>Ga0265324_10001529_pt1 | contig 13017 bp, 15 predicted proteins | sample 41419metaG_FD_198634 | JGI IMG/M metagenome (GOLD analysis project Ga0265324, IMG submission 198634) | Rhizosphere microbial communities from Carex aquatilis grown in University of Washington, Seatle, WA, United States - 4-14-19 metaG | ecosystem: Host-associated > Plants > Roots > Rhizosphere...
ATCGTTGAATATCCTTGTTTAGTTCCTCGTCAGTGTAAATGTAAACCTTTCTGATGGTCCCATTCAGCTCTTTGCATTTGTAATCCACTACCACGTATTTGGTGTAGCCGAACGATTCCGCAAAATTGAATAACCCTTTGCGATAGTACGGGCTTGTTAACGATTCCCCGGGTTGCCAAGAATCCAAGGTGTGGATAAAACTGCTGATCCGGGACTTGTCGGCATTGTACAACGTGACTTTGAATATGCAGTCCGTCATCGGGATCGAGGAAATGTTCCGAAAGTGCAACAAATCCTTTTTAAAAACGTCGTTCCAATTGCCATCAAGGTCCAATGAAAAGAGTTCGGGGGATTTCGGAACGGGAGTCAATTGGATTTCGGACGGGGCTCCGCCACGGAGAATCGATACGAAAAACGACGAATCAGTTCCGACCCGTTCCCGGATAAGGGGTAGGGCGCCCTTGTTCCCAACCGGTTCTCCCGCAACGGATTGGATGCGATCGCCTTCGAGCAAGCCTGCATTGGCCGCTTCGGTACCCGGATAAACCACATCGATACGATCAGAGTCATCGGCAATCCCGACGCCGAAAATCGGTCCGGCACCCTGCACGATGTAGTTCGGAACTCGCTCTTCTAAACCGAAATTAGTTGGCCGGTGGGTACACGCATCGCGGATGTTTTCCGCCAATTCGTTCAACCTATCGTTCAATTGCCAGGTTTCCTTCTCCGCCTTGTACCGGCTATAAAGGGTGCGGGCACTATTCGCGAAGTCGTTTATGTCGTTCAGATCCGCGATTAAACCTTGTTCTTTTTTCTCAGACTTCAACTCACCGATAACTGATTTCAGCGACGTAAACGTATCCCAATTATCCGGCTTAGTATCACTCAGGGAATTGATCCTATCAATCGCGATTTTGGCGTCGTTCAAATTCGAGAGGATATAATCGAAATGCGGTTTGGTCTGGGCTGTCGGCCTATAACTCTTCATGAAAACCGCTACAGCTTTGAGGTAAGCGAGCGCTGATGTGGAAACCCTGGAATCAGGGATATCTTGATTCGTCTTGTAAATCGGTGTCGCCAAAAATTTTAGCATCGGATCCAGTTCGGCCTCGGCTACCCCGCCCAATCCAAACAAAACGGCGGTGAACAGGATCCTAATGTTCAAGCTTGCCACGGTGCCCCCCTTCGAAAGTGAGGAAGAGATAAAACTAAATACCAGAAGTGAATCGGAAACGTTACAAAAGTCAATTGGTCTGAAAAAATACCCGGAAACGAACCCTAATTAAGGAAAAATACTTCGAGATAAACTTACGTTTCGGAATCGCCAAACTATTTGGGATAATCTCTCGAGAGACGCCACGGATTCAAATGGTGGAAACAAAGAAAGACGGCACCGAGGGCCAATCGCTATATCTCGACGGTGTGCGCTTGGCCGAGAACCCGACATACACGAACGGGCTCGGCTTCACCGGCACTTGGTGGTTCTGCGGAGCGGCGCTGGTGTCCTGGGTCGGGGAGCGGGACTTTGGCATTTATACCGCCTCGCTTCGCCGGACATTTTCTGAATCCTACTATGATCGATGCGAAATCAGAACCTGAAATATTCTCAGCTCAACAACAACCCCAGCGCAAAGAAAGACTTGGATGTATTGGTTTTTTTGAATTTCTTTTTGTCAAAGGTACTTTTCTTTGCGGCAATGTCTCTCATTTTATCGTAGAACAATCCCTTTTCTTTCCTGAGTTGGAACAGGTAGATGCCGCATAATCCCAACCAAATCAAATCAAAACCAGGCATAGATTAGAACTCCCCATTTTTCGATTTTAGCCCCAAAAAATACTTCCCATTTTGGTCCGAAGTGCCACACTTCGAGGCTCTATGTCGCCCAACGTGAGCGAGCCGGAAGTGGCCTGAGAATGGATGCGCGATACGCGAGGATGCGAGCGCAGTGGGGTCTATATCCCCCGGAGCGAGCACCCGCAGCGTCCATGAGCACAACTGAGGCAAACTGACGGAGACCACAGGTAAAGACCAGAAATCCGTTCAGTGTAGCCGAAGCTTAGTGCGAATGGCCGCGCACCCTTCACAGGCCATTTGGGAAGGGTGCTTGCACCCTGCCTTCATGGCGCATGTTGTGTTCTAGTGGGGCGCGTTGGGTACCGAGCACACGACGTGTGAGGTAACGCGGGACTGCTAAGTACTATTTCCTGTTTTCGCTCGCATTCTTGGCTTTACCATCATTCATGGTTTTCGAACTCGGGATTCTTGATACTCTTAACCGCATGGCGAAGTGACTTAATTTCGCCATGCTAACCGTTGTAAGAAAACCTTGGCGCCGAAGGTGAACTGTTTCACAGTAGGATCATCCGAAGTCACCAGGTATTGTAGCGAGGCCGCGAGCGTAGGTTTGTAAACTCCCCGAATGAAAACTTTTAAAATTGTTTCCCCAACCCGGAGCGATTTCAATGCGCCTGTCCGCCCTGCTACCCGCCGCCGCCCTAGTGCTGGCATCCGCCTACCAAGCCTTCGCCGTCCCGGTGACCTACACATTTGAGGGAACCGTCACTAGTCTTTTCGGGTCCGGTACCATCACCACCACCTCCGTAGTGGGCCAAACCGTCCGCTACGTTTTCACCGTGGACACGGACCTACCCGGCACCAGCACCCTGTCAGGCACCACCGCCACTATGCTGGACGTTTCCACTCCGACCGCCACAATCGATTATTTCTTCACCCAATATGTGAGTGGAGACGCCCTTCCCGATTATGGCGCGGATGGCAATGGCCCGCAATACTACAATTTCGGCGCTAGCCAAAACATCGGTGGCACGCTTTTCAGCGGCCTTGACGGCAGCAACTTGGACGCAAGCGGGGCTGACTATATCCAGGTCTACACTACTGGAAGCACCCTCTCCGAATGGGTCCAAGGCAGTACCGTCTTTACCGGCAGCAACTACGTAAATGATGGCGCCGGCGGCTTCCTTTACGTGAACTCCAGCTTGACCTGGATCGACCCCACCCCCACCGTTCCTGATCCCACCCCCGGTGCGGTTCCTGAGCCCACCAGCCTGGCCCTCCTGGGTCTCGGTGTCGCAGGACTCGGCCTCGCCGCCCGCAACCGCCGCAAGTAACCGCACCATCCTGCTCCCGCCAACCGGCGATTGACGGTGTACTCGGGCCGTTGGCTTCGAATAGCCGATGGCGCAGCCTCATCATTCCGAAGGTGAAGGCGGTGGCAGAATTCCGGTTATCGATCCAGAATCACGCGCGTCTGACGCCGAAAGTCGCCGGCGCGGAACGAAAGATAGTAGACGCCACGCGGCAAGGCCGGCAAGCTCAGCTCATGGATCCCTTCCGGCTGTTCGCCGTCCAAGGGCATGGCGCGGAGGACGCCCCGGAAATCGTGCAGCCGGACGGTGACATGGGTGGCTTTAGGAAGACCGTAACTCAGGTGCGACCCTCCCGGCGCATCCAGGAACCGGAGGGTGAAGTCCTTGGGAAGGATGGCGGCGGGGGAACCGATGGTCGTGAAGGTGAAGACGTCGGACCACGGGCCCGGGCCCGCCGTGTTCTCGCCGCGGACGCGCCAGAAATAGCGGGTATCGCCGACTAGGCCTTTCGGGCCGATGGCAATGCTGTCTATCGGGATGAACAGGGTGTCGAGGATCGGAGCGCTGAAGTACGTGTCCGTGGCCAGCTGCACCCGGGACTCCAGCGGCTGGCCGTGGGTGGAATCGACGGGCGCGTTTTCCCATAAGAAATGGACGTAAGTAGTGTCCACGGTCAGCGAATCCTTGGCCGGCGTTTTCAGGAGAGGCCGGCCCGGCACAGGCCCGATGACAGTGAACCGCCGCACCTCGCTCCAGGGCGAAACGCCTCCGCTGTTTTCTCCCCGGACCCGCCAGTAGTAGAATTGGTTGTAGGCGAATGATGGGAATGTAGCGGCAGTATCGCTTACCAAGGTGTCCAGTACGCCGGTGGTGAAGGCGTAGTCAAACGCCACCTGCAAACGATACCGCGTTGCGCGATCAGATTTATTCCAGACGAATGCCCGGCCCAGCGGCACGTTCACCTCACTGTCGGCAGGAGATTCGAGCTCGGGGGATAACGGCAGATCCTCGGTGATGAAGGATCCCCGGGCAATCGAGACATCGCCTCCGGAGTCGGCGGGAATGGAAACGCCCCAATAATAGGTCGTGTTCGGGCTGAGCGGAGCGTGCATGGCCGCGACGTCGAGCACGGTATCGTAGACATAGGTATCGATCGCATAGGGAGGTAAGGGATCGATCGGGAAAACAGTAGGTGCTTCAGAGGGAAAGCCCGGCTCGGTGCAGATTCGCAACCGATACGGCGCGGCATGGGGCGGATTGGAACCCGGCACGGTTGGCCGGGTCGAATCATCATGCCAGGCAAACCTATCCGGCCGGAGCGGCACCACCGACCCCTCGGCGGGCAGCTTCAGAATGATGTGTGTGGAAGGCGTGAACGCAGCGAACGCCAAGGCCGGGAAGAGCAGGGCCGAAAACAATAGGACGGATGAAAGTAAGAAGCTTCGACGGTTAACCATGGACGCACCTTTGCGAAGAGAACGCCGAATCAGAACGGAAAAGTAGGATATTTACAGTATCTGGATCGAAGGGCTCCGGTTATTCGCCCCCAAATATAGGCCAAAATTTTCACCTTTGAGGGGCTTGGCTTTTTATTGGACGGTTTGGGCATGACCGGCGATTACGGATTATCCGCCGGCTTCGCAGCGCGGATTTCCGAGCGCGGTGGTGTCAACGAAACCGTTCCGGGAAATCATCGTTTCTAGCGCTATTGTGCTTCCAGCCCTTACAATTCCACGAGATGGGCTCCAGATCGATAGTACGCGCTTGGCGGATGTTTTCGCTGATATCGTTCGGTTGCATGCAAGCGATCGCGGCGGGCGGTGGGCTGAAAGGACGGGGCGAGGCTCCCACGCCCAAGGATATTTACAAGCCATATCGCTTCGTCCATGACTGGACCGCCGATACCCTTTACGTCGGGCCATCCTTCCAGTACCTGGGGGGTCCCATCCGCGTTACCTTGACTTTCACGGAAACGAACGTTCCGGGCAAGCTGTACCTGATCAATCCCGCTACGAATCAAACCTATTTCCTCATGGACAACACCTCGCCCATGGGCACCACGTTGGATATCACCAGTCTCACCTCCCTGAAAATCGGCGGCGAAGTGGTTTTCATGTATGTGTCCTCTCTTGACGGAATTCCCAGGTATACGGGTCCCAGCCTGCCGGGAGGCAAGTATTTCAACGTATTGAACAGCGACCTGAACGTAAATCCGGTCCTGCGGTTCGGCCATCGGTGGTCCGTGGCGGGGTATACGAAGGGCAAGAAAATCGAATTCGGATTCGAGGACGGAGCGGAGACGACTTCCGATATGGATTTCAACGACATCGTGTTCCAGGTCGAAGGGCTGGGATTGATGATCTTCGAGAACAGCGCCCGCAAGCGGTACTATGTATGGTCGACGCCGCAATGAGGGGACGAGGCCAGCGGGGATTCACCTTCCTGGAGATTCTGGTGGGCCTGATCGTTTTAGCGATGGCCTGCGTCTGCCTGACCGCTTACTCGGTCTCGCAACGCAAAGGCCTGCATAAGTCCAGCCAGTTCTCGGATGCGACCCAGGCGGCGGCCACGGCGCTGGAAACCATGAAAGGCCAATTGGCGGATTCACTCGCATTCAAGAAACTGTATGACCAAGCGGCCTCAGGCCCCTTGGCCCAGTCCGCCACTACGTCCATCAACAAGGGAACCTATGCGCTTGCCTACACCATCGCCCGCGCTCCTTCCCCTCTCTACGCCTTGAACGTGCGGGTAAAGGTCACCTGGGAATCCAATCATTCGTACACCCTGGGCATGCTATATCCGGGGGCATCGAGCACCCTATGACGCACGCCGCGCGCCGCCGCCAAAGCGGCTTCGGACTCATCGAACTGGTCCTGGCCGGATTCCTGGCGTTCACCCTCCTGTTCACGGCAGGATACCTGTTCAAGAATCAGGTGCAAGGCTATCAGGACATCCGCGACCAAGCGAGTATGCAGGCGGGCGTGAAAAAAGGCTTGCAGGCCATGATCCGCCAAATCTCCAGCGCGGGAGGGGCCCTGGCCGATCCGCTGGATCATTTCTCGGCGCAATCCGAGCGGTTCACTTTCGCCTATATCGATCTGGGCGGCAATCTCTGCGCAACCGATGCCAAGGCCATCGTGACCTTTTATACCAAGACCGGCAAGACGGAAGACGCTTTGATGCAGGATATCGTTTGCGCGGCCGGGAAAGTCCAATCCCGCAAGCTCGCCAGCGTGCCCACGGGAGGGCTCAGCCTATCGTTCCGCTATTTGGACAAGAACGGCGTCGTCACGGCCAAGCCCCAATTGATCAAGGCCGTGGAGCTGAATCTCAAGTTGCAAACCGGTAAAGCCAAGGCCGGAGTCCGGATGCGGAAAACCCGCGAACAAATAGTCAGGGTACAATGCGTCAACTTGTGAACCCCTTGGTAAATGCCATCCCAGCCGGTCGGCGGGATCGCCAAAACGGGCTGGCTTTGGCCTCGGTGCTTTCCATCCTCATCGTCCTGGCCATTGTCGGATCCGCCGTGTACAAGAATGTCACGACGGATGTCACGCATTCAGGCATGAACGCCAAACGCGTCCGCGCGGAATACGCCGCGGAAAGCGCCATCCAATGGGGCCTGGTGGAGCTGGCGCGCGCGCGCCCGGGAAAACTGCCTTTCACGCTGGGCACGCATGCCTACGACGGCGAAACCCCGATCGGGACCGTGACCAACCGCGACTCGGAAACGGGTCCATGGCCCTTGCTGGCTTCCGATTTCACGGGCTTCGCGGGATCGGAAATCGGCATGGACAAGGACGGATGGATCTTCATGCACGGTACGTCCGCGGACAAATCCATCACTGGCGGCAAAGATGAACGGCTCGCTTTCAAAGCCTGGTATCCGAACGACACCACCCTGCGCATGACGGGACGCGCCTTGGTGGACGGTTCCGTGGCGCAACTGGAACTGGAAACGCATTTCAGGAAAATCCCGATCCCGATTTAAATCGCCACCGCGAGCTTCGGGCCCCAATACAATTTGGACCGTGGGGTGTAGCTATCCTTAGGGCTTCTGCCGCAATAATTCCTATCCCAGGAACGACCGTGGTCGCTGGAGGCCAGTCTGTTCGACCCCATCGTTTTTCGGCTCTTTTAGACCATATATATTGGTCACTATTCCGACTTTCATTTTCTTGATTTTCCGGTTCTCTTGATTCAAATTTCCGATTTCCCATTCTAGGATCTCTTGATTTCTTCAAATTCTTTCCGCCCCAAAAAAATGCATCATTTCCTTGGCTCAACGAGCCAACTCTTCGAGGTCCATGTCGCCCAACGTTCGGGCCTACCTGAGGTGGCTTGGAAAGGGCAGGGAAAAGACCAAGCACCAACGATTTGCGCGCTGGCCGAGGACGTGAGCCCAGTGGGCTCTACACCTGGTTTCTCCGAGTACCAACGCGATGCGGCCTTGCGGCCCGCGAGAAATACTGCGAAGCCCTTGTCATCGGCGGTGGCAACGTGGTCTCGGCCGAGGGCTTCGACTATTTGGTCAAAGAATCCAATCTCGATTTCGTGAAGGTGGGCATAGGGGGTGGATCGATCTGCATCACCCGGGAGCAAAAATGTATCGGCCTGGGCCATGGGCGCCGACTTTGTGATGATGGGCCGTTACTTCGCCATGACCGGCGAGAGTCCCACGCCGAAGGTTTCCATCAAGGGCCGCATGTACAAACCCTATTGGTGCCGAGGTAGTAACCGTGCGCGCAACTGGCAGCGCTATAGCGAGGGCGCCGGCGCTAAGATGCACTTCGAGGAAGGCATAGACGGATGCGTTCCCGTCGTGGGCTCGGTGAAAGAAGTTCTGGCGGTGACGTTGGAGAAATTGCGGGCCACCATGTGCAATCCCGGTTCCAACGACCTGCGCGAGTTCAACCGCAACGCCGTGCTGACTTTGGTGTTGGAGCTGAGCATAGAAGAGGGCGGGACCTCGAACATCATCCAGGTGGACTCGAAGTTCGAGGATACGAACTGCCCCAACGGGGCGGGGGAAGCCTCCCCCTCGCTCCGGCCTCCTCGGGCGAATCTCTTTGTGTGCGGACGTGGCGCCCTGCGGGGTCCTCTGCTACCCCCTCTCCGGGGCATCTGCTCCCAACGCCCCTGATTCTGGGCGAGGAACGGAAAACTGTAAAACTTAAACTCAAGTGCCGGTAAAATTTACAAATTCAAAATATTCAATCTGAAATTCACAAGATTTACGGGCGTATAGTTTGCTGATAGTGTAGGAGCTTTTGCTTTTGGCTCAATGAATATAAAGGATATGAATGAAAAAACTTGCCCTGATTCTGTTGTCAAGCACACCGCTGTTCGCCGCACCCATCCTGCAGGACTCCTGGAATATCAACTATCAGATCCAAGCTTTGAGCCCGATTGGTCAATCTTTCACCGCAAGTGATGCCTACATCAGTTCCATAGGGGTAGGCGTTAGGGCGCTCAATCCCAGCTCCGCTTATGGGACCTTAACTTTCAGCCTGTTCTCCGGAGACGGGTTTGGAGGCAGCTTGCTTGGAACGGCGATAGTCGATCCCGGCATCGGCTACGATGGAATCGCGAGTGCGGATTTCAGCGGAGTTGCCCTGACCATCGGGCAGCAGTATACCCTCCAGGTCGCTGCCACGAATGCCAGCCCCTACTGGGGAATGGAGGACTACTCTATCGACGCGTATTCCGGGGGCAGCGCATACCTCGCGGGCGGTGCTATCTCCGGCGACCTCCGCTTCCAGGTTACTCCGGGTACCGCTCCTATTGTCGTCGATCCGGGCCCGGTGGCAGCTGTCCCAGAGCCTTCCACGCTCGCGCTCTTTGGCCTTGCTTGCCTGAGTTTGGGCGTCCTGCGCCGCCGCCGGATTGCCTGATCCCGCCGCTGCCTTTACCGAGAGGTAAAAAGATTCAGAACGGCGCGCCCCAAGGACGCGCCGTTCATTTTTTAGGGAATCCGATTACTACCATTTGCCGGCACTCCTTCACCAGGGTGCTCATGATCCGATTTTTGCATTGCCGGGATCTTTCCTTCCGGGGGCCGGTCATGGCCCTTTTCGCACTCACCACGGCTGCCCTTTCCACCCTGGCCGTCCCGGCCGAGGTCGCCGCCGCCGCGGCGCCCAAGCCCGAATCGCCCATCATCACCAAGGATCCGAATACCCAGCTGCGCGTGCCCATCTCCCTCAACGTTTTCTAGCCGGAAGTGGCCTGGGAAGGCATGCGCGATGGGCGAGGATGTGAGCGAAGTGGGGCTTAAGCCCTGGAGCGAACGCCCGCAGCCAGCCCCAAAGGACGGGTGAGACTAACTGACGTAGCCCACCTGAGTAGACCTCGGAGAAAGTCAGTGCAGTTGAAACCCAGTCCGACGGGTCGGGCCTGCTCAGATGGGGTTTCATTCATTTGACTTTCGTCCGTTTGACTCCGATGTTATGCGGCGGTGAACCATTATTATTGGTTTTATTTGGTTTTAAATTTCATTTACACCGTTTAGGTAACGTGCCATTCTTTTTTTCCCGCCCCAAAAAATACTCCCTTTATTTGATCTTGCCCGTTAATTGGCAAGATCAACATTTCTCTTGGCCCATTTCGCCCAACGTTCGCGCCATTACGAAGTGGGTTTTTAGGAGATGCCCGCTAAGCGAGGATTTGGGCGAAGTGGGGTGCTACCGCCCCCGTAGCCCAAACCCGCAGCGTGCAATGAAGACGGGTTGAGGCAAACTAGCGTAGACCACCGATGAAGATTTCAGGGAAAGTAAGTGCAGCCGAATCCCAGTATGAATTGCTGGGCACTCCTCAAAACCCATTTGGGCGAAGCCCCGAGCGAGTAGAGCATCTATAGGATCGACGATCGAGCGAAGTGTAATGGCTGCTGTTGTGTTCCAGTGGGGGTGCGTTGGTTGCCGAGCACACGACGTGTGAGGCAACGCGAGACTGCGAAGAAATCCTTCCTGTTTTCGCGCACTCTTGGATTTACCATCTTAACCATTTTTATAACTCGGAATTCTAGATACACTTCACCGCATGGCGAAGTGACCTCATTTCGCCATGCCAACGGTTGTGTGGATTTGGTGTGGAGAAAGCAAAGGATATGGAGGGTTAAAAAAAGTAGCGACCTAACGGGGGAAGGTTGAGATACGTTCTTGGCGCAGTAAAACGTGAATTTTGCTGAGTAAAGTTTGAAGACAAAAGGTACTGGGATTGGAAAAGAGCTTCGATTTACCTATGCTCTCGAAGTGGCAAGATGAATTGATTAGAGGTAACTTAAAGGAGTCGGTATGAAAATTCTTGTGAGTATTTGCCGAGTATTGCTCGGCTTGGCTTTTTGCGTATTCGGAGCGAATATTCTCCATCCCTTTTTGCCAATGCCTCCCATGCCGCCAGACTCATTGCCGGCAAAATTCATGGTCGTCATGGGACCAACACATTATATGGCGATGATTGGGGCTTTCCAATTATTGGGCGGGCTTTGCGTTCTTACCGGCGGGCTGGCGCCAATCGGGTTAGTCTTGTTGGGACCTGTTCTCGTAAATATTTTAGCCTTCCATGTTCTTTTAGAAGGAGGCACTGGAGTTGGAATGGGATTGTTTTTTTCCGCGTTGGAAATATTCCTGATTTACTCCTACCGCAGCTATTTCGTTCCTATATTTACGGTCCGCGCCCGAATCGAAAAATAAGTTAGAGCTCCGCGAATCCATTTCATCATACATAAATGAATTGGATTCAGATGGATTTCCCAATCAAGAAAATGCCCTTATCCTGCATTGTGCCGTGAAGCCGCCTCACGTGCAGTGTGGCGATGATTCCAGTCGGTGTTCCCGAAGTTCCTTTGGTGTCCCCAAAGAGGACGCCGCCGATTGGGAAACGTTTTTAACATCGGAGCGGATCACTCTAATGCGCGCGTCTTCTCTTTTCTTCACGGAATTCCCCGCCGCACACGACGTGCGGCGGTTCGCATTTCCGCACCCCCATTGAACAGGTAGCGTAGGACTGGCAGTTGCCCGCCAGCCCCGCCAAAGATCCCGGCGTGCGGTATTTCCGCACCGGGCTCCGAAAACCTTCTCGCTTCCGCATTCACGCCAAGTTTAAGCACGACTGGTCCTCTCCGCCCCAGGTGATTCGTGGCTGCTCCATCCCATAGTGGGACATCATTGCCACTAATCCCTTCCAGTTGAAACTCCGCATCTGACTCCGACGATTCAGCCGCTGATAAAGCGTCCGAACCACTTCGTCATGGAACCGTCTCAGGCCTCGCCAATTCCCTATCACTCCGAAATAGTTATAGTAACCCCGGAGTTTCGGGTTCAGCTCCAAAAACAAAGTTCGCAAGCGTTTGTTTCTTCTCTCCTTGACCCAAGTGGTAAATGCCGCCAGGGATTTTTGCAGCCGCTTCGGACTCGTGCGCAACCGCACCATGTCATTGCCCTTCAACGACCGCCCCCAGCGGTATTCAAAGCCTAGGAAACTGAACCGCTTCGATTCTCGCTTCCGGAACCGGGTGAACAAATGCACCCCCGATTTCTCTTCCGCCAGAGTCAATTTGAATTTCCCGAGCCGTTCCTTCATCGCTGCCCTAAAGCGGTGGGCGTCACCCCGTAACTGAAACCCGGCGACAAAGTCATCCGCGTATCGTACCAGGAACGCCGTCCCGCCGCAGTCCTTCCGGAACACTTTCTCAAACCACAAGTCCAAGGCATAATGCAGGTATATATTTGCCAGCACAGGACTGATGATTCCGCCCTGTGGAGTCCTGTCACCGGATTCAGGACGTTGCCGTCCGCCTCCAGAACTCCTGCTTTGAGCCATTTCCGAATCAGGTCGAGGAAAGCCTTATCCGATACGCGCTCCTTCAACATCCGCATCAACCATTCATGGTCGAGGTTGTCGAAGAATCCGCGGATATCCGCTTCCACTACCCAAGCCGTGCGATTCCGGAGGCCTTCTCGAACTGCCACGACCGCCTCCTTGGCCCCACGATGGGGTCGATAGCCGAAGCTACATGGGAGAAAATCGGCTTCATAGATGCCGCTCAGAATATTGGCCGCACAGCCTTGCAGTACCTTATCGGAAACAGCGGGGATACCCAAGGGTCTGGTTTTACCCTCTCCCTTTGGTATATGCACCCGTTTGACCAATTTCGCCCGATAGCATTTCTCCTTCAAGCTCTGAACCATCTCGCCGATATTCGCTTTGAGGTTCCTGCCATATTCGGCATACGTAACCCCGTCGCTACCTCGTGCCGCCTTCTTGTTCAAGCCAAGAAACGACGCAGTCAGGTTCGATGGATTCAGGAGGCTATAGAGGCCACCTGCCCTGTACGATGTGCTTCGCTTAGCTTTCCTGGCTATTTCCCGCAGTGAGGTTGGCAAAAGTGGATCCGGCCGACTGCCGGCTTTTGTTTCCTGTGCGGATTGCGAAGGTTTCGCAGTCCCTTCCCCTAGCGCCGATTCGACGCCCTGTGGCCGGCTCTCCCGTCCTCCGAGTACTATGAACCGCTCCGACTCCCTCGATGCCATCAGTCATCCTTCCTTTTCGTTGTTTGACTTACCGATGCCCATGCACCGGAGCACCAAGGGTCTCCCGAGTTCCCGGCATTTCTCTACAACCATGCCATGCCTTATAACCCCGGCGGACGTCGAGAGCCTTACCGATAACGGCTCCTCTCTGTTGGCTTCTGCTACGTTAACAGCATCGCCATCCGCGTCTATCAGGCATATCGAGGCTAAAATGGCTTGGGGAGCTGCGGTGCTCCTTACGGCCTGGTTGATTCTCTGTGTACGCTTCAATCTAAGGTTACCCTTTCAACTGCAACACTCGATAGGAGTGGCTGGTTAGGCCTTACTCCCCCGGGACTTGCACCCAGGAAGAAATGCCGAGCTTGGCTCGGCGCAC
>Ga0265324_10001532_pt1 | contig 12990 bp, 11 predicted proteins | sample 41419metaG_FD_198634 | JGI IMG/M metagenome (GOLD analysis project Ga0265324, IMG submission 198634) | Rhizosphere microbial communities from Carex aquatilis grown in University of Washington, Seatle, WA, United States - 4-14-19 metaG | ecosystem: Host-associated > Plants > Roots > Rhizosphere...
CCCCCTTGGCGGCGTCTGCCGCTGCCATACGCCCGGGATCAGGTCCGCAGGCGGCCAGGGTCCCGCCGCATAATGCCAACAAACCTGAAAAAATGGGGCGGTGTTTCGCTCCATCTCCTAACGGTCGCAACGCCGCGATATGGGCGGTTCGCCGCCGATGCCAAAGGGGGGCTTCGGCGCCCTGCATGGTTGCCTGCCCAAGTGGACATCCCCACATCGCCATGATACTGGTTCGCCGATGGATGAGGGGCTCCCCCCGGCATCGGAGGACCAATGGCGTTCAAGCCCAATTACAACCTGCAACGCGCCGACCGCAACCGCCTCAAGCAGGCCAAGAAGGAAGAGAAGCTGCGCCGCCAGCAGGAAGAGACCGCCCAACGCAAGGCCGCCGCCGGCGACACGGCCGAAGACGAGGACGGCGACGCCTCGGCGTGACCCCGTGGCCGCCCGAGTCGACGATTACCCTTGCCGGCAATGGCAGCAGGCACTATCACCTGCCCCTCACCCACAGAGGAGAAGCGGCCATGGCCCGTAAGAAGCCGACCGACAACGCCTTCGTATTCTTCGACATCGTCTACGAAGACGGCACCCGCAGCTCCAACCGCAAGATCGCCAGCGCCGAGCTGCTGGGGATGGACGGCGACGGCCCGGCCAAGGCGCTGATCGAGGCGCAGGACCGCAAGATCGCCCTGATGTCGGGCAATCCGCGCGGGCCGATCAAGACCATCATCCGGTCCCCCGGCCAGTGATCGCCGCCACCGCTTGTTGACACTGCGGCGCTCCCCGTGCAGCCTTTCGCCGCAAGGGCGAGGGGACCCGTCATGTACAATCACGTCATCGGCCTGGACAACGTGGTGATCGCGGTCCGCAACCTGGGGCTTGCGGCCGAAGCGTTCCGGCGGCTCGGCTTCGCCGTCACCCCCAAGGGCCACCATCCCGAATGGGGCACCGCCAACCACTGCCTGATGTTCGGCCGGGACTACGTCGAACTGCTCGCCGCCGAAGGGCCGGGGGCCGAGGCGGAACGGGTGCGGGCCTTCGCCCGCCGGCGCGAAGGCGCGATGGAGCTGTCCTTCGCCACCGATGACGGCGCCGCCGCCGCGCTCGGCCTCTGCCGCGCAGGCATCGCGGTGGGCGCGCCCCGCTCGCTGTCGCGGCGCATGGACAACGCCGAGGGCACCACCCTGATGTTTTCGGAACTGGCGCTGCCGGCCGACGCCACCCCCGGCGTGGCGGCCCGCCTGATCCACCACATCACCCGCGAACGGGAACGCTTTCCCGAATGGACGGCCCACCCCAACGGCGCCGTCGGCATCGCCTCGATCACCGCCGTGGTCGACGAGCCGGAGGAGACGGCGGCGGCCTGGGACAAGATCTTCGGCCCCCATGCCGCCACCCCCACCGACAACACCGTCACCGTGCATACCGGCCGCGGCCTGGTGTTCCTGGCGCGTCCGGACGACATCACCCAACTCCACCCCGAAGCGGAACTGGACACGCCGCCGCGGCCGCCGGCCATCGTCGTGCTGTCGATCGAAGTCGCCGACACCACGCGCGCCGCCAGCCTGCTCCAGGCCAACGGCGTCGCCTTCGGCCGCGACGGCGAGGGGACCATCCGCATCGCCCCCGCAGCCGCCTGCGGCGTGTTCCTGGAACTGGTGGGCGGGTGAGGCTCGCCGCCTTCTACTGGTTGCCTCCCGACGGCATGGTCTGCTGCTCGGCCGGCGGCGGCGCGGCGGGCTGGTTCTCCTCGGGCATCTGCCCGGTCTGCTGCTCCGGAGGATTGGCCGGGCGCGGCTGAACCTGGCCGGTCTGGGTGCCGCTATTCAGCGCCGCCAGCGTATTGCGGTCGATGCGGCCCGAGGCGCGCATGTTCTGGTCGCGCTGGAACGCCATCAGCGCCTGGCGGGTGTGGCTGCCCCACATCCCGTCGATCGGGCCGACGTCATAGCCGCGGCTGCTCAGCTGGGTCTGGATGTCGCGCACCATCGACGCCGAGACCTTCTGGCTGTGGGCGGCGCTCGACGACTGCGGATGGCGCTTTCCTGTCGGGGTGTACTGGGTGCCGGGCTGGTTGACCACGCCCAGCGCCACCAGGGTGCGCTCATCGATCTGGCCGGTGGGGGCCAGATTCTGGTCACGCTGGTAATGCTCCAAAGCGGCCTGGGTGCTCTGGCCGAAGATGCCGTCGACGGCGCCGACGCTGTAGCCGCGCTGGTTGAGGTTGGTCTGGATGGCGCGGACCATGTCCGGCGTCAGCGCCGCGGTCTGGGTCGCGGCGCCGGTCTGGGCGGTCGCTGCGGCGGGTTGCTGGTGTTCGCCCATCATGTTCTGGCAGGCGGCGGTCGACAACAGGGCGACGGCGGCCGCGGCGGCAAAGGCGGTTCTCTTCATTGAATCCTCCTCGAGGGACGGGAATCTCCATCCCGCCAACGGCGCCGGGGCCGCCCGCGTTCGCGATTTCAGTGGACCTAGGACCGAAGATCGGCCAATGGCCGGGTGGCCTCGGCCAGCCAGGCGCGGGCCGGCGGATCGACCAGGGGGCCGATCTCGCGGGCGACACGGGCGTGATAGGAATCGAGCCAGGCAGCCTCCTCTGGCGACAGCAGCAATGGTTCGACCAGGGCGCGATCGAACGGGGCCAGCGTCAGGGTGTCGAAGCGGCAGAGCGGACGTTCGGCCCCGGCCGGCGCCTCGGCCTCGGCCACCACCACCAAGTTCTCCAAGCGGATGCCGTAGGCGTCCGCCTTGTAGTAGCCCGGCTCGTTGGAGAGGATCATCCCCGGCTTCAGCGCCACCGTGCTGCCCAGTTTGGAGATCCGCTGCGGCCCTTCGTGCACCGACAGGAAGCTGCCCACCCCGTGGCCGGTGCCGTGATCGTAGTCGAGCCCTTCGGCCCACAGGAAGCGGCGCGCCAGCACGTCCAGCTGGCCGCCGGTGGTGCCGGCGGGAAACAGCGCCGAGGCCACCGCGATGTGGCCCTTGAGCACCAGGGTGAAGCGCCGCCGCTCCTCCGCCCCCGCCGGGCCGATCGCCACCGTGCGGGTGACGTCGGTGGTGCCGTCGAGGTATTGGGCGCCGGAATCGATCAGCAGCAGCTGCCCCGGCAGGACGCGGCGGTTGGTCGCCGGAATCGAGCGATAGTGGACGATGGCGCCATTGGGGCCAGTCCCGGCGATGGTGGGGAAGGACAGGCCCCGGAAATGCTCGCCCTGGCGGCGGAAATCCTCCAGCACCCGGGCGGCGGTGAGTTCGTCGGTCGATTCGCCGGCGGCGAGCCAGGCGAGGAAGCGCACCAGGGCGACGCCGTCGCGGCGATGCGCCGCCCGCGTCCCCGCCAGTTCCACCGGGTTCTTGCAGGCCTTGGGCAGGGCGGTGGGATCGGCCCCGGACTCGACGTTGGCCCCGGCCCGCTCCAGCCGCTCGGACACGGCGGCCGGCGCCTGCGAGAAATCGACCCGCACCCGCTTGCCCGTGAGGCCGTCCAGCGCCGCGGTGAAATCCTCGGGCGGGCGCACGCGGACCGCACTGCCGAGATGCTCCTCCACCGCCGGGGTGAGTTTGCGGCGATCGATGAACAGATCCAACTCGGCATCAGCGTGCAGGATGGCGAAGGCCAGCGGCAACGGCGTATAGGCGACGTCGCCGCCGCGGATGTTCAACAGCCAGGCGATGCCGGCCGGATCGGTCAGCACCGCCGAATTGAGGCGGTCGAGCTTCAGCGCCCGGGCGAGTTCGGCGCGCTTGTCCGCCGCCTGGCGGCCGGCGAAGCAGCCGGGGTGGACAAAGACCGGCGCCAAAGGCGGCCCCGGCTGGTCCGTCCACACCGCATCGACCGGATTGTCCTCGCAGGGCACCAGCCGCCCGCCGGCGCGCCCGCAGGCGGCGCGCAGGGCCGCAGCCTGTTCGGCGGTGTGCAGCCAGGGGTCGTAGCCGAGCCCCCCGCCCGCCGGCAGCACCTCGCCCACCCAGCGGGCCGGCGGCGTATCGCCGATATGGATGATGTCGTAGAAGGTCGGGTCGGCCTGCTGGCGCGCCTGGAGGGTATAGCGGCCATCGACGAACAGCGCCGCCCGCCCCATCAGCACCACCGCGATCCCGGCCGAGCCGGTGAAGCCGGTCAGCCAGGCCAGGCGCTTGGCCCGCGGAGCGACGTACTCGCCCTGGTGCTCGTCGGCGCGCGGCACCACGAAGCCGGCGAGGTTGCGCCGCGCCAGTTCGGCGCGCAGCAACGCCAAGCGTTCGGTCGAGGCTATGCCGGGAACGTCGTCTTCCATCCCCACAAGGTAGGCGCAGCCGCCGCCCTGGGCAAGATCAACGCCCCACCGTCAGGGTGGCCCAGCCGTCGATCACGCGCCGGCCCTTGAGGCGCAGGCCCTGGCGCTCGTGCGCCGCCATCACCATCCGCTCCTGCCATTCGAGCAGGCCGGACAGCACCGCGACACCGTTGGGCGCCAGCGCCGCCGCCAGATCGGGGGCGAAGCGGCACAGCGGGCGGGCCAGGATATTGGCGGTGACCACGTCGAACGGCCGCCGCCGCGCCAATTCGGGATGGCGCCAGCCGTCGCTGACCGCCGCTCGCACCCGCGCCCGGACGCCGTTGGCGGCGGCGTTGCCGGCCGCGACCTTGACGGCGGCGGGGTCGATGTCGGTGGCCAGCACCGGGCAGGCCCACATGCGCGCCATGGCGATACCCAGGATCCCCGAGCCGCAGCCGAGGTCGAGCACCCTGCCCGCCCGCCGCCGCTTGCCCAGCGCGTCGAGGGCCAGCAGGCAGCCCTGGGTGGTGGCATGCTCGCCCGAGCCGAACGCCGTGCCGGCATCCATCAGCAGCGGAATGCGCCCGGCGGGAATGCGGCCACGCCAGTGCGAGCCGTGGACGAAGAAGCGGCCGGCGGCGATCGGCGGGAAGTCGCGCAGGTTCTGCGCCACCCAGTCGACATTGGCCACCCGCTCGATGATGAGGGCCGGCACCGCCACACCGCGCGCCGCGGCGGTCACCGCCAGGGCGGCGACCAGGGCGGGGCGGTCGGGCGGGACCCGGCAGAAGCCTTCCAGATGCCAGTCGCCCTCGCCGTCGGAGCGGCCCGACAAGTCATCCATGAACAGGGTCACCGCCTCGGCGAAGGTTTCGAACACCGGCTCGAGCGGCGCCAGGATCTCGGCGGAGGCGGTCAGCGACAGGCGCCAGATGTCGGGGAAGACGGGAGGCATGGGGAACTCCAAGTTCAGGCCCCTTCTGCCGCCGGGGCGGGAGAATGTCTTATCACACCGCGGCGACGAAGCTGTCGAGGACCTTCTTGGTGCCGGCCTTGTCGAAGGCGATCTCCAGCTTGTCGCCGTCCACCGCCAAAACCGTCCCGTTGCCGAACTTGCTGTGGAACACCCGCGCGCCGACGCGGAAGCCGCTGGCCGGCGCCGCCCGCTCGGCCACCTTCCACGCGGTCGCCTCGACCACCGGCGGCCGGCGCGCGCCGTAGGCCCAGCGCTGCCCGCCGTCGCCGCCGGCATGGAGACCCGGTTCCGCCAGGCGCTCGACGTGAGCCTCCGGCAATTCCTCGACGAAGCGCGACGGCGGGTTGGACTGCCACTGATTGTAGATGCGGCGGTTGGCGGCGAAGGTGATCATCACCCGCCGGCGCGCCCGGGTCAGGCCGACATAGGCGAGGCGGCGTTCCTCCTCCAGGCCCTTGTCGCCGTTCTCGCCCAGGGCGCGGGAATGGGGGAACACCCCCTCCTCCCAGCCGGGCAGGAAGACCGTGTCGAATTCCAGGCCCTTGGCGCCGTGCAGGGTCATCAGCGACACCCGGTCGGCCTCGGCCTTCTCGTCGTTCTCCATCACCAGGGCGACGTGCTCGAGGAATCCTTGCAGGCTGTCGAAATCCTCCAGCGCCGCCAGCAGCTCCTTGAGGTTCTCCAGCCGCCCCGGCGCCTCCGGCGACTTGTCGGCCTTCCACATGGCGGTGTAGCCCGATTCGTCGAGGATGGTGGCGGCCAGATCCCAGTGGTCGATCCGCCCCGCCAGCGTCCGCCAGCGCAGGATGTCGCCGACGAAGCCGGCCAGGGCGGCGCGCGCCTTGGGCTTCAACTCGTCGGTCTCGACCAGCCGGCACGCCGCCGCGAACAGGCCGACCCCGAGGGCGCGGCCGGTGACGTGGATGGCCTGAATCGCCGCCTCGCCGAGGCCGCGCTTGGGCAGGTTGACGATCCGCTCGAACGCCAGCGAATCGTCGGACGAGGCCACCAGGCGCAGATAGGCCATGGCGTCGCGGATCTCGGCCCGCTCATAGAAGCGCGGGCCGCCGATGACGCGGTAAGGCAGGCCGGTGATGATCAGGCGTTCCTCGAACGCGCGGGTCTGGAAGCCGGCGCGCACCAGCACGGCCATCGACGACAGCCGGTCCCCGGCACGCTGGCGCGCCTCGATCTCCTCGACCACGGTGCGGGCCTCGTCCTCGCCGTCCCACACGGCGCGCACCTTCACCTTCTCGATGCCGGCGGCATCGTGTTCGATGCCGGCGCGGAGCGTCTTGCCCAGGCGATCGGCGTTGTGGGCGATCAGGTGGCTGGCGGCGCCCAGGATGTGCGGGGTCGAGCGGTAGTTGCTTTCCAGGCGCACCACCACCGCCCCGGGGAAGTCGCGCTCGAACTTGAGGATGTTGCCGACCTCGGCGCCGCGCCAGGAATAGATCGACTGATCGTCGTCGCCGACGCAGCAAAGATTGCGGTGCTTCTGCGCCAGCAGGCGCAGCCACAGGTACTGGGAAACGTTGGTGTCCTGGTATTCGTCGACGACGATATAGTGGAACTGCTGCTGGTACTCGGCCAGGATTTCCGGCTGCGCCAGGAAGATGGTGAGGTTGTGCAGCAGCAGGTCGCCGAAGTCGCAGGCGTTCAATTCGCCCAGGCGCTGCTGGTACAGCCGGTAGATGTCGTGCATGCGGCCGTCGACCAGCGTGCCGGGCGGTTCGTTGCCCAGCTTGTCCCAGGCCACGCCGCGATCCTTCCAGCGCTGGATGGACGCCATCAGCAATTGCGGCTGCCACTTCTTGGCATCGACCCGCTCGGCCTCCATCACCTGCTTCAGCAGGCGCTGCTGGTCGTCGGCATCAAGGATGGTGAAGTTGGACTTCAGCCCCACCGCCTCGGCATGGCGGCGCAGGATGCGGACGGCGACGGCATGGAAGGTGCCCAGCCAGATGCCCTCGGCCACCGGCCCGACCAGATCGGCGACCCGGCCGCGCATCTCGCGCGCCGCCTTGTTGGTGAAGGTCACCGCCAGGCATTGCCATGGCTGCGCCAGCCGCTGGGCGAGGATATGGGCGAGGCGGGCGGTCAGCACCCGGGTCTTGCCGGTGCCGGCGCCCGACAGCACCAGCACGGGGCCCTCGGTGACGGTGACGGCGCGGCGCTGCTCGGCATTGAGGCCGGCCAGCCACGGCGGCTCGGGCGAAACGGCGGCCGGAAGGTCGTCGTCGAGGGCGAAGGGATCGGACATGCGACCCATGATATAGGCACTCCGCCCCGTCGGCCCACCCCGAATCGAAAGCCGGCGGCGCATAAAGACGTCGTTATATGCGCGCGTGCGCCTGCTATGATCCACTCATGCATTCCGACCAGGCCCGGACGGCCGCCCCACCCGCCATTCCCCGCCGGGGACGTGTTTGCGCCCGCATCTGGCATGCGCTGTTGGCCGGGGGATTCGTGGTCGCCTACCTCACCGCCAACGAAGGATTCTTCGGGACTTGCCATGAGGTGGTGGGCATCGGCGTGCTGGGCTTGCTGGCCTTGCGCCTGGTGTCCACGGTAATCCCGGCCGGCGGCCGCCTCGGCCTGCTGCGATCGGGCCGGCACGCATGGAAGCGCAACGCCATGGCGATCGTGCTGCTGTTGGGGGTGCTCGCCGCCACCGCCAGCGGCATACCGGTGGCGGACGGGCCGGCCGCCCTGGTTCTGCACGCCCGGCTTTCCACGCTGGGAATGGCCCTGGTCAGCCTGCACGCCACGTTGATGGTGCTCCTGATCGCGGACTGACAAGGGGCTTGGCGAGGCTGGGTTACAACGGCGGACTGCCGCCCCGACGCTGATGCACGAGATCCGGGGCGCCGCCTGGCAAGAGCAGTTCGACCTTTTTCTAATTTCAAAGATTGGTTAACATGCCTACCATCCACAGGTTGGGCGGTGCGGCGAGGCCAGGAGGGCCGGCCTGCGACGGGAGGGGATAATGGCTTGGTTCGGCAACCTCAGACTATTCTTCAAGGTATCGCTGATCGTCGGCGCCGCGCTGGTCGGGATCATACTGGTCACCGCGACGGCGCTGTCCAGCCTGCACGACGAGCTTCTCGAAGGACGGAAGGTCAAGGTCCGGCAACTCGCCGAGGCCGCCCATTCCGTGCTCGTCCGCTATGAAGCCGAAGTGAAGAGCGGCCGTCTCGGCGAGGCCGAGGCGAAGCAGGCGGCATTGGCCGACCTTCGCGGCATGCGCTACGGCGACAACGACTATTTCTGGATCAACGACATGACCCCGACCATGGTCATGCACCCGATCAAGCCGGACCTGGACGGCAAGCCCATCGGCGAGATGAAGACCCCCGACGGCGCGCGGCTGTTCGTCGACATGGTGGACATCGTCAAGGCGCGCGGGGGCGATTTCTACCAATATCTGTGGCCGAAACCGGGTTTCGAACGGCCGGTGCGCAAGCTGTCCTTCGTCAAGGGCTTCAGCCCGTGGGGATGGATCGTCGGCACCGGGATCTACATCGACGACGTCGATGCGACGTTCCGCACCAGCGCGCTGACCTTCGGCGCCCTGGTGGTGGCGATCTCCCTGGTGGTCGGCGGCTTGTCGCTGCTGGTGGCCCGCGCCGTGGCCGGGCCGTTGAACCGGTTGACCTTGGACATGGGCGAGATGGCGGCCGGCAAACTCGACATTCCGATCGCCTTCGCCACCCAGCACGACGAGGTCGGGCGGATGTCCCATGCCTTGGCGGTGTTTCGCGATGCCATGATCCGGGCTCGGGACCTGACGCAGGCGCAGCTCGCCCAACAGGCGCACACCGAGAAGGCGGCGCAAGCCCAGGCGCAGCTGATCGAAGAGTTCAACGCGCGGATCGTCGAGGTGATCGGCACCGTCATCACCTCCGCCGGGCAGCTGGAAGGCGACGCGCAGACGATGTCGATGGTCTCCGACCAGACCAGCCAGCAGGCCGCCAGCGTGGCGGCGGCGAGCGAACAGGCCGCCGCCAACGTGGAAACGGTCGCGGCGGCATCGGAGGAACTCGCCGCGTCGAGCCGCGAAATCGCCGCCCAAGTCGGCCGCGCCAGCGCCATCGCCCAGAGCGCCGCGGCCGAAGCGGCGACCACCACCCAGCTGGTGCGCGGACTTTCGGATGCCGCCACCAAGATCGGCGACGTGGTCAACCTGATCAACGACATCGCCAGCCAGACCAATCTGCTGGCCCTCAACGCCACCATCGAGGCCGCCAGGGCGGGCGAGGCCGGAAAGGGTTTCGCCGTCGTCGCCAACGAAGTGAAGCACCTCGCCAACCAGACGGGCAAGGCCACCGAGGAGATCGGCGCCCAGATCGCCTCGGTCCAGCAGCAGACCGCGCAGGCGGTCGGCGCGATCAGCTCCATCGCCGCGACCATCCGGCAGATGGACGAGGTTTCAGGGTCGATCGCGGTGACGGTGGAGGAACAGGGCAGCGCCACCCAGGAGATCACCCGCAACATTCAGCGAGCCCACACCGGCACGGCCGAGGTGGCCCGCAACATTCTCGGCGTCAGCAACGGCGCCAGCGAAAGCGGCGAGCGCGTGATGGCGGTATTCTCGGCCGCCCGCGACCTCAGCCGCCAGGCCGAATCCATGCGCGCGGTGGCGGACGATTTCCTCATCCGCCTGCAAAGCGGCGGCGCCAGCCTGGAATGGGGGCCGGCGTGGCTGACCGGCAACGAGGTCATTGACGCCGACCACAAGAGGCTGGTCCAATATGTCAACGACCTCAACAAGGCCATGCATGCCGGCCAAGGCCGGGCCATCGCCGCCGACATCCTGGGGAACCTGGTCCAGTACACCTGCGACCACTTCGCCCGCGAAGAAGCGATCTTCCAGCAGGGCGGGCTGGCCGGCCTGCCCCAGCATCGGCAGGAGCACGTCGATCTGGCGACCAAGGTCCAGGCATTCCAGCGCGATTTCGATGCCGGCAAGGCCACATTGACCGCGGACCTGATGTCGTTCCTGCGTGAATGGCTGATCAACCATGTGTTCAAGAGCGACAAGATCGGCGTCAGGGAAATCGCGGAGCGGCGGTGATACCCGGGCGCGTTTCGCCCTCCGGGGTGGGCGCTACCGCATCTGGAGGGGCAGAGGAATGTCCATGAGCGGCAGAATCGCAGTCATTGCCACGATGGTCGCGCTAATGCTCGGCGCCATGCCGACCGAAGCGAACATGACATCCGCCGCCATCGGCGTTGGCGGGTTGGTTCCGGTGAAGACCGAGAGCATTGACCTCGAACGCGAGGACCTCACCATTTCCAGTCGGCTGGTAAAGGTCCACTACGTCTTTCGCAATTTGACCGATCACGACATCGAAATGCCGGTGCTGTTCCCCCTGCCCGAAATAGAACTCTATCTTCCTTCTGTGGACTTCTACGGGCTTCCCGGCACCAAGGACACCGACGCGCCCCTCAGCCTGACGCTCCGGGTCGCCGGCACCAACAGGCAGACGGAATGGCTGGGGCATGCCTACGCCCGGGATGGCAGGGACATCACGTCATTGCTGCGCTCGTTGGGAATTCCGTTGTTCGCCTGGTATTCGTTCGGGGACGTGCTGCAGCGATTGTCCGAAGCCGACCGATCGGCCTTGTTTTCCGAAGGATATGTCGTCAAGTACCCCGACACCGGCGACATATCTCCCAACTGGACCGTCCGCGGCGCGTTTTCCTGGAAGCAGGTGTTTCCCGCCGGTCGCTCGATAGACGTCGACATCGAGTACCCTCCACTGACCGGCGGCTTTTCGGGGGCCGTCAACGTATCGGCGAAGACCCCCCCAAGGACGGTTCACCGGCAATTCTCGATGAATAGCGAATTCTCGGGCCTATTTCCCTGGGATGAGGATTATTGCATTAACCATCGAACCGTTGCCCAATTGGCCAAGATGCGTTCCAAGCCTGACGACGAACCCGACACCTACGTCAACTGGGTCCGCTATGTCCTGGTCACCGCGCTCAACTGGCACAGCCCGATCAAGCGGTTTCACCTTACCGTCGACAAGCGGACACCCGGCACGGTGGCTGCCTTCTGCTCGCCCGACGGCAAGAGCCCGATCCGCCAGACGGGGCCGACCACCTACGAAGTCACCATCGACGACTTCCTTCCGCGACGGAATTTCGATCTGCTGACCATTTCCAAGGACGACTGGCCCAAGGACTGATCACCGCCACCACCCGAACGGCACCACCTTGTTGCCGACATCGTGGCCGATGTCGGCGCGGCCGAGATAGGGGATGCCGGATTGTTCGCACCAATGCCTGGCCACATCCTCTTCGCCTTGCCCGAAATCCGGGTCGTTGGCGGGGATGTCGCTGCACCGCCCCAGCCGGATTCCCGCCACCGTCCGGATGCCCGGATTGCTGGTCAGGTGCCACAGCGCGCGGTCGATGCGGTACATGTGCTCCGACACCTCCTCCAGCATCAGCACGTGGCCGGCGAGGTCGGGCTGGTAGGGCGTGCCGATCAGGTGGCCGAGGATGGTCAGGTTGAAGGCCGCCGCCGGAATTTCGGCCGACAAGGTCGGCTCCAGCGACTGGGGCGCGCCGTCGACCAGGAAGGCCAATGCCCGCGTCACAGCCTCGGCGCCGCCCGCCCGGTTGAGATCCGCCGGCATCGGCCCGTGGGCGATGCGGGCGAAGCCTTGGCCGTACAGCGCGCCCAGCAGCGAGCCGGCGTCGCTGTAGCCGAGATAGATCTTGCGCCGAGCCGCCGCCGTCAGGGCGGGCAGCAGGCGCTCGGCCAGGCGGCCGGAGCCGTAGCCGCCGCGGGCGAACCACAGGGCGTCGACGCTTTCGTCGTTGGCGACGTCGAGGAAGGCGCGGGCGCGGCATTCGTCGTTCCCCGCGAAATGGCCCGACGACAGGAAGCATTGGGGATGGAAGCGGATCTCGGCGCCGAAGCCCTCGCCCAGGCGGGCGACCTTTTCGGCCAGGGCCGGGTCGATGCGGCAGGCCGGCGCCACCACGCCGATTTTCATCGTGCCGCCCTGCATCCGCCTTCCCGCGCCCTTGCCACCGAACCGGCCCGATTGTAGCTTCGGCGGATGGAAGCAGACAGGTCTTATTTCTTCTGTGGCATCGGCGGCAGCGGCATGCTGCCGCTCGCCCTCATCGTCCAGTCCCGCGGCCATCGGGTAGCCGGGTCGGACCGCTCGCTCGACCAGGGGCGGACGGCGCGGAAATTCGATTTCCTGCGTGCCCGCGGCATCGCCCTGTTCCCCCAGGACGGCAGCGGCATCACCCAAGCGGATCAGGTTCTGGTGACCTCGGCGGCGGTCGAGGACAGCGTCCCCGACGTCAAGGCGGCGCGCGCCCTGGGGGTGCGGCTGATGACGCGGGCGGAGCTGCTGGCCGACCTGTTCAACGCCTCGGCCGACGCGATCGGCATCGCAGGCACCAGCGGCAAGTCGACCACCACCGGAATGGCCGGCTGGATCCTGCACCAGGCCGGGCGCGACCCCACGGTGATGAACGGCGCGGTGATGAAGAACTTCGTCACCGCCGACACCCCCTTCGCCAGCGCCCTGGTCGGCAAGGGCGGCCTCTTCGTCAGCGAGGTCGACGAAAGCGACGGCTCGATCGCCCGCTACGATCCGCGCGTCGCCGTGGTCAACAACATCGCCCTCGACCACAAGTCGCTGGACGAATTGCGCGCCCTGTTCCGCGATTTCGTCGGCAAGGCGAAGGTCGCCGTGCTCAATCTCGACAACGACGAGACCG
>Ga0265324_10001534_pt1 | contig 12987 bp, 36 predicted proteins | sample 41419metaG_FD_198634 | JGI IMG/M metagenome (GOLD analysis project Ga0265324, IMG submission 198634) | Rhizosphere microbial communities from Carex aquatilis grown in University of Washington, Seatle, WA, United States - 4-14-19 metaG | ecosystem: Host-associated > Plants > Roots > Rhizosphere...
ACCCGCCAGATAATGTATCTGTATAGCAATGGTATTCCAGCCCAGCCTTGTTAGCTTCATGAAGAATATACCTAATATGTCCCTCGATTACTTCAATCAACTGCCCGTCAACTTCCTTTCCGGCCTTGGCAGAGACAGTAATCGAGGGTTCTTGCTTACTGAATTCGCCCCGAAGCCTGCTGATATAAGCTTCAAGAATGTTAAATTCTACTTGTGGTTTTTTTAGCTGGGAAAGTAGTGTTTTTTCATTATCTGACATTGTGGTGACGAAAACAAAATTTCGGAATTCATTATATCGGTCATAGTTTTCTTTAAAGCTATCGTATGCATTCTCGATATTGTTTTTAATGCGTTCAAGCTGGTCTTTATGTTTTTTAGCTATGTCCGTCATATTCTCTGCCTTAAGTAAGATATCTGGTTCATCTGAGTAACAAGCGCATCCATTACTTCATCTTGCCTGTTTTCTACAGGTAGTAGGGTACCTTCAATTAAAGCACATTGTATAGCTGTTTGCATGGTATCCGCAATGTCATCATGGCGATGCGTGTCATTAGCCGTGATCTTCGAGCAATGTAAGCTACACATCTCAGCATGACGTGCTCCTTTGGGGAGAGTAATACGCTTAGCGGCAACGTAGGGTTGGCACTCAAGGAAACGAGCCGTCTTACTGCCACCTGCTTTCGTACGTTCCACATCAAGTATTCGTAATCCGGGGACTTTTGAGAGGGAAGAGCATAAAGTAACGCCAGTAGACTTTTTTTCGATTGCTGCTGTAGAGGGTCTAACTTTATATCGCATACACGTTGTATAGAAATCATAGAACTCGTTCTCCAAATCCTTTGGTTCGACTCGTATCTCTTTACAGTCTAACCAATGTAAGCCATAAAGGCCAGAGTCTATTCCACGAAAGTCTATTTTATATATGCCCCAAAAGGAGAATACGGTAGCATCATTATATGTTTTATCTGTTTCAGCGGTATCTACTGTAATAAATGTACTTAATATTTTAGGTTCAGTATCCAGCTCAACAAACCAATCCTTTTGGAAAATACCACCCCCGGCTGGTAATGGATTTTGCTGATATTGGGAAGCAAACACATAGGGGGATATGCGTTTCATTTCTATCAATGCTTCTTTGGTATGCATTTCCGGATAGAGCGCGTTATAAGCGCCGTCTAATGCAGGAATACATATTACTTCCCAGATAGGTTTTCCATTATCATCGACTACCTTTCGCAGGTTAGCCAGTAGGTCATCTTCGTGGAGCATTTGACCAATGGCTATGATTGGAGTTGTGTTATCGTTGGTACGTGATTGCAAAGTGTTATAAAACCACTCATTCACCTTTTCTCTAATGGTATCTGAGGATACTTCTTCTGGCTTGTGTGCGTCATCGATAATGATACATCCGCCGAATCTATTAACCCCTTTAATGCCGGCGCCTCGGCCTGTAATTGGTCCTCCTGCGCCCGCTGCAAATACTCTTCCGCCGTAGTTAGTTCTGAAGTCATCTCGGGCTTTTGCATCTGGGTCAACCTCCACACCAAACATGGCTTTGTAATAGCTCATGCTCATGATATCGCGTATCGTTTGAGTTTGAAGTGCGGCCAACGATTGGGCGTATGAAGTATAAATAAAGTTAGAGTCTGGATAATTAGCAAGCGACCAAGCTACAAAGTTAAGCATGAGTTCACTTTTTCCGTACCGCGGAGGAACGTTAATGATTAGCCGCTTGCATTCTCCATTAAACACGCGTTTAAGGGCTTTTGCAATGGTAATAAAATGCGATTCTCGTCCGATGGGATTGGAAATTTGAAACTCACGTCCTGTACGCAGCTCAAAAAACGTTCTTGTAAAGGTCATGAAGCTGCCGAGAAGATGGGCTTTAGATAAGTCTGTACCTTGAAGGCCGTGATTCATGTCGAATGCCTTTGCTTTATGTAGTTATGGATAAATAAATCGATTCTATGTAAATAATTGCTAATTTTAATAGGATGAAACTTAACTTTTTCATCCTCATCAAAAGAATATTGATGGATATTTAGAAGCAGGTCGACAGTTTCATTTCCTAATATTATTTTTACGTACCAAATAGCCTTAATGGCATTTCCATCAGGAAAATCAGAGTCGTATTTTTTGCTGAGCCAAAGCTCGCATTTTATGCCTTTGCAATCAAATTCAGCTATGATGCGTTCATTCATATGCTGCTCTTTTCGGGGCATTCTTCCGGCTCAACGATGATTACATTGTATTGTTCATTTTGTTTTTTTAAATCGTAAGAAATGACTGCGTTCCCAGCCGAAACCAGGAACGTTAGTACTGAAAGCACTATCAATGCAGACATTTAGCCTCGATTAATAGCCTTTGACGCCAGAATGAGGTTTCAAGTTCTTCGCAGTGGCAATCTTGCCGTCATTATGCATGCCCATTTCGACTTTATGTTCTTTGCCGATTTTGGCATCCATTCTATGGCGATATGCTTCTAATTCCATATGAGCCTTGGGATGACCATGACCATCTTGCAAATGCTCAAAACCATCTTTATGGTTAAACATTTCTTTTTCGCTGTGCTTGCGATGCTCTTTACCGATATGTAGATTCATTTTGGCTTCCTTTTGGGTTTGGGTTTAGGTTTACGTGATTTACCGGCCTCACTAAATGCAATTGCGATGGCCTGCTTTTCGGGCTTGCCAGCTTTTCTCTCAATAGCGATATTTTCGCTAATGACTTTTTTGCTAGAGCCTTTCTTTAGGGGCATAATCAATCTCCTTAAACCATTCTTTAAGTTCATTCGTGCAATCCAAACCTTCTGGTATATCCAGCTGCTTGAATCTCTCGACGAGCTCTTTATATACTATAGCATCTTCTGGCGTGCTCTTTAACTTATATTCGTAAGTATTAAAATCCCTGAGCTGCTTTAGCAGCCAAACCAAGTTATGCCAGCCGTATATTGTCATCTCTTTTATATATGGTTCTTCCATCATGCCGCGCATTAGCTTAACGTGCCAGTCGACGCTATAACGAGTCGGTAGAGATTCGTATACTTCAGATAGGCTTTTTATCATCTTCTTTTCTTTTTAGGAGTAAAGGCTTTCTTAATACCTTGGCCCATTTTTTTAAAACCATTTCCAATCGCATTAATCGCTTGCTCAGCATATTGTAATGGTTTGCTGATTGGGTCAATAACCAGTGTTACCTTATCTGGGCTATCTTTCGGAGCTTCGATTTGCTGACTCATATGTCCCTACCAAGCTTGCTAAGCTGAATTGCTCTATCGTCTTTGAGATGCTGGGGCATATTGTTTTCGTAGCATGCTTCTAAATGTGCCCAATATTCTTTGCTGATATTTCTGTATACCCCATGAGCTTCATCAACGGTCATGCCATGGAACATATTTTCTGCAGGCTTTCCTTTCATGAAGGTCTCCTTTTAAGTCTTTCCTGGCAACATGTAATGGCCTCATGGATTAAAGTTCCAAGCACTATTAATAACACAATAGCACCAATGACAGCTAATCCTACCGTAAGGCCAGTAGATATCATATCTGCTCCTTGTGGAGTTTTTGCACCAGTTGGTTAACCTTATCTACATCCGCATTCTCTGTCACATTGACGATAACTGAGTCTTGTCTTTCTTTGGCCCCGAATACTGTTTGTTTCTGGAATTTCCATATTTCAGACCTTATCTGCGGCTCGCCCTTACTATTAACCCATTCGAGGTTGGCAGCACCTATGCTATCCCACCAAGCCTCAGAATGTGCCAGCGCAGCAGATACAGCATTGGCCCATTCCTCAAATTGAAGCTTCCAGTTTTCTGCGGTTCCCTTTCCAACTCCGCATGCTGATACCATTTGCGCCCATGTCGCGCCTTTCTTTCCCATTTCTATAACCATATCGCAGAACTCAGGTTCATATTTGGTATTATTGTTCCATTTCTTGCCATTTGGCTTAACGCCTAATTCTTGTCGACCTGTCTCAGGCGAATCCTGGATGCATATAGTCATTACAGCCCCTTAATCATTTATCAGCAAATCAATCAGCCCATATGCGCGTGTAATTTTAATTGCTGTTTGAACGCTACATTTCGAATAAACCTCTGGGGCAATCTCTGCGATAAGCTTAATTGCCTCTTCAATTTTATCTCGTCTAGTATAGTGTAGCTTATCTATTTCAAGCTTAGCAATCATATTAAAACCTCTTTTAAGCCCATATCCAATACTATTTTAACATATTTAGTTAGATTGTTATTACCCTTTCTAGCTGTATAACTTAATTATCATCAACTATTTTACACTTTTGCAATCAATTTACTTGCAATACAATCAACCTTGCGCTATAGTTACTCCATAACGGTAACAGGAGGAACCAATGAAAATTGTGGATAGGAATACAAGTGAGTATAGGTTAGCAAAGAAAAAGGCAATTGATGTTAAGCGGTATTTGAATACTGGCAGCTCTTTGTTGACATTTACCATTGGTAAGCCTGAAGGATGTTATTGGAAGTACGGAAGTTTGTACAAAATTGGGGAAAAGTATAGATTAAATATTTCATCTAATCTTTATTTTGAATGGTTTGAATAGTAAATCTGTAGGGGACACACTATGAACGACGCACAAGAGGCATTTATTGCCGCTGACAATATGATGCATGAAGAAATCTTAAGACTTGAAGATGATTTCTTTTATACGATTAGAGAAGCAAAGATTACTAATGAATCTATTGCTGAAATATTAAGAGAGCTTCGCAAGATATATGATTAGGAGGCATCATGCGCAAAATGGCAACCGTAAAACGCTCTCCCTGGAGAGAGGCATTTGAGGATATTGTTTGTACAGTTGCAGCTTTCATGCTGGCAATTACTCTTTTTGTTGGCTTCTTATATCTTCCGGAGTTTTTTGAGGCCAGAGACGGGAAGCATGAAGGGAGGACTATTTATGGTCTCAGAGGGTAAAATTGACAACATCATCTATGAAATGAAATTAATCGGTGAGCAGGAATGGATGTTCCAATGCGATATATGTAAATACTTCGTTAAAAAGATAGCCGGAATTCAGTATTCTGGTCAAGATGGCAGATGGGTTGAAAACATACTAGTTTGCAAAAAATGCGCAACAGATTTATTAATGCTCTATAGAGAGGATTAATGAAAGATATATCTGATGAATTATTTGAGAAAATAAAGATGTTTGAGCGTCTTAAGTTCAAAAATAGAAGAATCAAGATAAATTGCGTCTTTTGCACAGATGACTGCAAGTCATTACGGATAGATGGCGAAAGATACAATTGCATAAAATGTATCAAAACTGGCACAACATCCAGATTCATTGCATTAGTTAATCGCGCTAGAGAGCAAAGAAAAGGGGGAGAAGAATGAACATATCCGCATTTAAATGGAATGGCCTGACTTTGCTTTACAACCTTGACGATCCGACTTTTTATTTTTATGACAAAGGCTCCAAAGTTCATTGCATTTTTTACAGAGCAAATGATTTTGATGGTGGCAGATACAAGGCAGAGTGGAGAATTCCTGGTAATATCGATGGGAAGCTTGAGCATGGGCGTGAATATGCAAAACGCATGAGCAAGCTATTAGCCCCATGGGATGTCATTAATATTCACAGAAATGTGAGCGAGGAAGAGGAAGCATGCTAGATGAGCAGTACATGACTCCAAGCGAGGTATGTGAATATTTAAATATATCTCGTTGGACTTTAAATAACTTGGTTAGGCTTGGAAATTTTGCGCCATGCTTAGTTATTACACGAAAGATGAAACGGTGGAAAAAAGAGGATGTAGATAAATGGAAAAGAAGCAACACAAAATAATTGATTTGGAGAAAATCTTAATCTGTTATGGTGGCATTCAATGGGCGCTTACATTTTGTAATGACCCCAAAAAAAGGGATACACTTAAGAATCAAGAAAGGTTCTTAGAGGAAAAGCTAGATGAAATTCCATACGATGAAGTACTTAAGCTTTCTCAGCGGGACATCTATTCTTTAATGTGAGGAAATAATGGCAATATTATTGTACCAAGGACCTAATGGCACTGTGAAAAATATAAACGATACATCCATTCCCCGAGAGCAGGTTAAGTTTATGGAAGAAGCCTTGGTTTTAACGCGCAAAGCCGAATCCGAGCGAATGGAATTTATCAATAAACTCCTTAAATACGATTTTATAAGATTGAACGAAGAGGAACCCGAGCAAATAAAAAGACGGAAAGAAATAACAGATAGATGCAATCGATGGGAATCTAAAATAGCCGAGCTAAAGGGACATCATGAATCAATATGAATTAGACATACTCGAAGAAGATCTTATGGACGCCTCAGAGAGATTTAAAAGGCACAGCACCATAGACAATAGGATTGCCATGCAAGAGGCCACAAAGCGATACAGGGAGGCTTTAGAGCAGTTTCACAAAGAAAGAGAAGTTGCAGATGATTGAACTCTTCATCCCCATGAAACCGGTTCCTAAGGGACGCCCGAGATTTGGCAAAGGACGAGTTTATACCCCACAGAAGACGCTTCAAGCTGAAGAGATAATTGCCTGGACAGTGACTGCATATATGCTTGCGAATAGGATTGAGATTACTAAAAACCCCGTATATCTGACGGCTATCTTCCAGTTCAAGAAAGCTTGTCGAGTTGATATAGATAACCTGGGAAAGCTAGTTTTTGACGCATTGAATGGAATTGCATATTTGGATGACAATCAAATAGTCTCATGTAGTTTTGCCAAGACTGTGACAGATGCTGAAGGTATATATTTAATGATTAAGGAGGTAGGGCATGTCTAGCGATTTCTATGAATACATCCCGATTATGATAATAATGCTAATAATAACTGTATTTATATACAACATCGCAGACTTATTCACAGAATATGATCTAAAGAAAACATTTTTAGAAATTAAGGAGGCGCAATGATTGATGAACTAACTTACGAAGTAAGAAAGAAATTTAAGGATACTTTATATGTGAGCTGCTCCCGAGAGTGGTATGATAATAAAGATTTTTGCTATGGATTTAGATATGAATGGGAAATGCAATATCCGGATTTATGCTTGATAAACATATTGGGCAGTAAATTGTGTATCGATTGTTTGAAAACGGCTGCTATTCAAATACCAAATCATCTCGCTGAATGCAAGATAAAATATAAAGAATATATAGACTCCATCGAAGAATATCGGGAAGAAGTTATATATGCTCACATGGGGATCAAATATATAAATCTTCAAAAGAAGGAGCAATCATGCAAATAAACGTGAGCGAACCCTATAAACCCCCGACTGGAATATGCATTGAATGCAAAGCTTATGGTGAATGCTGTGAGATTGGCCCTGATGGCAATCTTGTATGCCTCAAATGTATAGATTTTATGAACAGTCAAGTTTTTCTTGACAGTTCGTTTTGCTTAGCAAACACGGAGAAATAATGGGTATAAACACTAAACAGCTCATCGAGCTAATTATTCAACCGACTCTCAAGGGATTGGACTTATATAGCCCTGCGGCAGAGCAATTGCTCGCATTAACGTGCGCACAAGAATCAAATATGGGTACATATTTAGCTCAATTTCCTGTTTCAATCGCTAAGGGTATTTATCAAATGGAAGATGCGACCCATGACGATATACGAAAATATTGTGACACAAGAATTCCTCCAATATACAAAATTAATACAGCCAATAATCTAATATATGATTTAAGATACGCGACATTATTATGCCGGCTGCATTATCTCCGCGTTAAAGAAGCTATTCCACAATTTGGTAATATCGATGCCATGTGGGATTATTACAAGCAATATTACAACACACCCAAGGGGGCTGCAACTCGCATAGATTTTTTAGCTAATTATGCGAAATATGTTAAATCTTATTACGAAGGAAAATAATATGGACGATAAAAACCGTGAACCACCACCAGCGCCAAAAAAACCACCTCAGGAGCCAAGAGATTTAAGTAATGTTAAAATTGGAAAAGTATTGAAATTTTCTTCTCATGTAAGTATTTCAAAAGATGTTGCCATTAGTGTTATTTATGATATTTATAAAAATAAAATAAAATAGAGGTTAAAAATGATTGAGTTTTTATACTTTGTTTGCGGGATATGTTTCTTATGTATTTTTAAACTCATTTCTGAAGTACAAAATTTGAAAAATAGAATACAAAGAATTGAGTTTTATAGTCAACACTAACTTAAAATCTTATTAGAAATATAGCTTAAAATAAGCTAGACTTATATTGTCCCCAATTAGCGCAGGAGAATAGTTATGAACATCCCTAAAGTTAAAAAAGCAATGCTTAATATTGTATTAGTCCTTTCTTCAATTCTATCTGTGGCTGCTGGTATCGCCGCTTTTACTCCCAGTCAAAAGGCAGGTGAAGTAATTGGTGCCCTACAAAGCTTTCTTGGAGTTGTTCAAGTTGGTCTTGAAAATACTAGCGAAGATACCTTGGGAGTTGATTCTGATATAAAAGCTGCTCTGACGCTTGGCGAAGAAGTTCAAAAAGCAGTTAAAGAACAAAAGTGATTTAAATGTTGTATAATGACTTGCCGGGATTCCTATAGTTATTTGAATGAAAGGCGGATATCTATTACCCTTCCCGGCACTTCATCTCATTCTAAAATGACCCTAGAAGACTCGAAAAGCCATCCAGGGCCAAGGTCGTAGTTGTAGGGGACTACTAACCGTACAGTACCCTAGCATCCGGATATTGTCAAACGTTCTAAATATGCATCTATCTTAAGTATAAGTGATCCAGCTGCTTCAGTAATCGTTTTTTCTGTTATTTCTTCTACAAGTACTGAATGCTCAGAAACATGCCCGTTAAACTCAACCAAAACGCTTACAATCATTAATCTGTCTAGTGGCCACTCTAGGCTATAGGGTTCTTCTGAAAACGCTCCCAATGGCATTATAAATGAATCAACGCAAACATCTTTTCCCCAATAAGCATTTATCTTGTTTCTGATAATGGTATGAGCCCAGATATCTCCAGAATCATCCTTTTTTGGTAAAAGTTTCTTAGTTACAAAAATATAAAGCCCTAACAAGCTTACTAATATCAATATGGTTATCATTTAAATCCTTTTAACTTTGCCCTTGATTTGGAGATCTGTTGCTTAATAGATTTCATTTTGGGATCTCCCTCCTTTGTTTAGAATATTAGCATAGAGATCTAGATCCCTAGAATTAAGATCTATTTATATTCTAGATCTAGTTAATATGCTGGATAGTACGTTAGCAGAGACATAGCTCGGGCCAGGACACAAGTTTCTCTTGCGTCACCCGAACCATGTCTATGAAGTTATGCCAGACAGCACGCCCCTTCAACATTTGCTGGCTTTCTCTAATTGCTTAGGTGCACCCACTGTTCCAGCAATTCGCCCTCAGTACTCAACCATGGATAGCCTTGTAGTTGAGATTCTATAGAACTGGGCACAACGTTGTTTCCCCGATAAATCCCAGTCCCATAAGAAAGATTAGGAGGTATCAAAAGATATATTAAAATTGAGGTTGACAAATGATAAGTTATCTAGTAGCATGGCAGACATTGATATTAACTCCTATTTTGAACAGTGGGTACCTTTAGCAAAATGTGCGTTGAGGAACAAACATATTACTATTGGTTATAGAAAATATCAATCCAAATGAAATAGCCCCGCTTAAACCCGGGGCTTTTTTCTTTTATAGGGTTATCCACAGCTAGGTATGATCCCAAAATCTTGCATCCCCATGCCCCATATAGATTATCTTGTAATGCTTTTACAGACTGTTCAAAACATGAGCAGTTTTGTTGTTTTATTAACTTAAATAAAGGGGTTGCAATGGTGATATTGATTGTGTATGATACAAAACAGTAGGTGTTTGACATTTTTACCTCGAAATTTGGGTGTCGAATGCTTACATAGGTGTCCTGTCCTGCTATCATTCCTTTGAACAGACTTGATAACATCGATAGAACACCAAAAGATTACCACATATCTTGAGAAGTGTGGTAGTCTTTTAAGTATTGTCCAAATACTTAAATAGCCCCATCATTTATTGTTGGGGCTTTTTTTTGATCTAAAATAGGCGTATAATAATCTGCTTTATCAGACAGAGATAATTATGCCAAAACCAATTCAAACCGTATTTCCAACTCAAAAGCATTTGAAAGGGCTAAATAAACTATTAAAGTTCTTTAAAACGCAGACAGCAATAGCCGAATCCTTAGGAATATCTCGCCAAACGGTCAATGACTGGTATTGCGGCAGAAAGGTGATTACCGAGCAATATGCTTATCGGTTAGAACGGATGCTGCAAGATAGAATAACTATTTTTGAATTAAGACCAGATTTGTCAAAAAAAGACTTGCGCATGCCGAAATTCTGATGTATGCTTAATCATACTTTTGTAGGGGGCGTATATGAGACACGACGATTACTTTGAAGCTTATTATCCAGATTACGAGACTTTGGCAGAAGAACGTTATGCGCGATTATCAAGCAGGCGTCATTCAGAATATGATGCTGATGCAGAAGTAACTATCGAGCGTTTTAAGCAATGCGAATTTGTGCTTGATGGCTCGGAGTTTAAAAATGATTAACGCACCAGGAATATATAAAGATTTACCCAATGAGCTATACCACAAAAGTAGTGGCATCAGTAATTCTGGGCTCGGTTTGCTAATACCGCCAAATTGCCCAAAAATGTATTGGTATAAATATCTTTCCGGTCAATATGAACGTAAAGAATCAGATGAGTTTGTAATAGGATCTGCTGTACACACTCTATGCTTAGAGCCAGAAAAGTTTGATAGCATGTATTACACAATGCCAAAGGTCGACAGACGTACGACTGCAGGTAGAGAAGAGTACGCGCGTATGGAGTTACAAAACGCCGGCATGCAAGCTTTAAACATAGAGCAAATGGCCCAAGTGAAGTCAATGTCCGATGCGGTAACATCTCATGCCATGTTTAAGAAGCTGCATGGCAAAGGATGTGTTGAGGATTCTATCGCCTGGATAGATGCGGAGTCTGGGGCGCTTCTTAGGACGCGTCCCGACTTCTATAACGAGTTTCTTATATTAGATGTGAAAACAACTAAAGATGTTAGGGCACATTCGTTTAGTCGCTCTATATACGATTATGGGTATCATCGCCAGGGTGCCATGGCGTGTGATGGATTGACCACAATCACAGGCACCAACTATGACAAGGTGGTTCTTTTTGTTGTATCAAAAGAGCCGCCTTATCTGGTTAAAGCATACGTATTGACTGAGGCTGCGCTAGAAAAAGGCAGAGAGGAATATAAGATTGGGGCTAAGATTTATCAACAATGTTTAGAGGCCAATGAATGGCCTGGTTATGAAGAGATTATTGAAGACGTAGATTTACCATATTGGGCATATAACGAGGAGCATATATAATGAACTTAACTACCACTAATGAAATCGACAAAATGTCTTTGATGTGGCAATCAGAAGAGCACAAAAAGGTCATTAAGGAATCATTTGCCAAAAGCTTAACAAATGCAGAGTTTGAGGTATTTGTTCAGTTAGGCCTTGCAACAGGTTTAAATCCGTTTACAAAGGAAATATGGGCTGTTAAATATGGCGATAGCGCTGCCCAGATATTTATCGGCAGAGATGGTTATAGAAAGGCTATAGGGCGTAATGCGAACTATGATTGCCATATTGCTGATGCTGTCTACGCCAATGATGATTTCTCATATGATTCAAATACTGGCCTTGTTAGCCATAAATATAATTTTCGCGACAGAGGAAGATTGGTCGGCGCTTATTGCCTAGTGTTTATGAAGTCCTCTACCCGTCCTTTCTTTTCTTGGGCCGAACTATCCGAATATGATAAAGGGCAATCCTTATGGAAAACCATGAAAACAACCATGATTAAAAAGGTTGCAGAAAGCCAAGCAATACGTATGGCTATGACCGCTTTAAACGGTACATATGCTGAGGAAGAGAACTGGAAAGATAACAATGGGCGCACTATTGAACCAGCCTCCAGCAATGCTGCAAAGCTTAATGAAAAGTTAGAGCTTAAATCAAGAGTTATAGAGCCTTCCCTAGAATCCGAAGAAGTGGTCATGTTTACATTTGATGAGGTTAAAAACAGGTTGCAAAATGCATCTGACTGGGACGAACTATCCGAGGTAGCAAGTCTCATTAAAGAACTTCACCTTGAAGATGAGAAACGAGCAGAACTGTCGGCTATTTACAGAGAATCTCAAGCAAGATTGAAAGGGGAATAATGAAGATATTTGGCTTTAGATTAAAGAAGTTTTATCATGCTCCGCTAGATTCGGAGCAGATAGATTCAATTATTCCTGAGCCATTATTTTCTAAAATATTAAGCATTGATATATCTCAAAATGATGAAGGATGGGCTGCTAGAATGATTCTTGAGGATTTTACAATGCTTTATTTAAGATTTTATTATCCAATAGATAAAAACGTTGTTATGCATTATTGTGAACCAGTAATTAATTATTTTAATGGGTGTAAAAAATGATTTCTAAGGAGAATGATCAATGAAAATTTACGGGTTAACACTTGATGATTTAATGATTCTTAAAGACTGCTCTTCTTATCTCTCCGCTATTTCTATGGAGTTTAATAATGTCGGGTTTTATGTGAACGCTAAAAATTTATATGAGAGATCTGCGCAAATAAACAGTGTTATTGATCGCATTCTTGCAACAATAAAAGAAAAGGAGACTAAAGAATGAAAGACAAGAACGGGAATGACATAATTTTTGGAGATATCCTCGAGACTCCATCCGGATCTCAAATAATCGTTGTGGACATAGAAGAATTTCTCATTTATTGTGGTCGATATGAGGAAAAGGCAGGAGTTCCTATTTTTCCATCAGTCCAGGTTATAGAAAATATTTATGGAACATCATCTACTTAATTTTCTTTTTGGCCTCATATCTTCCCATTCTTCTTCTGTGTAGACCTTAAGATCGTC
>Ga0265324_10001537_pt1 | contig 12961 bp, 13 predicted proteins | sample 41419metaG_FD_198634 | JGI IMG/M metagenome (GOLD analysis project Ga0265324, IMG submission 198634) | Rhizosphere microbial communities from Carex aquatilis grown in University of Washington, Seatle, WA, United States - 4-14-19 metaG | ecosystem: Host-associated > Plants > Roots > Rhizosphere...
CGCCAGGCTGGCCGTCGGGCACTGGTTCCTGCGTCTTAGGGTCGAGGACTTCGAGCAAAATGTTGTCTTCAGCCAGATGGAGGCCGTTTTTCTCTGGGCACATGCCGGCGCAAGAGCCAAAGATGTCCGAAAGGCCATAGAAATCGTAGAGATCAGCTCCCCAGATCTTCTCGATAGCCTCGCGGGTGGCGGGAATGGAGCCGCCGGGTTCGCCGGCCACGATGATTTTGCGGATGCTCAAGTCGCGCGCCGGATCAAGTCCCTGCTTCAACGCCGTCTCCCCCAAATACCAGGCGTAAGACGGAGTGGTCCAAGTGATGGTGGGCTTGAATTGCTGGATGATGTAGAGCAACCGGTCCGAAGGCAGCGTGCCGCCCCAGATGCAGAGCGCCCCGAGATTCTGCGCCCCGATCACGTCCGGTCCGCCCACAAACAAAGAAAAATTCAATGCGTGAAGATAGCGATCCTTCGGCCTCATACCGATGCTCCAATACTGCCGCGATTCGACGTTTTGGAAATCGTCGAAATCCTTCTTCGTGAAGGGACTCAGTGTGGGCACGCCAGTCGAACCGCTGGAAGCGGAAACGAAGACGATCTTCTCCTCCGGCACGGCGATCATATCGCCAAGATCGGGCACGGCGAGCTGGCGGTCGCGTTCGATCTTTTTGTCCGTGAAGGGAAAACGCCGCAAGTCCTCCAGGTGCCGCAAGTCGCTGGGTTTCACGCCAGCCTCGTCGAAGGCCCGGTGGTAGTAAGGTGAATTCTCGTAGGCGAAAGCCAGATGTTGTTTGAGAAGCTTCAATTGCAACTGCTCCAACTTTGGCCGGGGTAGGGTTTCAAGTTCTTCTTCCCAAAATTTTCGATCGGACATGGACTATTCCTTTATTGTGTTGGGTGGTTGTCGTTCTTGTTCATTCGTTCACAATTTCTGCCCGGGCTGCAAGAGCCGTTGGTAATAGAAATTGCTGGTGTAAAGTGCAGCGGCGGGATTGTGGCCCAGCACGCGGTCCTTGGTGATGAGCGTTGTCACTGGTGCGTCCGAGTTTTTGATGAACAGGGAATCGTGCCCGACGCACAAACCAATAATGACATTAAGATCGGTTTTTTGTTTGTTGAGCAGATGCGCTTGGAGGATCGGGTTGCAAATCGCCTCGTAACTGCCCTTTTTCACCTTTAGTCCCTCGGGGATGCCCACCTCGGTCTTGTCCACCGAACCGACTTTGCAGAGCACAGTGAAGGATTGCAACTGGTGCGCCTTGAGGACTTTCACAAACACCCGTGTCTCCTGAATCAGCCCGATGCACGTGGCAATGCCAATGCGTTTCGCACCAATGCGATTGGCGAAAGCGATGATCTCCTCCACGCGCGTCAGCTTTCCGTAATAGGTGCCTTCAACCTCCGCTGCCGCGTGGGCAATAACGGCGTCCCGAGTCCGGCCGCGATAACGCTTGGAGATTTTCGCGACCAGTTTTCGTTCGGTCACTTCCGTTAGGCAGAAATCCGGGAAACGCTTGTCTTGGCGGTAGCAATTGAGCTGGCCGCAATCCGAGCAGGAGTGGGAAGGCTGGTTTGACATAATCAGAATGAAAGGGCTTGAACAAAGGTTTTCCCGAATGCCGGATCGTTGGCCAGTTCGAGCACCCGTACTTGTTGCACGAGTTGTTTCAATTCGTCGCGCAACCGGTGGTTCAGCAGAAAAGCCCGCGCGCCGGACTTGGAAGTGTTGCCAACAAACTCCACCCGGTCCTTGAACTCACGCGGTAGCAAGCCCAGATGAATCAGGCTGGCCGTGCGCAAATGAAAACCGAACGAACCGGCGATCAATACGGTATCCACCTGCGAGGCGGTGAGTTGATTGGCCCCGAGCATAAGTTCGATTCCGGCACGGATGGCCGCCTTGGCCAATTGCACCTGACGCACGTCCTTTTGCGACAGGTAAACCGCAGCGGCGATGCGGAAGACGGGCTTGCCGTCGAGCGATTCAAAACGGTCCTTCCATCGGTGTTCCGGCAGCGCGCCATTCGTTTGGAAGCGCCCGTTTTTATCAATGCCGCCGTGCGCTGCCAGTTCGCCAACGGCGTCGAGCAAACCGCTGCCGCACAAGCCTACCGGCGTGGCGTCAGCGATGGTTTTGATTTCAACTCCAGCGCCGGAGAGCGAAACCATTTCAATCGCCCCCCGGCTCGCCCGCATGCCGCAGGCGATATTCATGCCTTCAAACGCCGGGCCGGCAGCAGTGGAAGTCGCGGTCAATTGTCCGTTCACGCCCAGCACCATCTCTCCGTTGGTCCCGATGTCCACAAATAGCGTCACGCCGCTTCGCTCCGTCAGCTTCGCCGCGAGAATGCCCGAAGTGATGTCCGCGCCAACATAGGCCGACATGATCGGCGGCAGGTAAACCAGTCCATCTGGTGCGATGACCAGGCCGATATCCGCCGCGCGCCTATGTCCGCCGCATTGCAGTGCTGGCGTGTAGGGATACTTGCCGAGCGATGCCGGGTCGGTTCCCGTGGCCAGATGAAGCATCGTGGTATTGCCGCTAAAGACCGCCTCGTAGATGCGGTGGATGGGTATATGGGCCTGCTCCGCCGCATCGCCGATGAGTCGGTTCAATTCCGCGATCAGTTCGCCATGCAGCTGTTTCAATCCTTCAACTTGCGAGCCGAGCTTGATGCGGGACAACACGTCTTGCGCATGGCGTGCCTGGGGATTCAAGCTCGACGCTACGGCAATTTCGCGGCCGTCGCGCAAATCAATCAGTGCCGCCACCAGTGTGGTCGTGCCGATGTCCACCGCCATACCATATACTGTTTCCATCGTATCGCCCGACTCAATGGCCAATACTGCATCCCCAGCCAAGACGACCGTCTCCGTTCGCGCCGCCACCAAAGTTTTGGTAATCCAGGGAGCTAACGCAACGTCCGTATCATGCCCCTCGCTGAGAATTTTCAAATCATCGTCCATGCTCTGGGCGAATTCGACCCGAAGGTCACCTTGAACCGTGCTCTGGCAGGCCAGAACCCAGCCTTCGGCACGCTCGGCCTTTGTCAGCCATTCATGCGCCGCTTCCCGGAGGTTGCCAAACTGCCCGGCCTGAATTTTGACCCGGCACTTGCCGCAGGTGCCCAAACCATCGCACGGGGAGGCGATGAACACGCCCGCCGATCGCGTGACTTCAAGCAGGTTTGTGCCGTCGGCGACAATTATGGTTTGGTTGCCTGGAATGAAATGAAGTGTCGCCATGTTATCCGCCTCCATTCTTCACCTCGTCGGTAAGGACGCGGATGGTTTCTAGTCTTGTGGACGTGCTTAAGCCGCAGGCGGGCGAGATGATGTTCACACCGTGATCCACAAGAGTGCGAGTCATCCGCCGGATTTTTTCCGAATCGTTCCACTGGAGTGCGAACGTGCTGACATTGCCCATCGTGGTGATCAAGGGAAACGCCTGCTTCAAAACCGGGAGGCTGACCATCGCGTCCGTGCTGAGGGCATCGCAGCGCAATTGTGGCAGCAAACGCCAGACGCTTTTCAAATCGCCGCAGATATGAACTATGAACGGGAAGCCGAGCGCGTGAACGCGATCCGCCAATTGATTGAGATAACGCACGGTGTATTGCTCGAACATGGCCGGGCCGAGAATTTCGCCGGTGGCGGACGGATCGCCCACGGCAATGACGGTCGCGCCTTGGTCCGCTAGCAACCGTTCCGCAAACGCGCCGAGCAAGTTGGTCACATAGTCAAGCAACCGGTGCGCGCCGGTGGGATTCCTCCGCAACTCCTTGTAAAAAGTCATCGGATCAACGATGGAGGCCGCCGTGCTGACCGGACCGGTGAGACTGGCAATCACGGGCACGTCCGGGTTAGCGCGGGCGATGCGATGCGCCGCCTCAACGACCACCTCAATGCGCCCCGAGCGGACGAGTCGGGCCACGTCGCGAAATTCAACCGCCCCGACGGAGGAAAACACTTCGCGAACGATCTTCGGCTCGCATTCCAGCGTGCCGTGGTTGATTTCACTGCCCAGTAATTCCGCCTCGACGGTCATGCAGAACGGCACGCCGATGTTTTCGAAACCGGTGTGCAAATGGATGTCCTGCGCCAGCTCCGTCATGCGCTGCGCATCGAAGTGCGCCTCGGGCAGCGTGTGACCGGTGGCGCGCATGATCTCCACGATGGCAGCGTTCATCATGCCGCCGGTGCAGACAACCGGTGGGCGATCCACTACCTCCTTGCGCAGGACCCGCAACAAACGTTCCTTGGGGGTGAATGAGTTCATGTCGCGAGTTCCATTTCTAGCGGTTCATCATCAACTGGCCAGCCAATTTCTCGGACCGCGTCGAGCATCGCATCAATGTTCGCAAATGGCGTTTCGACTGGCAGGCTGCAGCCGGACGCCACGACCAGCCCTTGGGGATTGTGGTGCGCCTTGCGGACGCAGGCTCGCACTGCTTTGCGCACTTGGACGGGGGCGCCTTGCAGCATGATTTCCGATGGCGGCACATTGCCCATGAGCCGGACGCGATGGCCAACCTTCAGCATCGCGGCTTCGAGATCCGCCGCGTTGTCAAGCGACAGGCAGTCTGCGCCCGTATCGGCCATGGCTTCCCAGATCGGCGCGGTCTTGCCGCAAATGTGCAATGTTGCCGTGCGCCCCCGGCCATGTATGAAATCCATCAGCCGCTGCAAATAGGGCTGGCCAAATTCCTTGAATTGTTTCGGACTGATGACCGTTGTCGAGCACAACGCGTCGGTCAGGCTGGGCGTGCAGCCGGTGTCGAGAATTGCCTCGGCATAGACCAACGCACTTTGATACGCGATCTCGCAGAGTTGATGCACGGCCGCCGGATTCTTGAGCATCAGGCGCACTAAATTTTCTGTTCCGATCAAAAAAGAGGCCGTTGTGAACGGCCCGGTGAGTGCACCCGTTACGGGAACTTCCTTGCCAATCGCCTGGAATGCCTGCTCCATCGCTGCGAGATGATGCGGCAGATTACCGTCCTTGTATGGATTTGCAGGTCGCAACGAATCAATCGCATTCGCAGAGGTGATGGCCGGTTCGGCGAGATAGGCGGTTTCATCCTCGGGATAGTGAACCTTTGCGCCCATGGCCTCGGCTTGGGTGTAGAGATCGGTGAAGATGCGGATGACATCGTAGCCGAAGCGGTGGTAAGCGGCGACCTGCGCCTCCGCGATGAGGCTCCCGTTGCCACGAAACTGTGATACCTTGACGCCCAAAACCCGCGCGGCCGTGTTGCCGACGATGGGCACACAAGGCAGGCGATCCAACGGCTCGCCACGATGGTAAGCAGCAAACCGTTCAATTGGGGTGAGGCGGTCACGCTTCATTAGACAGCCTCCCCGACGAGTTTCTTGACAAGTTTCACAGCTGCCGGCGCGCCGGCAGCGTAACCATCCGCGCCGATGTGATCGGCAAACGATTGCGAGATCGGCCCACCGCCAACGATCACCTTGAAGCGGTCACGCAAATTGGCTTTTTGCAGAAGCTGGATCACGTCCGCCATCGCATCCATCGTCGTGGTCATCAGGGTGGAGAGCGCGATGACCCGGGCGTTTTCGGAAACCGCGACATCCACGAATCGTTGTGCCGGGATATCCCGACCCAGATCTACAATTTCGAAGCCGGATGCTTCGAGCATGATTTTGACGAGATTCTTGCCGATGTCATGCGTATCACCTTCGACCACCCCGATGACGACCTTTTGCCGGATCTGCTTGGCGTCATGCTTGACATGTGGCCGCAGAATATCCAGGCCAACATACATCGCATCCGAACAAAGGAGTAGCTCAGGGATGAAATACTCCTCGCTTTCAAACAGCTTGCCAGCACGGTTCATGCCGGCCACCAAGCCGCGATCAATCGCGGCCAAGGCGTCAATCCCCGTGTCCACAGCCCTTGTGGCCAGCTCACGGACCCGGTCTTCCTCCATGCCGACAACGGCGTCAGACAAGGCATGGAACAGTTCTTCAGGTTGTCCAGTCATACTTATGTTGGTTATTTCACCCAAAACAGGGCGCGTTTCTTGATCTGCTCCAGCACCTCCATCGAAACCAGCACCACCACGCCGGTGTAGAGAATGCCGGCCACCATGCGGGGATAATCGGCGTAATCGGCATAAAGCTGCACAAATCGGCCCAAACCTGCGCTCGCGCCAAAAAGCTCTGCAACCGTCAACATGATGAAGGAGAAAACGAGGCCGACGCTCATACCCGAGAAGATGTGCGGCAGCGACGCCGGGAAAACAATGCGCCAAAGATATTCCGTCCGTTTCAATCCAAGAATGCGGGCGTTATCACGGTAGCGTTGCGGCAGCGACGCCGCGCCGGTGGCCGTGTTCAAGAAGACAGGCCAGAACGCGCCCACAAAAACCACGAAGCCGGCAGCGGATCGGAACGAGGGCAGTAGCGCAATGGCGTAGGGAATGTAAATTGTCGGCGGCACCGGCGAGGCGAACCGCGCGAACGGCGAAAACATCCGGCTCACCCACGGGATCGTGCCCACCAGCAATCCCCATGCAATGCCCGTCACGACCGCCAGCACATAGCCGGGCACAAGCACCCGCAGGGACGACCAGGTACCTTTCAGGAGTTCCGGCAGTGAATCCCATAAGGCATGCAAAGTCACTACCGGCGAGGGGAATAGATAGGCCCCCTTGAAATGGATCGCCGTACTAATGAGTTGCCAGAGCAATACCAGCCCGAGCAGAAACAGCAGGCCTTCTTTGCCTTGCCAGCGCAGCCAGGAATGCCAGCGGAACCCAGAGGGTTTGGCCTCGAAATTTGCCGAGGATGTGATTTTCAATTCAGCCATGATTGCCTTCATTTAAATCCCCTCCGCGTCGCCGTTGACGACCGATTCGGCTTCGATGCGCTGCAAGGTGTCCTCGCGGAAACGCTCCGCGATCTCTTCCCGCAGGGTCAAGTATTCCGGCGAACTGGTCAGGCTGCGCCGCAAACGCGGACGTGCAAACGGCACGCGCAATTCCTGAATGATCCGGCCCGGCGACGAACCGAGCATGATGATCCGATCCGCCAGATAGAGCGACTCCTCAATGTCGTGCGTGACGAAGACGATCGTTTTTCGTGGACTCGCGTTCGACCACACGTCCAGCACCAGGTCTTGCAAGCGCGCCCGGTTCACGGGATCAAGCGCGCCAAAGGGTTCGTCCATCAGCAGGACTGGCGAGCCCATGGCCAGCGTGCGCGCAATCGCGCCGCGTTGCTGCATGCCGCCGGAAAGTTCAAAGGGATGTTTGTGCGCTGCGTCCGCCAGTCCCACCAGTTCCAGGAACTCTTCAGCCAGATTCAACCGCCAATTTTTGTCCGTCTCCGGGTGTGACTTGGTAAGAGCGAGCGTGATGTTGTTGACTAGGCTCATCCATGGAAACAGGGAGTAATCCTGAAAAACCACGCCACGTTCCAGCGATGGCCCGATGATAGGGCGGCCCTTCCAGAAAAGATGTCCCGACGATGGTGCATCCAACCCGGCCAACAGGCGCAGGAGGGTGGTCTTGCCGCAGCCGCTAGGGCCAAGCAGGCAGACAAATTCTCCTTCCGTGATGGCGAGATTGATGTCGAGCAGAACCGGCGTCCCGTTATAAGCAAAGCGGAGTCCTTCCACCTTGAGGCCAGAATCGGGAACGGAATTCGCTGGTCGAGTATCCGGTGCGTTCATAATTGCGGGGGCGGCGAACTGCGTCTGGTGGCATTCACCGGAGGTTCGTTGCTCAAAGGTTTGCGAGCGATAAAGCTGGCGTAGGTAATCTGGCCAAAAAATTCTCCGGTTTGCACGCGTCGCCGCGCTTCCACTTTCAATGAATTCGCGAGTTCGCCGCCAATCCGCCCCGATTTCTGCAACGCGTCCGCGCCGCGATCCACAATCGTCAACATGTAATCCGGCGGAGTAGTGCCGTCATAGACATAACTTTGAAACTGCGGCGGCGCGAAACCAGCTGATAAAACCAGCTTGGACAGGCGTGGAATAAGCCAAGGATCAAACGCGATAATGTCCACCGCCGCCTGAGCGCAAACCTGTAGCGGATCCACCGAACTTGTCGCCAGCGTTGTTTCTGAATAATTGGCGTCAAAGATCGCGAGCGAGCCACCTGGTTTCAGGACCCGGAAAGCTTCTCCCAGCGCGCGGTGCGGTTCCGGGATGTGGCAGAGCGTAGTGTGAAACACCACCACGTCGAAGTGTGCCCCTTCAAACGGCAATTGGCGGGCTTCACCGCTCTGGAAATGAAGCTGTGGCCACTCGACTGAAAGCTGCCGGGCCTTGGCCAGCAATGCCGGGGATGGATCCACGCCCACGACTTCCGCCAAACCCGGCCAAGCTGCTAAGGCCCGCGCCACCGGACCAGTGCCGCAGCCAACTTCAAGAACGCGCGCCTTGGGTGGAAACGGGATCAGCGAGAAGTAGTGCTCGCGCATCCGGCATTGCTGCCCATCGGAAGCTCGTAGTTCAAGCACGTTGGCCAACTGTTCGAGCACGACCGGATCGAGTTCAGTGATGGATGCGTAAATGTCAGACATGGAATTGGGGGCAATGGTTTAGCTGGTAATAAAACTCTTTCTCAAAAGGCCGCAGCAGCGAAAATTTCGCCACGGCGGCTTGGAGGAACAATCACCTGCAAAACTTTACTGGCGGCAGCAGTTCGGCACTTCGAGACCAGCGGGATCAGTGTGCTTTTGATTTGAACCAGCGGACGCCATGATCAAGGCCTGCACCTCTTGCTTGAGCAGCGCTGTCTTGACTGCCGAGTCGCGCTGGGCAAAGATTTCTAAGCGCTTTTTCCAGAACGGCTCGTCTGGGTTTTCTTTGGCCAGTCGGTTTAGGGCATTTTCATAGACCTTGGAGTCAATGAACTTTGTAATGTCCTTGTCCGATTCAACAAAATCGCTTTTGAGCATGATCTTCCAGAACCTGACGATGCCCGCCACGTTGGGGTCTGAAGTTTGGTCGAGATAACCTTTGTAATAAGCCTTCTCAATCAAGGTCCGATCCAGCTTCAGATACTTGCTGATGTCATCAAGGGTTTTTTCATGGTTGTCATCGGCAAATTTCTCCGCCCGTAAAAAAGCGTAGATGAAGTGTTCCCAAACTTCCGGCCGTTGCTGAAGGTCATTCGCGTTGACCGTCAGGCGGCAACAAGGGTGCCCCGGTTGCAACGTGCGGCTGCGGATGATGACTTTGAGCCCCTGGGCTTCGGCGGTCACATCGTGTGGGCCCCAAGTAACCCCGGCATCCACCTGTCCAGACTTGACCGCTTCCAGCACGGCGGGCGGGTTCTTCAATTCAAAGATTTGCACGTCGGTCTTCCAGTTCAAGCCAGCATCATCCAGCGCGCCGCGGAGCACTGCGTCACCGGTTGCCAAACGAACCGTGGCCACTTTCTTGCCCTTCAAGTCAGCGATGGTCTTGATCGTTTTTGCGTTTTCCGCCGTGGTGAAGATGGCGGCGTCCTCACCCATGACACCACCAATAATGCGAATGTCCGCGCCCTTAGCGATATGCACCAGCGGAGCCGTGGTGCCAAACGCGCCCAGATCAAGTTTGCCAGCTCGCAACGCAGCCAGACCGTCTGCCGAGTTGGCGAATTCCATCAACTCCACATCCAGGCCCTCCGCCTTGAAAAAACCCTCCTCTTTGGCAATGAAGAATTTGGCGTGCCCCGTCACGGGTAGATGACCGATCTTGAGAGAAATGAGATTAGTGTCCGCCGCCAGGGCTGCTCCGGCGATTTGCATCGCCACTACCAGTCCCATCAGTTTCTGCCAACCGGATAATCGAGAGCTTATTTTCATAGTTTTATTTGTCAGTATTATTGGCAATCCGAGTTGCCGTGGGTTGTATCAATGGAGATCAGAACTTGAATGCCACTCCGAGTGTGACCAACTGGTGATCAAATTCACGGGGTGCCACCGTTGCGGCAGCAAGACCATCCTGACCGTTCCGTCCCAGATCATAGGCATACGCCAGATTCGCACTAAAATTGGCGTTGAAGGCATATTGCACTCCGGCAGCAACGGTGTAGAACAAGTCGTTGCGGGTATTGGTGGTTCCGACAATATGGCCGGGGGTGCTGCCAGCGCCAGCAGCCAAGCCGCTGGTGTAATCAGAACCAAGCAGGCGACCTTCTAGGTTTGCGGACAGTTTATCGTTGAACTTGTGCTTGTAATTCAGGTCGTAGGTGCTATCGAAATAGGGCACCTTGCCAGTGCTTGAAACCCACTGCCACTGGCGGTAAGTAAACGAGATGGTGTCTTTTTTGGAGAGCGTCGCCGTCAACGCCGCCTCGCCATAATATTTTGTCGTGTTGTCATCGCTGACCGGCGCAGATTGATCGTAACTGCGGAAGTCCGGGCCGCCTTGGAGTTTTACATCCAGCCAGCTAAAAATCTTGCCTTCAAGGCCTAGCAGCACGCGCTGATAATCGCTGGAGGAACTTTGCTGATAGGGGTCAATATTCGAGGCATATGCCTGCTGATATTGACGTCCATATCGGTAGCCCAATGTCACCGCCAGATCCTTTTTTAGCTTATATCCCGCATCGGCACCGCCATTGAAGTCGTAACGATCCGCATAGTTCTGGTAACCGGGACCACCGATGGCGGCGGTGAGTTGTGCCGTATCCAGATCGTAGTAGAGCAGTGAAGCCGTCGGTCTGACAAACCAGTTCTCCTGGTCATATTTGAGCGTGATGGTGCTGCGATCCTGGTCTTGTTCCCGCCGTTCGCGCAGGATGCCCGTGCCGTAAGCACTCAAGCCGGCCGAATAATTTGCGCCGTATTTGCTACCGTTAATGTAGGTGAAGCCATTATCGAAATTGAACGAAAAGTCATCCATCTGGCCCTTGATCGTTGCTGAGATGCGATGAATATTGAAACTTTCTGAAGCAGCTTCATGGTAAGTGACAAAATCCGGAGCATAGCCAAAAGTGAGCGCTTGCAGGACTTTCTGATCCCCCAACAGTGGGACAAAATTGAAACCCAGTTTGGGTGATACGGTGGTAATAAATGATGAATGATATTTCAGTGCCTCAACGCCACCGGCCGGGGTGATGTAACTCGTCGGGTTAACGCCTGAGAGATAGGCGTTGTCGTCGTAACTCTCTTTGACTCCAACCGACAGGTCGGTCAGCCACGCGGGCTTTTGCAGCGTTGCCGGGGTAGCGGCCGGCTGCGTTGCTTCTGCCGCATTACTAGAATGGGTGAGCAGCGGCCCGCAAATTGCCGCTAAACTAAGAAAAACCCCCTTCGCCCGGTGATAATTCCGGTTCGCCCGGTTCCGCGAAACCGAAAGCTGGTTATCCGCGTATCCGTAAATTGAGTCTATCGCTCTTTCAACCAGTGCGAGGTGGGCGTTGTTTGCAGGCGAGCTGGTATTGGCTCCGCCACGGCGTGACTGAATAGGCTTCATTGATCTTTTGTTTTTTGCAATTCATGATCACCTCCAGTTGTCCGGTCAGTTCACACGGCTAATTATTATGTTTTTTTCAAGTGCATATCATCTGCTGAGTGGCAGTCTTATATGCACAGAAAAGGTCGTTATTGTAATTTGTTGCTCATTGGTATGAATAACAAATCTTGGCATCACAGCCTACCAACATGGATAGTCCGTAATTATCGAATCACGACGACAACGGTAGTCTTTATTTTATTTTCGTCAATTTTAATAATTCTGATATGTAACCTTTTTAGTATTTGTAATTATAAGCATCGCGTATTCTTGTGCCTTTTGTTTGATTCGAATCTGCTGATGCAACAATTGCATTGCGAAACCACGTCGCCTTGCCATGGAAATTTCGAAGGGCATTTACGACTCCATCAACTGCATGTCGTTCAAATCGTCCAACTGGTCAGGACGAGAATGCTGGTCTCAATTTTGAGCAGTCACCCGCAAGACAACCCGGCTATCAAGCCGGAATTATCAACAGTGATGGAATACAAGCAAACACCCCAAAAACCGAATACAGAACCGATGACTAATCATGCGTTGGCCGTGCTGGGATTGATGCTGGTCCGAATCAACGGTGAGACCGGTGAACCGGGAGATTTTCCGCGCAAGCGCCTGCCGAAAGCGCGGTGCGCCCCAAGTCACCGCGTATTGATGAAACGGCCCACGGGTGGCGCGGTCGAGCGCGGACAGCAATTCTTCGGGGGGATCTAAATCCGGAAAGCCTTGCGCCAGATTGATTGCCCCGTGCTGGTTGGCAATCCGGGGCATCCCCTGGATTACGGATTCTGAAAACTCGGCAAGTCGGGTAGCGGGTGCTGGCATAAAACAAATCGGCTTAAAATCCTAACCTTTACTGGTAAGCGATTGGTGATATGCCAGAAAAAACGGGCAGTGATCCTGCCCGCGGAAAGCAAACTGAAAAATGCGTTATTGTTCAATCTGTTTTATCATCTACAGCGCACTATCATCACGTTCACCGGTGCGAATGCGATGGGCGGCTGCGATTGGCCAGACAAATATTTTTCCATCCCCGATTTTGCCCGTCCGCGCCGTCTGGATGATGCTATTGACCACCGGCTCCTCCAGATGATCGGAGATCACAATTTCGATTTTGATCTTCGGCAGAAATTCCACCGTGTATTCACTGCCGCGATAAATCTCCGTATGCCCTTTTTGCCGGCCAAAACCTTTCACTTCGGTGATGGTCATACCTTCAACGCCCAGTTCGTTCAGGGCATCTTTTACTTCTTCAAGCCTGAACGGTTTTATGAACGCTTCGATTTTTTTCATGGTTCAAAGGATTGGCTTACAGGTTTTGGCCGATGGACAAGTGGCTGCGGTAAGCGTCCAGAATTGCCTTCAGCGCACCAACCGTTCCGTAAATTTGGGAAGGTTGGGGAGCGTGTTTCGGTATGCCGATATGAAGCTCAAAAGGAGCCGGACTCAGCTCATCCGTGGCTGCCAGAAAATCGGGCAATTCCGCAG
>Ga0265324_10001539_pt1 | contig 12949 bp, 8 predicted proteins | sample 41419metaG_FD_198634 | JGI IMG/M metagenome (GOLD analysis project Ga0265324, IMG submission 198634) | Rhizosphere microbial communities from Carex aquatilis grown in University of Washington, Seatle, WA, United States - 4-14-19 metaG | ecosystem: Host-associated > Plants > Roots > Rhizosphere >...
GAACTGGCCGGGCAAGGAAGGCCAGGAAATCCGTGTGGACGCCTTGAGCAACTGCGAGGAAGTGGAATTGTTCCTGAACGGCGCATCGCTTGGCAAACAAACGATGAAACGCAATTCCAAGCTGACGTGGCAGGTGAAATACGCGCCGGGCACGTTGTCGGCGAAAGGTTTCAATGGTGGCAAAGTGGTGGCGGAACAGAAAATTGAAACCACCGGCGCGGCCGTGGCGGTGCAACTCACGCCCGACCGCAAGACCATCAACGCCGACGGCGCGGACGTGAGCGTGTTCACCGTCTCCGCTTTGGACGCGTCGGGCCGGGCGGTGCCGGTGGCGCAGAACAAAATTAATTTCAGCCTCGAAGGCGCCGGCAAAATTCTCGGTGTGGGCAACGGCGATCCGAGCTGCCACGAGCCGGACACGTTCGTCCTGCAGATGCCGGTGCGCGCCCTCGCGGTGAATAACTGGCGCTGGCAGCGTGCCGAGTTGCCCGCCAAGGCTGGCACCCTCGCCCCGGAATATGCGCCGGAGTATGACGATTCCAGTTGGAGCGTCATCAAGCCCAAGACGGACGGCGACACTGGCGATATGCCGTTGCGGGAAGGCCAGACGGCGATTTATCGCGCTCACGTCAAGCTGACGCCGGAAGATTTGGCCAGCCCCACTGTGCAGATCCGCTTCGGCACGATTGACGACCACGGCTGGATTTTCGTGAACAGCCAGCGCGTCGGCGAGTCGCACGATTGGGCGGCGCAACCGCTGTTCGACATCAAGCAGGCGCTGCACGCCGGCGACAACGTCATCGCCGTGGGCGTGAAAAACGACGCGAGTGAAGGCGGTATGAGCCCGGATGTGAACGTGGAAATCCTCGGCCAGGCCACCGCCTCACCGTGGTCGCGCAGTTTGTTCAACGGCCTCGCGCAGGTCATCGTGCAGTCCACGAAGGACGCCGGCGAACTCAAGCTGACCGCCAGCGCGGACGGCCTGCAGCCGGCGACAGTCTCCGTGCAGACGCAGCCCGGCACGCCGCGCCCCAGCGTGCCGTGAACGGCTGAATTTGTCTTCCGCAACGGACGCCGCGAACCGGCGTCCGTTTTTGTTTGCCGGGTTTTGCTTTTGGAAAACGTGTGGAGCCGGATTGCGCGCGGTTGACACTAGGGCCGTTTCAAAAAGACTGTAGCCGCTGCAAAAAACTGGCGTGGCCGGAATGCGCGCCAGCGTCTTGGACTGCGGCAGCCCTCTGCCGCTTGCCCACCACCGGCGAATGAACGTCCGAGCGGCAGGGGGCTGCCGCAGTCCAAAACCTCGCGGAAGTTTCAGGCGGGCTTTCGCTACCCGCCCACAGTTTGCTTAAAACACGTCACGTTTCCAAGCCGTCGTCAGACCAGAGAACGGGGAGCGTGACTCCCTCGCCCAGCGGGAGAGGGACGGGGTGAGGGAGAGCACCAGCACACTCCAGACGGTCACAGTTTTTTTGAAAACGCTATAAATCGCTCTATTGATGGCAGTGTGGCCAGAGGGCTGGCCGCGCTGCCATCATCGGGTTCAAACTGTCTGGTTCCGGTTTAGACCGGGTCCAGCGCTTCGCTTTCGCAGTCGGCGTATTTTTCCAGCAAGCCGTCGTAGCTGTGCGCGGATTTTTTATCCGGCTTGACCTCGCTGCCGGGCACCGGCTTGGTGAACGGCGCGACGAGCTTGTCCCACTTCGGGTTTTTCTTCGCCGCCGTGAGCCAGCCGTGCGCCGCCTGCAACGCCGCCCCGAGCGCTGCGCTCTTGGAAACCTCGATGCGCAGCACGCGGCAGTTCATCACATCGGCGATGACCTGCAATAACTGCGGATTGTTGGCCGCGCCGCCGGTGGCCAGAATCTGCTCCGGCGCAACGCCCATCCACTGCGAATGCAGCCGCATGGACAAGGCCTGCGCCTCGAAAATCGCGCGGCAGTTGGCCGCGACATTTTTTTCATCAAGGTTGAAGCGGCGGAGGCCGGGCTGCTTCGCGCGCGGGACGATTTCCGCCTCGAACCACGGCAGCATGATGGAACCGTTGTTGCCGGGCGGAACGGATTTGACGAGTTCGCCGAATTTTTTCCAGTCGGAAATCTTGTACAGCTCGCGGACTTTTTCGCGGGCGAGCGAGCCGTTCTTGAAGCAGATCAGCGTCATGTAGCCGCCGGTGGGCGAACCGAAGACGTGGCCTTCGCCGTGTTCGTCGGTCTGGCCCTGCGCCATGGTGCCGAAGAACGTGTCGCTGGTGCCGAGGCTGATGGCGACCTGGCCGGGCTTGACGAGGCCGAGGCCGATGACGCTCGCCGGATTGTCGCCGGTCCAGACGGTGGCGAGCGCCTCGGGGTTGAGGCCGTATTTGGTGGTAAAGTAGGCGCTGACCGGGCCGATGACCTTGCCGGAGTCGGCGAGCAGCGGCAGCTTTTTGATGAGGCCGGGCGCGGTGGCCTTGAGCGCGTCGTGGTTCCAGTTCCGCTTGCGGATGTCCATCAGGTTCATCCCCGCGCCGTCGCCGAAATCAATCGGCGCGATCTGGCCGGCGAGCAGCGACGCCATGAACGAGCTGACCAGCGCGATGTGCGCGGATTTTTCGTAGGCCTTCGGCTCGGTCTTGTAAAACTTGCGGATCTGCGGCCCGGTGAAGCGCTCGAAGGTGTCCGAGCCGGTGCGCGACGCGGTGTATTTGACGCCGCCGAGCTTTTTGCGGATCTCTTCGCACTCTTTCGCCGTGGAGGAATCCATCCAGATTGGCGAGCTTTTGCGGGCCAGCACGCCGTCGAGGTTTTCCACCAGGGATTTTTTCGGGTCGAGCGCGGCGAGGGCGGCGACGGCTTGCTCGTTCAGATAAACGGAGCCGTGCTGTTGGCCGCTGCCGCTCACGGCGAGGATGTTCTTCAGCGCGACCTTGTCCTTTTTCATCTGCGCGAACAGCAGGTCGAGCGCGGCGGCCCAGAGCAGGGGATTGCTGTGCTTGACCAGCGGGTCGCGGTTCGGCAGCACGCCGTTTTTGGTTTTGAACTGCGGCAGCGCCTGGTCGAAATTCAACGAGTGTTCGTAAACGACCTTGCCAGCGTCGAGGTCAATGACCACCGCGCTCAAGCTTTGCGTGCTTGCATCGAGTCCAAGAAAAAGTTTGCCCATACGATTAAAATATTTTATGTCCGCAACTGAATCTTGGAGCATAGCAGGCTGCCCGGCCAAAGAAAAGCCTGTAAAATCGCGTTGTGGTTTTGTCCCCCTGCTCACGCTGAACGGCCGCTGGCGGCCTGCTTGCCGCCGTCGTCCTGCCGCTCCGGCCGGAGCCCGGCGGATCGCCGGTTTTTCAGCCTAACCAAAACTGGGGATTGCTTGAACTGCCGGTTTTTTCCGATAGTGTGCCCGGCATATTCCCGCAATTGACCAGCCATGAGCACTGAAAAAGTTTTTGCCCTCGCCCAGGAACGCTACGCCGCGCTCGGCGTGGACGTTGATCACGCACTCAAAACCCTTTCACAAATTCCGATTTCGCTGCACTGCTGGCAGGGCGACGACGTGGGCGGCTTTGAAAATGCCGGCGGCGCGCTGGGCAACGGCCTCGCCGTCACCGGCAATTATCCCGGCAAGGCCCGCACGCCCGACGAACTCCGCGCCGACCTCGACCAGGCGCTGTCGCTGATTCCCGGCCAGCATCGCCTGAACTTGCACGCGTTCTACGGCGAATTCGGCGGCAGGAAAGTTGACCGCGACGCCATCGAGCCGAAGCATTTTGCCAACTGGATTTCTTGGGCGAAGACAAACGGCCTCGGCCTCGATTTCAATCCCACTTGTTTTTCGCATCCGAAAGCCGCCGACGGTTTCACGCTGTCACACGCGGACGCGGACATTCGCCAGTTCTGGATCGAGCATTGCCTCCGCTCGCGCGAAATCGGCGCGGCCATGGGCCAGGCGCTGGGCAAAACCTGCGTGACCAACGTGTGGATACCCGACGGCATGAAGGACACGCCCGCCGACCGCGTCGCGCCGCGCGCCCGTTTGGCCGAATCGCTGGACGCGATTTTCAAAAAACAAATTTCGCCGAAGCTGAATCTCGACGCCGTCGAGCCGAAACTGTTCGGCATCGGCAGCGAAAGTTTTGTCGTCGGCTCGCATGAATTTTACCTGGGCTACGCCGTCAGCCGGAAAAAACTGCTGACGCTCGACGCCGGCCATTACCATCCGACCGAGGGTATTGCGGACAAGATTTCCAGCGTGTTGCAATTCATGCCGGAGATTCTGCTGCACGTCAGCCGCGGCGTCCGCTGGGATAGCGACCACGTCGTGATACTCAACGACGACCTGCTCGCCATTGCCCGTGAGATTGCGGTGAATGGTTTTGAAAAACGCGTTCATATCGGCCTGGATTATTTCGACGCGAGCATCAACCGCGTCGCTGCGTGGACGATTGGCACGCGCAATATGATTCGCGCGTTGCTCATCGCGCTGCTGGAAACGCCGCTGATCCGCACGGCGGAAGCCGCCGGCGATTTCACCACGCGCCTCGCGTTGCAGGAAGAGGCCAAGACGCTGCCGTTCGGCGCGGTCTGGGATTATTACTGCGAGCGCCAGGGCGTGCCCGTCGGCGAACATTGGTTGACGGACGTGAAAAGCTACGAAAAAACGGTCTTGAGCAAACGCTAATCTGTGGCGATGAATTTTCCGCGAATCCAAACTAGGTGGACAATGTCGCGCTGCGACGTTGTCTGCCCGCATCGCGGGCACTTTGTGGCGGGAGATTTCAGGCACACGTTGCCGTCGCCTGACGCTGCGCTCGGCGACGGTTTTTTCGCAGCGCGAAAAACTCCACCTCATACGCCATCTGACAGCCAATCATTTTGAACCAAACCAAAAATCAAACCTAAATCATGCAATCCAAACGCAACCCATTACTGTTCGCGTTCCTCATGGTGGCGAGTCTCTTTTTCATCTGGGGCTTTTGCCACGCGATGCTGGACGTTCTGAACAAGCATTTTCAAAATCTTCTCAGCCTCACCAAAACGCAGTCCGGCCTGATCCAAACCGCTTTCTTCATCGCATATTTGCTGGTGGCGTTTCCGGCGGCGAAATTGATCCGCCGCGTGGGCTACCAGCGCGGCATTTTAGTCGGGCTGGTCATTCTCGCCATCGGTGCGTTCCTGTTCATCCCGGCAGGTTTGGTGTTCAAAACGTTCGGCGCGTTTTTGTTTGCACTGTTCGTGCTGGCCTCCGGTCTGGCGTGCATTGAAACTGCGGCCAATCCCTACATCACCATCCTCGGCCCGAAAGACAGCGCGGCCGGACGTTTGTCCGTCGCCCAGGCGTTTAACTCCTGCGCCTACATCCTGGCACCGACCGTCGGCGGCTTGTTGCTGTTCGGTCAGAAAGTGGATCCGGACCATCCGGATTTTCATCCGCTGCTGCTGCCTTACATCGTGCTGGGTTGCGTGGTGCTGTTGATTTTCACCTTGTTTTCATTTGTCAAATTGCCGGTCATTGCCGAAGGCACCAAAATCACCGAGGCCGATGACGCCACGATCTTGAAAGCGCCCTTGTCCCGCCTGCCGCATTTCAAATGGGGCGTGTTCACGCAATTTCTCTACATTATCGCGCAGATCGGCATCAACGCCTTTGCCGTGAATTACATTTTGGAAAATGCCATCGTCAAGGATGCGGCGGGAAACACGTCAACGTCGCCGCTCTTTTCGTGGTATGCCAATCTCACGCACGCGGCCACGCCGGAAGCCACCGCCGCGTATGTCATCAGCCTGGCCATGATCCTCTACGCCGTCGGACGTTTCAGCGGCGGAGCCATCACGCGCGTCATCAAGCCGAATCTTCTGCTCGCGCTTTACGGCATCGCCAACACCATCATCGTCGTGGTGGCGATGGCCGACATCAAAATGGTCTCGTGGCTGATTCTGCCGTTCAGTTGGCTGTTCATGTCCATCATGTTCCCGTTCATCTTTGCGATGAGCCTCCGCAACCTCGGCTCGCAGACCAAAATCGCGGCCTCGTTCCATGTCATGGCCGTCGGTGCCGCCGGCTCCATTTCCGCGGTGGCGATGGGCTGGCTGTGGGATCGCTACCACAGCGTCGGAATTTCCTTCACGCTGCCGCTGATTGGCTTTATCGCCACCACAATTTACGGTTTGGCGTATCCGAAATTGCTGAAGAAATCGGAGAAGGCTGTCTAACGCCGCCGAGAAATTTTCTGAAAACAAAACGCCGCGCTTCGACCGAGGTTGAAGCGCGGCGTTGTTTTTAGAGCGGTTTCAAAAATACTGAGGCCGGGGCGCGGCGTTTACGCCGCTTCAGCATCGCCTTGCAAATCCACGTTGAAGCGGGCTAAAGACCGCGCTCCGCTCGCGGTTGAGAACGCAAGAGACGCCCACAGTTTTATTTAACCAGCTCTAAGCCGGAATCATGCAGAAGAATCAACCACCAAACACACGAAACACACGAAAGCCAGACCGGCCGGTGGATTGGCGTCCGGTCAATGACACGCACCAAGTCGTGAGTGCAGCCTGGAAACTTTCAAATGGTAAAATAAGCCGCCGTCACTTCGTATTGTTTTCGCGTGGTTCGTGTTTTTCGTGGTTCAAAATAATGGTTCCGGCTAAGTTGTTTCAAATCTGGAAATCAATCGCGGCGTTCTTGTCGTTCTTGCTCAAGACGCGCATATCGAGGCCGTCGTAAATCACCAATGAATTCGGCTGCACGCTGTCCATGATGAACACGTTGCCGCCGATGGTGCTGCCCGCGCCGATGATCGTCTCGCCGCCGAGGATTGTCGCGCCGGGATAAATCGTCACGCGATCTTCAATGGTCGGATGCCGCTTCTTGCCGCGCAGCAACTGGCCGGCGGCGGTGGACTTCGCGCCGAGCGTCACGCCGTGATACATCTTCACATGATTGCCGATGGTCGCCGTCTCGCCGACGACCGTGCCGGTGCAGTGATCCACGAAAAAATGATGGCCGATCTTTGCGCCCGGATGCAAATCCATGCCGGTGCGCGCGTGCGCCCACTCGCTCATGATGCGCGGGATGAGCGCGACATTTTTCAGATAAAGCTCATGCGCCAGCCGCTGCACGGAAATCGCCTCGATGAACGGATAGGAAACAATGATTTCCTCTTTGCTCGCCGCCGCCGGGTCGCCGTTGAACGCCGCTTCCACGTCGGTTTGCAATACTTCGCGGATGCGCGGCAGACCGTGGAGAAAGTCCGTCGTCAGCCGGTGCGCCTCGTGGGCGATGTCCTTTTTCTTCAGCCCGACCGGCGGCTGGTATTCCAGGCTCTTGCGGATTTCGTCCTCCAGTTCGCCGATGACCGCATCCAGCAACGCCGCCGTCTTCACCTTCACCTCCGACGAATGGATCAGCTTTTCGTCAAAGAAACCGGGGAACAGCAGCCGCAGCAAATCCTGCGTGATGCCTGTGATGGCGCGCTTGGACGGCAGATTTTTGCCGTCCAGATGGTTGATGCCGCCGAACTGCGCGTAGGACGCGACCAGGTCGTTGGTGAGTTTAGAAACCGTATCCACGGCGGAAAACTACCATGAAGCGAGGAAGACACAAAGATTTTGTGCCTGCATGGCTGGTGGCTCAAATCATCTTTCAGCCTTGCGAAAAACATTGCCGAGCGATTGTGGCTGCTTGGGGGCTCTCAAGAAAGCGCCTTCAAAAGATTCCTTGTTTGGCCAGAGCCACAGGCTGCCGTCGGCGGCCAGCGTCACCACCCCTTCCCAGACATCCGTGAGTCCGATCCAGTCTTGATGGATACCCAGATGCGTCGGCGGGATCTTGAGGCCTGTCTCCGTGAAATGCCCTGCAGAATCTCTTTGGAAATGCCATTGCCACAGGGAACCGTCGGATTTGAGTGCCACCAGCCAATTCCGTGAAACAGCCGTTGCCACCCAGTTGGTTTCCCGGCCAACCTGTAAAACCCCATGGGTTCCTTCCGTGCGATCTTGATAAAAATTACAGCTCGCCCATAAAGTTCCATCTTTCCCGATGTAAGAAATTGCGTTGTTGTAAGGACCGGAAAAGGTTTCCAACACCACTTGGTCGAAATTGGTCTTCCGTTCGATTTTCCATTCCCCATTGATGCTCCAAACACTTCCATCGTTTTTGCGGGCGAGTCCTTGGTTCCAGTTATAGAAAATTTTCTGCCAGTCGGCATTGGTGCCGAGCTGCCGTAACGGAAACGCGCGGACAGTCGGCCAGTGCGTCTGCCATTCGCTCCAATTCAAACGGTTTGTGCCCCATTGCCAGAGCGTGCCGTTGCGTTTCAACAGCAACTGGCCGACGGACGTGGAGACGACTTGCTGCCAGTTGGTTTCGTCGCCAAAACGCATCATGCTGGCACCCGTCCACACGACCGGCTTGGCTTCGCTGGAAATCCACAGGCTGCCGTCGGCCTGAACGCCCACCGTGTCTAGATACCCGTTCACTTTTCCGTGGGCGCTGCCTGGATTCCAAAAATAAACGTGCCGGGCGGTGGCCGAAAGCCAGTTGGAGCCCATGATAAATTGTTCCGGCCCAACACTGACCGGCAGGGGATGAACGAGTCTGGCCAAGATCCATTTCCACTGGCTCATTCGATCATCGAAAAACGGATAGCCCAGGCTGTCACACCAGATCCGGCCATCGGGAAACCGCACCTGTAATCCTTGGTAACTATCGCGCTTCAAAGCCGGTCGGTTGGCCGCCCCAAAAACCGCCGTGCCGTGCGCCGGTTCCGCCGGTTCAAAAACTTCCCACGCGCGGTTATACATCACCGCACTGCTCGTGAAAATAAACACCAATGCGGCAAAGATTATAAAAATGTTCCGCCGCCAGAGCCGTCCGCCCTCGACAAAATGGCTGAAATTGCGGTAAGCCAGCCAGGGAAGAAGAACGATCGCGGTCAGGAGGCCGATGAGCAGTGGTAGGATGATACCCCAAAATTTCATGCCCCATATTTGCCATTCCCCGTTTTCACCGGAGTTCCCGGCAAAGACAAACATGGTGAACAGGCAGCAGCCCACAATGGTCACGATGGCGATGCTCAAGGCTTGGAGAAAATTCTTCGCCAGCGTGGAGGCATAGAAACTCACCAAGGCCAGCCCCGCTGCCAGCGCCACGATGGTGATTACAAACCAGGCTATGCTGGAAACGATTCCGAATCCATAGCCGGAATGACTTTCCGGCTTGAAGGCGTCTATGCCTGGCACCCCGAAGTAAGCAGCCGCTGTTTCCAGCAACATCGGCGTAATGCTGCCGAGCAAGGTGCCAATAATCATGACCGGAATAAACTTGGCCGCAAACTGGAGTCGCCGCGAAACCGGCAGGCAAAACTGCGTATCCGTTATCCCCAGTTTTCGCTCCTCCGCCACCGCCAGACAGCCGAGAACAACTGGCAGGGCCAGCCACAAAAACCAGAAGCCGTCCGTGACAAGGCTGATCAGCGAATTTCTATGAAAAACACTGTAAAAACTGCGGATCAAAAATACGCCGAGATGCAGAACGAGCAACGCCCCAACGCCCAGCAGGCTGATGCTGTGCAGTTGAAATTCCTTTTTCAGCAGGGCGGACAGCGGTTGCCGCCGCCGCGCGGAGGCGGAGGTTCTTTCCCCGGCATCAAAATAACGCCATTTGGAAAACGAAATCATCCCGCCCGTCCACGCCACATCCTGCGCCCGGTCAAACAAGCGGTGCGCCAGCCAGAAACCGGAAACCGTGTAAAGACCGGCGGCGCTATAAAGAACGGTGAAAGCCACAAAATCGGAAGCCGTGTTGAAGAACGTGGACATGATCAGGGCAATCAACAGAAACAACCCGACGGGAACCAGCAGGGAAATCCAAAACGCGGCGGCCGCCTGCCGGAACAAAAGCGCCGTCCACAATCCACCGACCAGCGCCATCAGCATCGCCACTCCGCTGCCAAACATCGCGTTCCAAAAATCTGTCCGGACAAGCTTGGGGTTGACGCTCCAGATGGACTGACTGTCGGTGAGAGTCAGGTGCAGCCGCAGTTCGCAACTGATGAAATAGGCGGCTAAAATCAACAGGGCGGCGGGAAACAGGATTGAAACCTTGGTTCGCCAGATCTGGCGGCGTTCCATTGGCTGGGCCAGCAGCGATTGAAAAGTTCCCAGGCTGCACTCCCGTCCGAACGAATCCACCGCCAGCAGGATCATTCCCAAAAAAATAAAAACCGGCGTCACCCCGAACGATATGTCCGCATCCTGCCAAAACCACGGCAGGGTGACTTCCAGCGCCAAGACCGCCAGCCAGCTCGGCAGCAGCAGGCGGATTTCCTTTTTGACGAAGGCGTTCATAAATTCTGGGAGCGCTGGCATCCTGCCGGCGGTTGTGGATAGCGCGGCAACTCGCCGGCAAGATGCCGGCGCTCCCGGAGACAGGGCCGGACACATGCCAGCTTGGCGTTTTTCGCGGCGTTCATGCGTTGGCCTTTTTCAAAATGTCCGAGGCCACGAAAATTTCCTCCAGCGACAGCGCTTCGCAGCGCAGCTCCTCTGGCGAATGCGCTTTCAATTCCGCGAGCAGTTGCTCGCTGTTGCCGTTCGCCAGAATTTCCACTTCGCGCCCGCTGTGCTTCACTTTTAGTGCGCCGGTCAGGTTGAGTTTCATTTCCTGCGGAAAGCGGGCGCGGATTTTTTTGAAACGGTCGCGCGCGGCGTCGGCTTCCATCGTCAAAAGATTTTGGCCGCTCTCGATGATGGTGAATTCGTCAATCAAGCCCTCGAATTCGGAAATCAAATGCGTGGAGACAAACACCGTGCGGCGCGTGGGATCGCTGGATTGATACGCGCCGATGACGGTCTCGATGAATTCGCGGCGCACAATCGGGTCGAGGCCGCTGGTCGGCTCGTCGAGCACGAGCAGTTCCGGCTCGGGACAAATCGCGCCGATGAGCGCAAGCTGCGTGCGCTGGCCTTTGGACAGGCTCGTGGTTTTCTTCGTCGCGTCGAGTTGGAAGCGTTTCAACAAGTCATTTTCGATGTCGCGGTTCCAGTTGGTGCGGAACGAGGCCAGATATTCCAGCGTGTCGCGCACGGTCATCCACGGATAAAACGCCACCATGTCCGGCACATACGCCAGCCGCGATTTCACGGCGACTTCATCTTTGCGCGGGTCGAGGCCGAACACGCGCGCCGTGCCGGAATCGGGCCGCAGCAAATTCAGCAGGCACTTGATGGTCGTGGTCTTGCCCGCGCCGTTGCGGCCGAAGAAGCCGTAGCATTTGCCGGGGCGCACCGTGAGCGACAGGCCGTTCACGGCGTCGTGCTTGCCGTAGCGGCGCACGAGGTTCTGGATTTCAATGATGGGTGAATCAGTTTTCATGTGATTGCAAAATGGAAAACCTCCAACACCCAACATCGAACACCCGACACCCAGTGGTTTGCGGTCGCGCGGGCATTGGATGTTCAATATTGGATGTTGGTTGTTGGATGTTCATTCTTATCAGTCTGTTGATTTTTTGGCGTCAACCTTGCGCTCAAACGCCTCCAGCCGCTTTTTCACGAGCGCGAGCAGGTCGGCGTCGCCAATTTGCAGGTGGTGCGCGGCGACGATGGCACGGTCAATCTCCTGGATGAGCAAATCGTTGCGTGCGGTTTTGGTGAGCGGCGAGCCGACCGCCTTGAGAAAACAGCCCTTGCCGGGAATCGTCTCGATGACGCCCTGGCTTTCCAGCTCCGCGTAGGCCTTGGCCACGGTGTTGCGGTTCACGCGCAGTTCCTCGGCGAGCGGGCGGATGGACGGCAGCGGTTCGCCCGTGCGCAGCCCGCCCGATGCGGCGGCGTGGCGGATCTGCTCCACCAGTTGCAGGTAAACCGGCGTGCCGGACTTGAAATCAATTTGCAGGAGCATACGCGGTGACTGTCCTATGACACTAGGACAGGTGGCGGCCGGCGTCAAGGGAATTTTTTCCGGCCGCCGGCCGCATTTGAAAGCGGGTTAAGAACGCGTCTTTTTTTGTTTCCGCTTTTCGTTTTCCGACTTTTGCTTTTAATTTTGCGCTTTTTTGCGGCCAAAATCTTCCTCCCTCGCCCCTCCGAGGGGAGAGGGATTGAGGGTGAGGGGTCAGAATTTGATTTTGGTTCCCGACTTGCGTTTTTGTTTGGGCTTCGGCTCAGGTCTCAGGTTTGATCTTGGTTTTCCCTTTTGCGCCTTCTGCGCTTTTTGCGGCCAGAATATCCGTGTTAATCCGTGTCCATCCGTGGTTGATCGGTTTTTAGCCCGTGAAATTGCATTTTGTATTTCACCGTGCCAGCTTTTCAGCATTTGGCTTCAGTCTCCTCCTCCTCCTCGTCATTCGTCACCCGTCACCCGTCATTGGTGGGGCGAGCGTCCCCGCGAGCCGGTTACCTGTGAAAAGTTTTTCAATTCGCGCTGATTCGCGAAATTCGCGGAAAAACTGCCTCGGTCTCAAGTTTCCGTCTTTCGTGTATTTGGTGTATTTCGTGGTTTCCCCGCCTCCGGTTTCAGCTCCGTCAAATATATTTTTGCGGAAAAATATGTGGCCGCGTGGGGGTGCGGTGGTGGTCGCATGGGGGTGCCGTTCGGGGTCTGGTTCGGACGCGGAAAAGATTTTTGAAAACGTGTGCTACAAATGCGGCGGCGGGCAGGAAGTTTTTAACCGCGAGACGCGAAAGACATCAAATAATTTTGGCGTCAAGTTTTGTGGGCTGGTGTCAGGCAACGCGTAGCTCCTGTCAGGCAGTTGCTGGCAAAGTGAAATCGGCGATCTGCTGAAAAATAACCGGTGCTAGAGCATTGACAGAAATGATGTAGCGAGGCGGAGCGAGGATTTTTGGTTATTGGCGAGGCTTTGGCGAAGGCGCAGGTTTGAAAACCCTGCAACTGAGCCGAAACGAAGCCAAAAACCAAAAAGACCGCTGCTTTCAAATCTGATTCCGCCGCGCTACAGGATTTATGGAAATGCTCT
>Ga0265324_10001541_pt1 | contig 12929 bp, 13 predicted proteins | sample 41419metaG_FD_198634 | JGI IMG/M metagenome (GOLD analysis project Ga0265324, IMG submission 198634) | Rhizosphere microbial communities from Carex aquatilis grown in University of Washington, Seatle, WA, United States - 4-14-19 metaG | ecosystem: Host-associated > Plants > Roots > Rhizosphere...
TGTGTCGCTGAAACGGCGGCAGATCGCACCGGAACAATGCGTCAAATGCGGAGTTTGCGAAAAGACTTGTCCCGTCAACGCCATTACCCGCGACGCCAAAACCGGCGAATTCAAAATCTCCTCATTCCATTGCATCCAGTGCAACCGCTGCTCCTCGCACTGTCCGACCGCCGCGCACCTTCGCTAAATTCTCCAGCGAAACTGCAGGTGACTGCGGCACCCAACCGCGGCGGCTTCCCAATTCATTTTTCCAGAACACGCTCTATCCGCGCGCCGAGCTTCCGCAATTTTTCATCCATCCGCTCGTAGCCACGGTCCAGATGGTAAATGCGGTTCACCTGCGTCGTGCCTTTCGCCGCCAGCCCCGCGATGACCAGCGCCGCGCTCGCGCGCAGATCGCTCGCCATCACCGGCGCGCCGCTCAACGCCCGCCCGCCCTTCACGATCGCGCTCGGCCCCTCGATCTCGATGTCTGCGCCCAGCCGCGCCAACTCGCTGACGTGCATGAAACGCGATTCAAAAATCCGCTCCGTGATGATGCTGATGCCCGGCACCAGCGCCAGCAGCGCCATCATCTGCGCCTGCACGTCGGTCGGAAAACCCGCATACGGCAGCGTCGTGATGTCCACCGGTTTGAGCTTGCCGCCGCGCCGCGCGACGAGATTTTTGCCGCGCCGCGTCACGGAAACGCCGGCCTCGCCCAACTTGTCAATCACCGCGCGCAGTTGATCGGCCCGCGCCCCGCGCAAAGTCACCTCGCCATTGGTCGCTGCGGCGGCAATGATGAAAGTCGCCGCCTCGATGCGGTCGGGAATGACTTCGTGCTCCGCGCCGTGAAGCTTTTTGACGCCGGTGATGGTGACAGTCGGGCTGCCCGCGCCGGAAATCTTCGCGCCCATCGCCTTCAGAAAATTTGCCAGGTCCACGACCTCCGGCTCGCACGCCGCGCTTTCGATGACCGTCACGCCGTCCGCCAGCGCCGCCGCCATCATCACGTTCGCCGTACCCAAAACCGTCGGCCCGGCGCGTCCGCCGAGGAACAGCGAGCGGCCGGAAAGTTTTTTCGCCGTCGCGTCCACATAGCCGCTTTCGATTTTAATTTTTGCGCCAAGCGCCTCAAAACCTTTCAGGTGCAGGTTGATCGGGCGCGCGCCGATGACGCAGCCGCCGGGCAGAGAAATCCGCGCTTTCTTCAACCGCGCCAGCAGCGGCCCGGCGATGCAGATGGAGCCGCGCATTTTGCGGACGAGTTCGTAGTCCGCATAGCCGCGGATTTTTTGGGCATGAACCGTGACCGTACCATTTTCAAAGGTTGCTTCCGCGCCAAGCGATTTCAGGATTTGCACCATGAACCGCGTGTCGCTCAAGTCCGGCACGCGGCGGATGATGCACGGTTCGCCGGTGAGCAACGACGCCGCCATGATGGGCAACGCGGCGTTTTTGCTGCCGCTGATATCCACGGTGCCGCGCAACGGCACGCCGCCTTTGATGAGAAAACTTTCCATGATTTATTAAAATTCATCCGCATGCTCATCCTCGCCCTCATCCTCAAAATTGATTTACGAGGATGACGAAGAGGATGAGGATGATTTCGCTACCAGAATCCGGGCGCGGTGACTGTAATCTTCCTGCACGGCTTCGACAACCCACTTTTCCGCCGCAAATATCTTTTTGAGGTCTTCCGCCTGGCCATCGCCGAACTCGACCATGAGTTTGCCGTCCGTTTTCAGGAACGGCTTCGCCTCTGCCGCCAGTCGCCGGTAAAAATCCAAACCATCTACGCCGCCATCAAGCGCGCCGCGCGGGTCGAAATCCTTCACCTCCGGCTCCAGCGTCGCGATTTCGGCGCTGGCGATGTAAGGCGGATTGCTGATGAGCAAATCAACTTGGTTTTTCCCGGTCAGCGCGGCAAAACCGTCGCCCTGAAAAAATTCAATCCGCTCGGCGACCTTGTTTTGCGCGGCGTTTTGCTTGGCCAGCGCCAGCGCATCGGCGGAAATGTCGAGCGCGATGATCTTTGCCCCCGGACATTTTGCCGCGAGCGCGATGGCGAGGCAGCCAGTGCCGGTGCCGAAGTCCAAGGCGGTTGCAGGTTGCAGGTTACAGGTTGCCAGAAATTTCCAGCCGAGTTCGGCGAGCAATTCGGTTTCCGGACGCGGAATCAAGGCAGCGCGGCTGACGGCGATTTCGTGACCGCAAAACGACGTGGAACCGGTGATGTGCTGGAGCGGTTCGCGCGCGGCGCGGCGTTTGATGAGATCGCGCAGGCCGTCGGTTTCCGGCGTGGTCAGCACACGGTCGAAGTTCAGGTAGAGCTTCATGCGCGGCGTTTTTAGCTGGTGCGCAAGGAGGAGTTCCGTTTGCAGGCGCGGCGATTCAACGCCTTTTTTGGCGAGAAACTCGGTGCTTTTCTGGATCGCTTCGAGGACGGTCACGCGACCAATCTAAATTTCACGAGCCGGATGCAAAGTTTTTTCGCGTGATTATTTTCGGTCGCGCGCGTGGCGCAACAGGCCGAAGTAATAAACAATGTAATAGCCGGCAAGCAACCCAAAGACGAGATACGTCAGCGCGCTTTTGAACGGTGGCGGTGTTTGCGCTTCGCCGACGAGATGTCGCAGCGACCAGTAGCGGTAAACCAAGCGACCGACAAACAACAAGACCAGCCCCACGCCGATGCGTGTGTCTGGCGTGTGAAAATGGCCTTCGCCCGTCGTTTCAAACTTGGTGAGCCGCAGACCAACGATGCCCAACGCCGCGCCCAGCAACAGACCGATGCCGATGCCGGACACGAGTTTTGGCATTAATTCCGACACGCTGAAAAGCACGATACTGATCAAAGAAAATACGACAATGGAAATGACGTGGCGCGCGGGACGCAATTTCTGCCGGCCAATGCTGCGGCGCACGCGACGGTAAATGCTCCAAGTGATCAGCCCGCCAAACAGGATTGGCATAACCGGCGTTGTCATGCGCGGAGACTAGAAATTTGGCACCGGTTGTCGAGCCGATTCATTTCGCGACCGGGAGATTATTTCCCCTCCACGCCTTTGAGATACGCGAAGACCAATTCTGGCAAATCCTTGCTGTAACCGCCTTCGAGCAGGCTGAAAAAAGGCACGCCGAGCGCGCGGAACGACTGGCCGAGCCAGTAAAAATCCTCCGCCAGCAGCGGGCTGTCGGACAGCGGATCGCGCAGGTAGGCGTCAAAACCGGCGGACACGGCGATGAGGTCGGGCCGAAAACTGCGGAGGTCGTCAATGGCGTTGGCGAGCTTGGCGCGATAGGTCAGGCGCGGTGTGCCGGGCGCGACGGGATAATTGAAACAGTTGTGGCCGCGGTTTTCCGCGCCGGTGTGTGGATAGGACGGATGTTCGTGGACAGAAAAAAATTCCACGCCGGCCTGGTTCACCAAAATATCCTCGGTGCCGTTGCCGTGGTGCACGTCGAAATCAAAAACCGCGACGCGCTTGGTGCCGGTGGCACGCGCTTCCAACGTGGCGATGGCGACGTTGTTAAGATAGCAGAAGCCCATGGATTTTTCGCGCAACGCATGGTGTCCGGGCGGGCGCATGAGGCTGAAAACCATTTTACCTTTGCGCGCGGCGGCGAGCGCGTCCAAAGCGGCGGCGACGGACGCGCGGGCGTAGGTGCCAATGTTCTCGAAATACGGCGTGTCCTCATCGAACGGCTCCGGCACGGCGAGCCGCGCGAGGACTGCCGGCGTGTGGGCGCGGAGGATGATTTCGTCGGCAACGCTGGTGGGCTGGGCGAAATCGAGCGTCAGTTCCGCCTGGTCTTCCAAAAGGGCGATGGTGTTTTCGACGCGCGCCGGGCGTTCGGGATAGCCGGGCAGGCCGTAGCCGGTGCAGCGTTCGTCGGTGATGATTTTCACGCCGGCATTTAAGCACGGATGAGCGCGGTTGAACACGGATTTTTGCGCGCGGGGATTTCTGCTTTGCAACGAACCGAGTTGCGCTACGCTGGCACCAGGACTGAAAATGATAAATAAAATTCTGACAGTCATCGGCCTCACCGCCGCGCTGGCGGGAAAGGTGCAGGCGTGGGATTACGAAGGCCACCACGCCGTGAATGAACTCGCGCTGGCATCGCTGCCAAAGGATTTTCCCGCGTTCGTGCTGACGCCGGACGCCCGGACGCGCATCGCGTATCTCGCGGGCGAGGCCGACCGCTGGCGCAACATCACCAGTTTCCGCGACGGCACCGGGCTGGCGCTCGGCCACGCAAGCGGGCCGGATCATTATCTGGATTTGGAGGACATCAAACTTTACGACCTGACGCCGGCGACGCTGCCGCCGCTGCGCTACGATTTCGTGGCGGCCATCGTGAAAGTGCGCGCGGCGCATCCGGAAAGATTTTCGGCGATTGATCCGGCGAAAGATGCCGACCACACGCGGGAGATCAACGGCTTTCTGCCGTGGGCGATCACGGAACATTTTGAGAAATTGCAGTCTGGTTTCGCCACGCTCGCCGCGCTGGAAAAAACGGGCGGCACGCCGGCGGAAATCGAAAATGCGAAGCAGAACATTATCTACGTCATGGGCGTGATGGGGCATTTCGCGGGCGACGCCAGCCAACCGCTGCACACGACGATGTATCACCACGGCTGGACGACCAACAACAACCCGAACCACTACACCACGTCGTTCAAGTTTCACCAGTGGATTGACGGCGGCTTTTTTGCGGCCACCGGCGGCATTGACGTGAAGAAACTTTCGCCGCGCATCCATCCGGCGGAAAAAATGCCGGCGGCGGCGGAACCGGACGGAATTTTTCATGCGTCGGTGGATTTCATCGTGGCGGCCAACAAGCTAGTCGAGCCGCTCTACCTCCTTGACCGCGACGGCAAATTGTCGAACCAGGAAAATCGCGGCGCGGAAGGCCGGGCGTTTCTGGAGACGCAGCTTGTGAAAAGCGGGCAACGGCTCGGCAACCTGTGGTTCACGGCCTGGGCGACCGCGCCGGAGGACACTTTTCTGGAACACGAACTGCAAAAACGCCCGCAGGCGGCGGGGGAAAAATGAGCCTGATCTCCGCCCGCCGCACCGCCGCCGCGCTGGGACTGCTGGCCGTGGCGCTCGGCGCGTTCGGCGCGCACGGCTTGAAAAACCTGCTCGCGCAACACGGCACCACCGCCATCTGGGAAAAAGCGGTGCTTTACCATTTTATCCACGCCGTGATGCTGTTCGTTTTGGCGGAACGGAGCGCCCTACCCCGGTTGGCTTGGAGTTTATTTCTGGCCGGCATCCTGACTTTTTCCGGCTCGCTTTACCTGCTGGCGGCGACCGATTTGCACTGGCTGGGCGCGGTGACGCCGGTGGGTGGATTGTGCCTGCTGGCCGGCTGGTTGGCGTTGGTACTGGACAGTGCGCGGACGAGTTAATCCGGGAACAAACGTGACTGATTTGACAAACAAATGAGGTTGCATTGCCAACTGACACACTTTATCTTTCTTTTCATAATTCCGATAGATTCATTTGCCGGTGCAAGCCCAAGCCGCATGAGTTGTTTGGACAGTTAGATGAAGTTTGGATTTTACCACAAAAATCTGATGAAAAAACACTTTGGAATCCTGATGTTGCTGCTACTGACCACCCTGGCCAGCCATGCTGACGTAACCAATTTGACGGTCAGCACCACGAGCAACACGCTTATCCCAGACGGCACTGTGTTCGGCATCACCTCCACAAACGTCATCAGCGGCATGAGCGGCGTCACCACCAACATAACGGTCAACCTCGACATCACCGGCGGCTTTTCCGGCGACCTGTATGCCTATCTGCTTTCACCGACGGGAACGATGGTTGTGCTGGTAAACCGGACGGGTATGAACTCCGGCAATAATTCTGGCTACTCTGACGCCGGATTCAACGTCACGTTCGACGCCGCTTCGGCGAACAACATTCATAATTATCAAACTTTCAGCCCGGTATACAACAGCGGCCAGCTCACTGGCACGTGGGCAACCGACAGCCGCGCCATTGACCCGCGTTCCATACCCTCCGCTTTCGACGCCGGGCCGACCGGCAACACGCTGGCCAACTACTACGGCTCCAACCCGAACGGCGCGTGGACGTTGTTTGTGGCCGATCTTTCCACCGGCGGTCAATCCACGCTGGCAAGCTGGAGCATGTCCGTCGTCACCGTGCCTGAACCGCAGACTTGGACCATTCTCGGTGGTGGCCTGACGGTGTGCTGGCTGATGATCCGCCGGCGCCGGAACTGACGGCTGGCGGAAATTTTTCCAGCCGCACGTTCTCAGATTTTTCCCGCCGCAGTGGCTTTTACAAAGTTGGTTTCCCGCAGATAAATCGGCTCCAGTTTTTCACCCGCCGTAAAATCGGCTCGTCCGGCCGCCAGCCACGCCACCATGGCTGCCGAAGGAAAAATCAATCTCGCAGCTTCCGGCCCAACGCATATTTCCCCGGCGTTTTCCCGCGCTGCTTTTTCCGCGCCGGAAACAATTTTAAGCGACGATGTTTCTTTCCGCGCCGTCGCCGTGATGTCCCACGCCGACAGGTAAAATTCCCCGCGCTGGGCGTCAATCACCACATTGACGCGCCCGAAAATCGTCTCCGCCTGCGCCTGCGCCGCAATGGCGTCCGCGCTGCTCACGCCGAGCAGCTTCACGCCGGACGCCAGTTGCCAACCCTGCGCCACCGCGATGGCGGCACGGATGCCGGTGTAGCTGCCGGGACCAAGGCCGATGGCGACGGCTTCAATTTCCTGCCGCGCAATTTTCGCCTCCACCAAAACTTTTTCGATGAGGCCAAAGGCATCGGTGCCGCGCGCATCGGTCTGCACGGCGGCTTCGGCCAAAACCACGCCGCCGCGCGCCAGTGCCACGCTCCGCCGGGCCGAGGAAAATTCAAGCGCCAAAATCGTCATAGATAATCATCCGTTCCGTCTCGTTCACAATTTCAATTTTCACGCGGACAAACTTTTTTCCAGCCGCCAACGGCCAGCCGCCAGTTGCCAACCGCTCCGCCCATTCAATCACTGCCACGCCTTCCGGCGACAGATATTCCTCAATGCCCGCCGTCAAAATCTGCTCCACCGTCTCCAGCCGATACAGGTCGAGGTGAAACAGTTTCAGCCGGCCGCCGGCGTATTCATTCACCAGCGTGAACGTCGGCGAATGCACGCGCCCGGCCACGCCAAGCCCGCGCGCCAGCCCGCGAACAAGCTGCGTCTTGCCCGCGCCAAGGTCGCCGCTCAAGGCAATGACCAAGCCAGTTTGCGCCGCGCGGCCGAACTTTTCGCCGAGCGATTCCGTGTCCGCCGGACTATGCGAAATGAACGTAGCCATGGGCATTAAACTTGTGCGATCCGTTCTTGTCGCGGATCAAAATTCCGTCGCCGGAAACAATTTTCCCGATGCAGCTCAATTTCACCTTCGGAAATTTCTTCTTCCACGCGTCAAGCAGTTTCACCGCGTCCTTGCTCGCGATGGTGAACAGCAATTCAAAATCCTCGCCGTCCGTCAGCGCCGCCACGAAGGCCGGCTTGGCCGAGGAATTTCCCCGCGCCGCCAGCTTCGCCTCCCGCGAAACCGGCACCGCTGATTTCAAAATCTCCGCGCCGGCCCGGCTCGCATTCAGGATGTGCCGCAGATCACCGCCCAGTCCGTCGCTCAAATCCATCAGCGCGTGAAGGTGGAAATGCTCCGCCAGCCAGCGCGCCTCGTCCAATCGCGGTTCGAACTCCAGATGTTTTTCCGCGAGCGACCCGCCAAGTTCGCCGGTCACAAAAATCGCGTCGCCGACCTTCGCACCGCTCCGCAAAATCTGCCGGCCGCGCGGAATCGTGCCGAGCAGCGCGATCGAAATCAGAATTCGTTCGGGATTCGTCGTCGTCTCGCCGCCAACCACCGCCACACCGTTTTTTTCCGCGAGCGCGTTCAGCCCGTCGTAAATTTTGGCAACGAATTCCGCGTCATAGTTTTTCGGCAGCGCAATGGTCACCAACGCCGCCGTCGGCGTGCCGGCCATCGCCGCGATGTCGCTCAAACAGCGGGCGAGCGCCTTGCGCCCGATTTTTTCCGGTGGCGTCATTTTTGTGAAATGACCCCCCTCCACCACCGCGTCAGTCTTGAACAAAATCAACTTTTCCAGCACGCCCAGATCCAGCACGGCGCAGTCGTCACCGGCACCGGCCACGACGGTTTCATTCGTCGGCAGCGATTTGGTCAGGTGCGCGATGAGTTCAAATTCGTTCATCGTGGTTGTGTAAAAAGGATGACCAGATTGGCCGTGTTGAACAGGCTGTGCGCCGCGATGGGCGCGAGCAGGCAGTCCGTTTTTTGGTAAAGCCAGGTGAACGCCAGCGCGAGGACAAACAGCGGCACGAACGTCGGCGCGTTGACGTGGATGAGCGCGAAGAGAAAACTCACGCCGAACCACGCGAGTTTCGGCCAGCCCAACTGCCTGATGAACGGGAACAGCACGCCGCGAAAAATGAATTCCTCCGCCACCGGTGCCAGCACCATCGCAAAAAAGGCAAGATAGCCGCGCAACCACCATGATTTTGCATTCACAATCAAATCCACCGCGCGCTGGTCTTCCGGCGGCCAGCCCAATTTTCCCAACACGAAAATGGAACCTTGTTGCAGCGCCAAAACCACCGGCAGCACCAAGACCAGCACGCCGACGGCAAGCAGCAGGGATTTTTTCAAATTCGCAGCACGCAAACCGCACGCGTCGCGCCAGCGGACTTCGTGCTGTTTCAGGAAAATCAAAATCAAAATCCACGCCGCGCCCTGGAAGCTCAACGTCGCCACCAGAATGCTCGCAAAACTGTCCGGCGACTTGAACGCCGCCACGCCCGCCTGCCGCAGCAATCCCACCGTCACCACGCCGACGCATAGGCAGGCGAATACGCCCGCGACCAGTTGCATCACGGCTTCGACCCGCCAGGGCTTTTGCGACAGCATGATTTCAGCCTAGCGCAGCCGCGCGCTGGACACGACGCAAAATTATTCGCGGCGAACCGGATTATCAGGCAGATTCCTGCGATGTCCGCCCAACACACCAACCGGCTCGCCCGGGAAAAATCGCCCTACCTTCTTCAGCACGCGCATAATCCCGTGGACTGGTTTGCGTGGAACGACGAGGCGTTCGCCAAGGCGCGCACGGAGAACAAGCCGATTTTCTTGAGCATTGGATATTCAACCTGCCACTGGTGCCACGTCATGGAACGCGAATCGTTCGAACTGGAAGCCATCGGCAAATTTCTCAACGAACACTTCGTCAGCATCAAGGTGGACCGCGAGGAGCGACCGGACGTGGACAAAATCTACATGACGTTCGTGCAGTCCACCACCGGCAGTGGCGGCTGGCCGCTGAATGTTTTTTTGACGCCGGAACTGAAGCCGTTTTTCGGCGGCACCTACTTTCCACCGGACGCGCGGCACGGCCGGCCAAGTTTTTTGCAACTGCTCCAGCAGATCGCGGAACTGTGGAGCGAACGAAAAATGGAAATCGCCGCGTCAGCCGACGAGCTGCATGCGCGGCTGGAACTCATCACGTCGCGTGACGCCAAGGAAAACCTGCCGCTGACGCCGGACGTATTGCGCCGCGCCGCGCAGATGTTCAAGGACGCCTACGACCCGGTGAACGGCGGCTTCGGCGGCGCGCCAAAATTTCCACAGCCCAGCATCCCGGCACTCGTCCTGCGGGCCGCGAAACGCTTCGGAGATAACGAGGCGGTGAAAATGGTCTTGGCCACGTGCGACCGAATGAATGCTGGTGGAATCCACGACCAGCTCGGCGGCGGGTTTGCCCGTTACGCTGTGGATGCCGAGTGGCTCGTGCCGCATTTCGAGAAGATGCTCTATGACAATGCGCAACTCGCACAGCTGTATCTCGAAGCGTTTCTCGTCAGCGGCGACACGCGCCACGCAGAAGTTGTCCGCGACATCCTAGACTACGTTTTGCGCGACATGACGCATCCGGGCGGCGGATACTTTTCCGCCGAAGACGCCGACAGCGAAGGCCACGAGGGCAAATTCTACTGCTGGACGCACGACGAACTGGCCAAATTGCTGTCACCGGAAGAATTCATTGTCGCCGCAAATCATTTTGGCATCACCAAGGAAGGCAACTTTGTTGACCACAGCCATCCGGCTCCGCTGGCGGGGCAAAATGTCTTGAGCCTAGCCAATCCAGATGTGCCGACTGCCGACCAGTCGTTGCTCGCGGCCGCAAAAAAGAAAATGTGCGAAGCGCGAACCAAACGGATTCGTCCGCATCTCGACGACAAAATTCTCGCCTCGTGGAACGGCCTGATGCTCGGCGCCTTCGCCCGCGCCTCCGCTGTTTTTGGCGATGAAACCTATCGCGCGGCGGCGGAGAAGAATTTGGCTTTCATCCAGGAGAAGCTATGGCAATTGACACAATCCGGTGGGGCGAGCGTCCCCGCGAGCCGGCTCGTCAGTAGCCTCGCCCCACCAAATACCGGCACGCTTTTTCACCGCTGGCGCGACGGCGAACGCGACGCCGTCCAGTTGCTCGAAGGCTATGCCTTTTTGCTCGACGGCGTAATCCACCTATACGAAGCCACGCTGGAGCCAAGGCATCTCGACTTCGCCGTTGAACTGGCCGAGGCGATGATCGCGAAATTTTACGACCCCGCAAATGGCGGTTTCTGGCAAAGCCCCGCTGACATGACCGATTTGATTCTGCGCGTGAAGGACGACTACGACGGCGCGGAGCCGAGCGGCAATTCCGTCGCCACGCTGGCGCTGCTGAAACTCGCCAGCATCACGGGCCGCGAAGATTTCCGCCAGCCCGCCGAGGCGACGCTGCAACTCTTCGCCCAACGCCTGCAAAACCAGCCCGCCGGACTAGCGTTCATGCTGCACGCGCTGGATTTCTGGCTGGACGAACCGCGCCGCGTCGTGATTGCGGGCGATACAAATTCCGTGAATTTCCACGAATTGCTCTGTGCCGCGCACTCGGTCTATCAGCCGAACAAAATTGTTTTAGGCAACGCCGGGGCGGTCGAGCCTTTCGCAAAGACTTTAGTTACAAAATCCGAAGCCACGGCTTTTGTCTGCACCGGCACCGCTTGCCAGCCGCCGACGGATGACGCAGAGGCGTTGAAGAAAAGTTTACTATAACGACACTGCCGGCGTTCACTCAAAAAAACGCGGCACCAGCGTCTTCAGCGCGTTCACCATGAATTGCACCGCGATCGCCGCCAGCAGCAATCCCATGACGCGCGTACCGATGCGCAAAGCGATCGGGTTCAGGCGCTTCGCGCCGTGCGCCGCCATGTGCAAAACACCGTAGCTCGCCAGCGCCACCAGCAGGATGCAGCCGCACAACGCGAGGCTGTGCCATACCGTCGTCGCCTCCGATTCAAGCAGGATCACTGTCGAGATGGCACCCGGCCCGGACAGCATCGGGATCGCCAGCGGCGTGACCGCAATGTCGGTTTTTTCCGCGCCCGCCGCCGTTTCCTCGCTCGTCTCCTGCACGCGCGAGCGCTGCGCCCGCAACATGTCCAGCGCCACCAGCAGCAGCACGATGCTCGCCGCAATCTGGAATGCCGGCATGGTGATGCCGAGAAGCTGGAAAACCCATTTGCCTGCGAAGCCGAATCCCAGCAACACGCCCGCCACCACCAGGCACGCGATTTTCGCCATGCGCGAGCGCTCCTTCGGCGAATCGTTCGGCGTCATCGCGATGAACGCCGGGATCACCGCGAACGGGTCCACGATCACGAACAGCGAACTCGCCGCGAGCAGGCTGTATTCAATCAGGCTCATATCGAACAGGGTGCCAGAACCGCGTCGCTCATCCCATGCACAATTTTTTTGTCGGCCGGAACAATCGTCGCCAGCACACCACCGAGCGTCGGCCGCGCCGCGTCGCCTTCGCCGGAAACAAAATAATACGGACACAGCCGCGCCCGGCCTTTCATCGGCACGACTTCGTTTTTCGCAAAATCAAACCAGCTTGCGTCCACCTGCGACGGCTTGTGAAACCGCTGCAACACGCTCGGCGACGTCTCGAAATTTTTCAGCGCCGCGTCCACCGCCACGCTCCAGTCGGCCGACGACAAATCGCTGCCGAGGAAAACGCCGCGCGCGCCCCACGCATTTTCCGAGAAGCCCGACACCTTCAAAATCAAGTCGCGCTCCTTCTGCGACATCGTCTTGAGCTGCGACCAGTCCGTGAGATTCAGTTCGGGAATCGCCGCGTGCGGCGGCAGCGGTGCCGGATCCACGAGCCAAGTGTAGGGAATCACCTTCTTCAACCGCGCCAGAAAACCTTCGCCCAGTTCCTGCCGCCAGAAATTGTGCAAGTTCCGGTTCCAGAGCAGCGCGAACAGCATTTTCTCCTCGAACACCGGCTTCGGCGGCGGCGTCAGGCGGATTTTCTTTTCCGCCGCGAGTTCGAAAATCTGTTTCGCATTCGCCACGTTCGGCAGATCAAACAGCTCGAAGAAACGATAGACAGCGCTGTCTTCTGCGAAGCCATTGAATTGTGAATCGTGAACCGTGAATCGCGCGCCAAGTTGTGAGGCGAGCCATTCCATTTCTGGCCGATAAGTTTTCGCTTCTTCGGAAACAACGATATGAACCCGTTTCGCGTCACCAAAGATGGATTCAAACCCGCGAATCAACCCATCCGCGCCGCCCAAAACTTCAGGTTTCAGGTTTCCAGTTTCAGTTTTTGAATAGGTCTGATTCAACCACGCCGTCAGCCCGATACCGCCGGGCACGGAATCCAGTTCGGTGATGCTGAAACCATTTTCCGTCAGCAAAATGTCGGGCCGGATCACGCGCGGCACGTCGTTCTTGAACGCCGCCGAACGCTGAAGCTCGATCAACTCGCGCGGTTTGCCGAGGTCGAGCCAGCGGGCGACCCATTCCGGCTGCTTGCCTTCGACGCTCTTGCGAT
>Ga0265324_10001543_pt1 | contig 12925 bp, 4 predicted proteins | sample 41419metaG_FD_198634 | JGI IMG/M metagenome (GOLD analysis project Ga0265324, IMG submission 198634) | Rhizosphere microbial communities from Carex aquatilis grown in University of Washington, Seatle, WA, United States - 4-14-19 metaG | ecosystem: Host-associated > Plants > Roots > Rhizosphere >...
GCTGGGATACACCTTGAACAACTGGATCGGGCGCTCGCAATTCAGCGCCGACCCCTATCTCAACGCCAGCATTACTGAATTCCGCATATACGACGGCCCGCTGACCGCGGCTGAAGTTCAAAACAATTACACCAACGGCCCGGAGGTTTCGCTGTTCGACGGCCCCGCCGCCATCACCACGCAGCCGCAAAACCAGACCGTCGCGGAGCTGTCTCCGGTCACTTTCCAGGTCAGCTACCGCGCCGCGCCTCCCGCCGGACTCCAGTGGCAGCGCAACGGCGTGAACATCCCCGGCGCGACCAGCAGCACCTACACGCTGGCGAGCGCCGCACTGACGAACAACGGCGCGGTCTTCAGCTTGGTGCTGACCAACAGCTATCTCGGCACGAACTACACCGCAACTTCAAGCAACGCCGTGCTGACGGTCATCGCCGACACCAATCCGCCGGTGCTCGTGCGCGCAGCCGGCCTGTTTCCCGGCGAAGTTTTGGTGACGTTCTCAGAGTCCGTGCGCGAAGACACGGCCACGAACAAGGCCAACTACGTCATCACCAGCGCCGGCGGTTCGCTCGCCGTCACCGGCGCGCGTTTTGGCAATACGGTTTCCAACATCATCCTCACCACCGCCGCGCAATCGCTCGGCACGAACTACACGCTCACGATCAACGGCGTGTGCGATCTCGCGGTGGCGGCCAACCTCATCGCCACCAACAGCCAGGCGAGCTTCATCGCCACCACCTTCACGACCACCGACATTGGCAATCCCGCAAGCGTCGGCACGTTCACCGCGGTATCGTCAAACGCCTTCAACCTCACTGCGTCCGGCAGCGGCATCAGCGGCACGAACGACCAGTTCACCTTTTGCGCCCAAAGCTACACGAACAATTTCGACGTGCAGGTACGCGTGGCGGTATTGAGCCTGGCCGGCACTTGGACGCGGGCGGCGCTGATGGCGCGCGACGGGCTGGCCACGAACGCGCTGTTTGCGGCGAGCGTGGCTACGCCCGGACCGGCGGGCTGCCATTTTGAATCGCGCAGCATGGTCGGCGGCAGCGCGGCGATGACCGGCGCGTTCCCGGTGAATTTTCCCGACACCTGGCTGCGGTTGCGCCGCGTCGGAAATGTATTCGACGGCTTTGCGAGCCTCGACGGTTTGTCGTGGGAATATCTCGGCTCGTCCACCATCGCGATGTCGAATGTCGTTCAACTTGGCTTCGCGCTCACCGCCGCAAGCACGAATACCAGCGCCACCGCGCAGTTCCGCGATTTTGCCAACGCCGGCGGCACGATCACGACGAACGCCGCCCTGCCCTTCGAGCCGCTCGGCCCGTGCAGCCGCCGCACGGCGCTGGTCATTTCGGAAATCATGTATAATCCACCCGCGTCGTGGCCCGGCGGCGATGACTTGGAATTTGTCGAGCTTTGGAACTCCGGCCTCATCACCGAAGACCTCACCGGCCACAAACTGGCCGGCGACATCAGCTATTCATTTCCAAACGGCACGACGATTGCGCCCGGCCAGTTCCTCGTCGTCGCCAAAAACCCTTCCGCCGCGCAAAGCTTTTACGGCGTTACCTGCCTTGGCCCTTACGCCAACAAACTATCCAACAGCGGCGGCACGTTGCAAATGCTCAACGAACTCGGCGGCATCCTGCTCGAAATCAGCTTCGACAACAAAGCCCCGTGGCCGGTCGCGGCGGACGGCACGGGACATTCGCTCGTGTTGAGCCGTCCGAGCTACGGCGAGAATGATCCGCGCGCGTGGTCGGCGAGCGACGTGATGGGCGGTTCGCCTGGCGCGTATGAACATTACGGCCGCGAACCGGCACGCGGCGTGGTGGTGAATGAAATTCTCGCGCACACGGATTTGCCACAGGTCGATTACGTCGAGCTGTTCAACACCCGCACGCAGGCCGTGGATTTGTCCGGCGCGTGGTTGAGCGACACGGCGGGCACGAACAAATACCAGATCGTCGGCGGCACGACGATTCCGGCACGCGGATTCCTCGCGTTCACGGAAACACAACTGGGTTTTGGCCTCAATGCCGAAGGCGAAAAGGTGATTCTAGTGAACTCCAACCTGACCCGCGTGCTCGACGCGGTGAAGTTTGACGGACAGGAAAACGGCGTGAGCCTGGGACGTTATCCCGACGGCGCGCCCGGTTTCCAGCGGCTGTCCACCGTGACACTGGGCACCAGCAACACACCGCCGCGTTTGTCGCCGGTCGTCATCAACGAAATTATGTATGCCCCGATTTCCGGGGATGACAACGACGAGTATGTGGAGCTTTACAACCGCAGCACCAACACCATAAACCTCGGCGGCTGGCAGTTGCAGGACGGCATCGGCTACACGTTCCCGTCCAACACGGTCATCACGGCGGGCGGCTACGTTGTCGTCGGCAAGAGCGTGACCAACCTGCTGGCAAAGTATTCGCAGCTCAACGCCACCAACACCTGCGGCGGCTTCAGCGGCAAACTTTCCAACAGCGGCGAACGGCTCGCGCTGGCGATGCCGGACGACATCGTCAACGACGGAGTGACGAATATTTTTTACATCGTGGTGAACGGAGTCACCTACGTGAACGGCGGACGCTGGGGCAAATGGAGCGCCGGCGGCGGCAGTTCGCTGGAGCTGATTGATCCCAATTCGGACACGCGCCTCGCCGCCAACTGGGCTGACAGCGACGAATCGTCCAAGGCCGCGTGGACGACGATTGACGTGACGAACATCATGGAGAATGGCCACAGCGCCGGTCAGGGCGACGCCAACCGGTTGGAATTCTATCTGCAAGATTCCGGCGAAGTTCTGGTGGACAACTTGGCTTTCTTGAGCAACGGCGGCGGCTCGCTGGTTTCCAATGGCAACTTTGAGAGCGGCACGAGCGGCTGGACGTTCGAAGGCGTGCTGCGAAACTCCTATGTTCAAAGCGGCGGGGGTGTCGGCGGCAGCCAGGCGCTCCACGTTGTTTCCGTCGGCCGCGGCGACACCGGCCCGAACAAGGTCGTCAGCACCCTGACATCCGCCGCCGCGACCGGCTCGCCCAACACCGGCACGATCCGCGCCTCGGTGCGCTGGCTCAAGGGATCGCCCTGGATCATGCTCCGTCCGCGCGGGCATTGGATGGAAGCAGTGCAGAAGTTGAACGTGCCGGCGAACTGCGGCACGCCCGGCTTGCCGAACTCGCGTTACGTCACCAATGCCGGCCCGGCCATCGTGGACGTTGCCCATTCACCGGTGCTGCCGGCGGCGAACCAGGCCGTGGTGGTCACCGCACGGGCGATTGATGCCGACGGCGCGGGCGCGGTCACGTTGAATTACCGTGTTGATCCGGCGACGAGTTACACGTCCGTCACGATGCTCGACAACGGCACGGGCGGCGACGCGGTGGCCGGCGACGGAATTTATTCCGCGACGATTCCCGGCCAGGGCAGCGGCGCGCTGGTGACGTTTTATATTTCCGCCACGGACACGCTGGCGGCGGCGAGCCGGTTTCCCGCCGAAGCGCCGACGCGCGAATGTCTCGTGCGCTGGGGCGAGCCGGCCTACGCGGGCAGCCTCGGCACTTACCGGCTCTGGGTCACGTCGTCCAACCTCACGTTCTGGGCGAACCGCGAGGTGAACGCCAACGACACGCTGGACGCGACGTTCGTCTATAACAACTGCCGCGTGATTTACAACGCGGACACGATGTATAGCGGCAGCCCGTTCCATGCGCCCAACGACAACGGCCCGCTCGGCTCGTTTGCGTGCGATTACGAGGTGAATTTCCAGCCGGACGACAAGTTCCTCGGCAGCGAGCCGTTTGTCCTCACCGCGTTTGACGTGTCTTCGGGGAATTTTTTTCTGAGCGAGCAGACCGGCCAGGCCGACCTCACCGGCGAATGGATCGCGCGCAAGTTGGGCCAGCAATACAATTACCGCCGCCACATCCACGCGGTGGTGAACGGCCAGCATCGCGGCACGATCTACGACGACGCCCAACAGCCCAACAGCGAGATGCGGGCGGAATATCATGCCAACGACGCCAATGGCCAGATCCGCAAGATCGAGGACTGGTTTGAGTTTGCGGACGACGCCCAGACGTTCAGCTACGTCACCGCCACCCTCACGCGTTACAACCAGTCCACCGGCGATATTGACGCCAAGCGCTACCGCTGGAACTGGATGCCGCGCGCGACGGACAATCCCAACGACTGGGCGGACCTCACCAGCCTCATCGCCGCCGTCAACGCCACCAACACCACGTCACCCGCTTACCTCAAACAGGTCCGCACCTGGATGGATGTGCCGAATTTTCTCCGGCCCATCATCACCCACCACGTCTGCGGCGACTGGGACAGCTACGGTTACGAGCGCGGCAAGAACATGTTCGCCTACAAGCCGGATAACCAAGGCTGGCGACTGATGTTATGGGACATCGAACTAGGCCTCGGCTGCTCTTCGAGCAAGCCGGCGACCGACAGCATCTACGACATTCTTGATCCAACGCTGCTGACGCTCATCACGAGCACTCCCGCCATCCACCGCGAATACCTGCGCGGCTTCCAAGAAGCGGTGGACACGGCGCTCCTGCCGGGCGTGGCCAACACAATCCTCGATGAACGCTACGCGAACCTGCAGCAGAACAACGTCGGCGTGAATTCGCCGGCCACGATTGAAAATTTCCTGACCGCGCGCCGGGCCTACCTGCTTTCGATTCTGCCGAACGTCACGTTCGCCGTGAGCAACGCCAGCTACCAGGTCATCACCGGCAGTAACACCATCATCATCACCGGCACCGGCCCGCTCAACGTCGAAAACATCCTCGTCAACAGCAACGCCTACGTCGTGACGTGGACGAGCCTCACCAACTGGAGCGTCACCGTGCCGCTGGCCGGCGGAACGAATGTGCTGAACATTGCCGCCACCGACCGCAACGGCAGCATTATCACCAATGCCACCGGCAGCGTGACGGCCAATTACACCGACAGCACCGTCGCGCCCGAAGGCTTCGTGGTGTTCAACGAAATTCAATACCGGCCGGCCACCAACGGCGGCGAGTATGTCGAACTGTTCAACGCGCACACGAATTACACGTTCGACCTCTCCGGCTGGAGCATCAACGGGCTGGGCTATACGTTCCCACCCGGCAGCACGATTGCCCCGCGCAGTTATCTGGTGCTGGCGGCGGATTCAGTCATCTTCAGCCGCACCTACGGAACTTACGCCTTTGACCAGTTCAGCGGCTCACTGGATACCGACGGCGAGACGCTCACGCTCTTCCGCCCCGGCACGGGCACAAATCAGATTGTCGTGAACCGCGTCCGTTACGAGGCCGCCGCGCCGTGGCCCGTCATCACGAATGGCGCGTCTTTACAGTTGATCGACGCCACGCAGGACAACCGCCGCGTGGCCAACTGGACGCTGGGCAGCACCAACACCGTCAGTCCGGTGCAACCGCCCTCGCCGCTGGCGCTCATGGCCTACAGCTATGGCTGGCGTTACACCCAGACCAACAACCTCGACGGCATCAACTGGATCGCCACGAATTACAACGACTCCGCCTGGCCCACCGGCCCCGGGCTGCTGGCGTTCGAGAACAACAGTTCCATCACCCCCTTCATCAACACCGTGCTCAACGACCCCCGGATTCCCACCAACGGCATGGCGGCCGGCCACGGCTATTATTTCCGCACTTCGCTGGTGCTCTCGAATAACCCAGCCGGCTATCAGTTCACCGTCGGCGCGCGGGTGGACGACGGCGCGGTGTTCTACGTCAACGGTGTGGAAGTCCAGCGCGTGCGCATGGCGGCGGCCGTCACCATCACCAATAGTTCCCTCACCACCGGCCAGCCGCCCAGCAGCGATGCCATCGCCGATGACACCTTCTCGATTCCGGCCACGGCCTTTGGGTTGGGAACGAATTATCTGGCTGTTGAAGTGCATCAAAGCGCCACCACCAGCAGCGATATCGTGTTCGGAATGTCGTTGACTGCGGTCTATACCAACACGCTCTCGGTGGCGAGTTCCGCGCTTTACACGCCGGGAGCGATCAACTCTGTCGCCGCCAATCTGCCGGTGTTTCCACCGGTGTGGCTCAATGAACTTCAGGCCGACAACGTCACCGGCCCGCTCGACAACAACAGCCAGCACGATCCATGGGCGGAGATTTTCAACGGCGCGACAACCAATTTCAGCCTCGCCGGTTATTACCTCACCGACACCTACACCAACCTGACGAAGTGGGCGTTCCCCACCAATGCCGCCGTTTCGTCCAACGGCTTCACGCTGGTGTGGTGCGACAACCAGACGAACCAAAACGCGACCAATTCCATTCACGCCGCGTTCACGCTCGCTTCCGGTGGCGGCAGGCTGGCGCTCAGCCGCGTCGTCAATGGCACCAATCAGATTGTGGACTACCTGAATTATTCCGGCCTGCCCGCCAACTGGAGCTACGGCGACGTGCCGGACGGCCAGCCGTTTTACCGCGGCAAAATGTCCTACGTCACACCCGGCACCAACAACAATGGCGCGTCCGCACCCATCACCATTTTCATCAACGAATGGATGGCCGACAACTCGCACACCCTCGCCAATCCCTACGGCAGCGCGCCTGACGACTGGTTCGAGCTTTACAATCCCGGCACGAATTCCGTTGACCTTGGCGGCTACTATTTGACGGGCACGCTGACGAACAAAACAAAATTCCATATTCCCACCGGAGCGCGTTACGTCGTCCCGGCCAACGGATTCCTGGTCGTCTGGGCCGACAACAACAACAGCCAGAACAGCACCAACCGCCCGGAATTGCATGTCAACTTCGCGTTGAAAAAATCCGGCGAGGCCATCGGCATCTTCGCCGCCGACGGCACGACGATTGACGCCGTCACTTTCGGCGCGCAATCAACCGACGTGTCCGAAGGCCGCTTCCCTGACGGCGCGGCGAACCGTTTCTTCATGCCCACGCCCACGCCCGGCGCGGCCAACCTCGTGCCCAACACCGCGCCCACGCTCGCGCCCATCACCAACCGCGTCGTCACGCTCGGCCAGACGTTGAGTTTCATCGTGAGCGCCACCGACACCGACCAACCGCCCCAGACCCTCACCTTCACCCTGACCAACGCGCCTGTTGGCGCGCAAATCGGCGCGACCAGCGGCGCATTCACCTGGACGCCCACGACCGCGCCGGCCACAAACTCCTTCACTGTCGTCGTCGCCGACAACGGCACGCCGAACCTGGGTGCCACGCGAAGCTTCACGGTCGTCACCGCGCCAATCCCGGTGCCCATGCCCGGCAGCCAGGCGCTGAACGGAAACCAGTTCACCTTCAGTTGGAACACGGTCGCGGGACAACAATTCCAGGTGGAAATCAAGGACGACTTAAGCGACGCGAACTGGACGCCCATCGGTGGGATCCTGACCGGCACCGGTGACCCGCAGGTCTTCACCAACGTGCTGGACGAATCCACCCGGCGGTTCTTCCGCCTGCGCGTGCTGCCGTGAAAAACAGGAAAGACCAGCGCGGACAGGTGGTCTTCGGCGGCGGGCAGGATTTCAACGGGAACATCTGGATTCACTTGCGCCGCCGCAATTCAGTCATCAGATTCAGGATGCCCTCGCGGATCTCAAACAATTCCTTCCGCGCCCCGGCCACCATCGCGTCGGGCAGGAGTTTTTTGGGGGCGACGGCTTCGAGGCCGGCCTGCGATTTGTGCAGGTGATCCAGCGCGCGTTTCAGGCAGGCCACTGTGAACGCCAGATCAGCCATGCCACGGTCTTCGGCAAGGCCGCTCAACGCGCCTGCCAGCTTCGCCCCGGTGGTTTGAAATTCAAAGATAAACTGCCACAAATCCTTGTCCTCCGTCTTTTCCAGCCCCAATTCGTCGGTCATTTTCCAATAATTCATCGCGCTTTTGGAGCACCGATGCTGGAGCGGATGCGCGATGTCGCCCTCCTCGGTGCGAATCCAGTCAATACCCTCGCGATGCGAATCAGGTTCGGGCGGCGGCGCGTTCAACGCCTCCTCGGTAATGCGGTTCATCTCCTCGATCCACTCTTTCTGCTCGCGTTGAACTTCCGGCGACAGCTCCTCGGCCTTGCCCCAGCCCATCTCCTTCGCGATTTTTTCCGCCGCGTCGTCCGCGTCGCCGTATTTTTCGAGCAGTTCCATGTATTTGTCCGTGCGTGCGTCCGACTCCTTCATCAGCTTCTCGTAATCGTGCTCGTCCCATTCCGCCTCCGGGTCTTTCTGGCCGCGCTTTTGTTTTTCAATGGCATCGGTCAGCGTCTGCATGAACCAACTCATGCCGTTGGCGGCGTCCTTCGCGCGCTGCGCCTCCTCGTCCGGCGTCAACCGCCATTCCGGCGTGGAAATCTGGAGTTCATAATCCGCGCTCTCGATGACCACGCGGCCGTTCAGCGCGTTGAACCATTCAAGATAAAGGCAGTTGGCCCAATGCGACGGCGGCTTGCCCTTGCCCTTCGGCCAATTCAAAAATTCCTCCATCGGCACCGATGGCACCCGCACCTTGCGCGACGCCGAGAGGTCGCCGATCATTCCTCTCTGAATAGGATTTAGCGAATCGAGGTGCGGATGCGCCACGCGCGGCAGCGGATTGGTGAACGTCAGCAGACAGCCCGCGAGATCGGGCCACGCGTTGCCCTTGAGTTCCAGCACGACCGGCGCGGAGCGGCCCTCCACCCAGATTTGGCCGTGCACGATGCCCTTGACGCGGTTATCAATCTCGCCGCGCACAACGCTGTCATGAAGTCGGAAAGCCATGCCCAATCCTGCCAAAGTTTGCCGGCGGGCGACAACATTTCCGTGAATTGCTCCCCCCGGCGTGGCCCATCATCAAGTGGACGTCTTTATCTTCGCGCCGGGCACCAACCGCTACCATGGCCGGCTGTGCAGCTTCGGCCAATGCCCGAAAGGCAAGCCGGAGTGCACCGTTCCCGGCTGCGGCGCGCAAACTTTTCTGCAGCTTTATGATGACTTCGCAATCCACCCGCGCGTCTTTGTCGAACAACCCTGCGTGACACTTTATCAAACACCGGAGATTTAGGGCGGTTTAAGTAATTCTGTGGCCCTACGAAAGCAGCCAACGGCCACCGACTATTTCCCTCTCCCAGTGGGAGCGAAGTGAACCTCCGGTGGTGGGGTAAGTGTCCGCAAGACGGATGCGGGTGGTTCAGGGGTTCAAAGCGCGAACTTTGGTTGGGAGAATTCTCACCCGGGCCCTCCTCCGAGGGTTGGGGAAGACGCAGCCGTTTTTCACCCAAAAGATAGTGGCTTTTCCCGCCAATCAAATTGACACGCTTTGCGAAAACCGTTAATCATTCGCCCTTACTTATGCAACCCATCCAACTCCAGTGGATTGATTATACCATCCTGATCGCTTACGTGGGCTTTGTGCTCGGCATCGGCTGGGCGCTCTCGCGCTACATGAAAACGTCGGCGGACTTCCTCACGTCCGCCCGGTCCATCCCGACGTGGGTGACGGGCCTGGCGTTCATCTCGGCGAACCTCGGCGCGCTGGAACTCGTGGGCATGGCGGCGAGCGGCGCGAAATACGGCATCAGCACGGCGCATTTCTACTGGGTGGGCGCGATTCCGGCGATGATCTTCCTGGCGGTGTTCATGATGCCGTTCTATTACGGCTCCAAGGCGCGGTCGGTGCCGGAATACCTGCAGATGCGCTTCGACAACCGCGTGATGGGGCTGAACGCCATCGCGTTCGCGGTGATGACACTGTTCGCCTCGGGCATCTCGATGAATGCGCTGGCGAAGCTGCTGAACCAGTTGCTGGGCTGGAATTATGATTTCGCCTTGTGGATCTGCTCCGCCGTGGTGCTGCTCTACGTTTTGAAGGGCGGTTTGACCTCGGCCATTTACACCGAGGTGCTGCAGTTCTTCATGATCGTCCTCGGCTTCGCGCCGGTGGTTTATCTCGGCCTCAAGGACATCGGCGGGTGGAAAGCGATGAATACTTCGTTGAAGACGGTCGCGACGAACAATGGTTTCGCCGACAACGCCTGGTCGAGCGCGTGGCAGCCGCTGATCGGCGGGCCGTCGCACAATCCGATGGGCGTGGATATCTTTGCGATGGTGTTCGGCCTCGGCTTCGTGCTGAGCTTCGGCTACTGGTGCACGAATTTCCTCGTGGTGCAGCGCGCGATGGCGGCCAAGAACATGACGGCCGCCCGCAACACGCCGATCGTGGCGTCCATCCCGAAGATGTTTTTCCCGTTCCTCGTGATTGTGCCCGGCATGATCGCCGTGGTGCTGGCCACGCTGCCGGACAAGAATTATCGCATTCCACCGCCGCCGATTGCGCAGGCGAAATATGCGCAGGCGATTGATGAAGTGAAGGCCGCCACGCCGGAAAACGCGGCCACCGCCATCACGGGCATCGGCACCACGCTCGGCGCGAAGGTGGATGCGGGCAAGCTCACCAGCCTCATCACGGACAATGCCAAGAGCAAATTGTCCGACGCGCAGATCAAGACGGGCATCTACAACAGCATCGCGGAAAACGATTATGACGGCGTGATCTTCTCGCTGGTGAAGAAGTATTGCCCGGCGGGCCTGCTCGGTCTGGCGCTCACCGCCCTGCTTGCCTCGTTCATGTCCGGCATGGCGGGCAACGTCACGGCGTTCAACACGGTCTGGACCTACAATCTTTACCAGGCGTTCTTCGTCAAGGGCAAGAGCGACACGCATTATTTCTGGGCCGGCAAGGTCACGACGATCGCCGGCATTCTGCTGAGCATCGCCTGCGCGTATTTCGCCAAGCAATATAACAATGCGATGGACATCATCCAATTGGTGTTCGGCTTCGTGAACGCGCCGCTGTTCGCGACGTTCCTGTTGGGCATGTTCTGGGCGCGCACCACGGCGACGGGCGCGTTCTTCGGCCTGTTCGGCGGCATCGCCAGCTCGGCGGTGTTCCATGCGCTGACGATCGCCAAGGGCAATTTGCCCGGCGTGAAGGGCGGTTACATTTCTGTCGTCTCGACGTTCCCGAGCGAGATGGCGCAGAACTTCTGGCTGGCGTCGTTCGCCTTCACCGTCTGCCTCGTGCTGACGCTGGTGATCTCGCTGGCGACCGCGCGGACGAAGACGGACGCGGATTTGAAGGGCCTGGTCTATTCGCTCACGCCCAAGACCGTGGATCACAACCAGCCGGTCTGGCAGCGGCCCGCCGTCGTCGGCGTGGTGCTGCTCATCGTGTGCGTGATCCTGAACTGGTATTTCTGGTGAACCAACCTCAACCCCCAACTGAAAGACTAAATTTATGGGACTAGATATCCGCTGGCCAATCGGCCTTATGTTCACACTCATCGGCCTGCTGCTCACCGGCTACGGCGCGGTGAAAGCCGCCGACTCGATGTCGCTCGGAATCAACATCAACCTGATCTGGGGCATCGTGCTGCTGGCGTTCGGGGTGTTCATGCTGGCCGGCGCCATCAAGGGCAAAAAGAATCCGCCGTCGGCCTGATTGGCGGCGCGGCAAACAATTGACAAATGGCGGCTGGCTTATCGCCGCCGCCATTTTTATTATCCACCGACAAACTGAAAATTTATGACGCTCAAAGAACTGACCGCCCACATCACCGCTGAATTTCAAAAGACCTACGGCCGCGCGCCGCGCTGGATCGCCGCCGCGCCCGGCCGCGTCAACGTGATCGGCGAACACACCGATTACAACGACGGCTTCGTGCTGCCGATGGCCATCGAGTTCTACACCATCATGGCGGCAGACAAACGGCCCGACGGCATCAACGTTATCACCTTCCGCAGCACCTCGCAGCCGGACGCCGCAACGGTGGACCTGTCCGCGCCCGTCAAACCCGCCGCGCCGAAGTGGGGCAATTATCCGCGCGGCGTCGTCGCCGGCTTCCTGGCGCATGGGGCGCATCTTGTCGGACTGGACGTGCTGGTGCATTCGACCGTGCCGCTGGGCAGCGGTTTGAGCAGCAGCGCCGCGCTGGAAGTCGCCACGGCGACGCTGCTTGAAGCCGTCACCGGCAAGACGATTGACCCGGTGGAAAAAGCGTTGCTCGCGCAGAAGGCGGAACACGATTTCGCCGGCGTGCCCTGCGGCATCATGGATCAGTTCATTTCCGCACTCGGCCGCGAAGGCCATTTGCTCCTGCTCGACTGCCGCACACGCAAGACCGAACTCGTGCCGATGAGCGACCCGTCCGTGGCGCTGCTCATCATCAACACGAACGTGAAGCATGAATTGAGCGGTGGCGAATACGCCGAACGCCGCGCGCAATGCGAGGAAGCCGCCGCCAAGCTCGGCGTGAAGTCGCTGCGCGATGTCACGGCGGAACAACTGGAGAATAACAAAGGCAAATTGTCCGAGCTGGTTTTCCGCCGCGCCCGCCACGTCATCGGCGAAATCGAACGCACCACGCACGCCGCCGAAGGCGTCCGCCAGAACAACTGGCCGACCGTCGGCCAGTTCATGTATGCCAGCCACGCCGCGCTGCGCGATGATTACGAAGTGAGCTGCGCCGAACTCGACGCGGTGGTGGAGATCGCCGAGGACATCGGCTACAAAGGCGGCATCTACGGCTGCCGCATGACCGGCGGCGGCTTCGGCGGCTGCTGCGTGGCGCTGGTGAAGGCGGATTGCGTGGAAAGCATTTCCAAAACCATCGCGGCGGAATACAAGAAGAAGACCGGCATTGACGCCACCATTTTCAGTTCACGTCCGGCGGCGGGCGCGACGATTTTGAAAAGCTGACCCGGCGGATTTGATTCCATTTTGAAAAACAAAAACGGCGCGGTGAGGTCACCGCGCCGTTGGCTTTTAGAGCATTTCCATAAATCCTGTAGCGCGGCGTTTACGCCGCTTCAGCATCGCCTTGCAAATCCACGTTGAAGCGGGCTTAAGCCCGCGCTCCGCTCGCGGTTGAGAACGCAAGAGA
>Ga0265324_10001547_pt1 | contig 12883 bp, 16 predicted proteins | sample 41419metaG_FD_198634 | JGI IMG/M metagenome (GOLD analysis project Ga0265324, IMG submission 198634) | Rhizosphere microbial communities from Carex aquatilis grown in University of Washington, Seatle, WA, United States - 4-14-19 metaG | ecosystem: Host-associated > Plants > Roots > Rhizosphere...
ATGGTTCCTCCCTATTCATGGGCGCGGGCATAGCAAATTAGGGTGCGACCCTAACAATTTCTAGTCTGGCTGCAAGACCTAAGGGCTTTAACCTGTTTGACTAACATGAAACGACCATTGTTGTTTGAGATGGGTGCGATTGGGACGATGCTGATATTGATTTCGGGCTGGGTCTTTAGCGCGCAAGGTATTGAGACACAGGCAACCACAAATGACTGCTGGAAGAGCAGCGCTTCGCTTGGGCTAACCCTGACACGGGGTAACAGTGATACATTGCTGTTTGCCGTGACGGCGCAAACGCAGAAGAAAACGGCCGTGCACGAGATCACTATTGGCGGCGACGCGGGTTATGGGGAAGACAAAAACGTTGAAAACAAAGAAGCCCTCCACGGATATGGCCAGTTCAACCATCTTTTCACCCAACAATTTTATGGCTATGCGCGCCTGGATACCCTGCATGATGGGATTGCGAACCTGGCTTATCGTTTCACGGTGGGTCCGGGTGTTGGTTATTATTTCATCAAAGACAAGCAGACCAGTCTGAGCGCCGAGGCGGGGCCAGGATTTGTTTTCGAAAAACTGGGGAGTGCTTCGGATGGATATTCGTCGTTCCGCCTGGCAGACAAATTGGAGCGCAAACTGAACGCGAACGTGCGGGTGTGGCAAAGCTGCGAAATCATCCCTCAGACGGACAAGCCCGGCAACTTCAAGGTGAACGCGGAAGTGGGCGTGGAATCGGCACTGACCAAAACAACCGGCCTGCGGGTATATGTGCAGGATAATTATAATCGGATTCCCGCCACGGACCGCAAGAACAACGACCTGAAACTGGTCTCGGCGCTGTCGTGGAAATTCTGAGCCGCGATTGAAACGCGCTGGACAAGGCGTCGAACGCGTTTCACATTCAAGGCATGGCAATGACACCGTCCACCATGCTGCCGCTCGGCACGGCTGCCCCCGATTTTGAACTGCCGGATACCAATGGTAAGTACGTCTCGCTCGCGGATTTCAAGGATAAGACCGCGCTGCTGGTTTTGTTCATCTGCAATCATTGCCCGTACGTGCAGCATATCCGCAGCGGGCTCGCGCAACTGGGACACGATTATGTGCCGCGCGGCGTGGGCATCGTGGCCATCAGCTCCAATGACGCGGTGAATTATCCGGATGACAGCCCCGCGAAGATGAAAGAAGAAGCCAGGAGCGCAGGTTATAATTTTCCTTATCTCTACGACGAAAAACAATCGGTGGCCAAGGCGTATCACGCGGCCTGCACGCCGGATATCTATCTATTCGACCGTGGTCGCCGGCTCGTTTATCGCGGGCAATTTGACGACAGCCGTCCGGGCAACGGCAAGCCCGTGACGGGAAAAGATTTGCGCGCGGCAATGGATGCGGTGCTGGCGGGCAAAACGACGTCGCAATTCCAGGCGCCGAGCATCGGGTGCAACATCAAGTGGAAAGCTGGCAATGCCCCTGACTATTTTGCGAAGAAATAGGCGATGCCTATTTCTTCGGCAACTTGTCCTCGACCATTTCGCATAGGACATGGAACAGTAATTTTTGTCCTTCCTGAATCCGGGCAGTGATAGTTCCCGGTACGATTAAATCGAGTGTCGCGACGCCTTTGGTGAAGCCGCCGTCGCGACCGAGGAAGCCGATGCTTTCGACGTTCTTTTTCTTCGCTTCTTCCAATGCGCGTAGGACGTTTTTTGATTTTCCACTGGTGGTGATGGCGATGAGGATGTCGCCTTTTTCCGCGAGGCCCCAAACCTGGCGGGCAAAAATTTCATCCGCGCCAAAATCGTTGCAGACGGCGGTCATGAATTCGCCGTTGGCGGTGAGCGAGATGGCGGGGTAGGGCCGGCGGTCATCCACGAAGCGGCAGAGAAATTCGGTGGCCAGATGAGTCGCGTCGGACGCGCTGCCGCCGTTGCCGCAGATGAGGAGCTTATGGCCGGAGGTGAGACATTTGAGGACCATCTGCGCGGCGCGTTCGAGGGACGGCTCCAAAGCAGTGAGACTTTGCGCGGTGGCGACCGCATCCCGAATAGCGCGCTGGAGTAAAGTCATGGGAGGAGGTTAATTGGCGGTGCGGCAAAGAAAAGGCCAAATCAGATTTTTCTCCGTCCCGGGGTGGGGCTGCGGTAAAACATCCCAGTGCAGATTTTTCTCAATGGCCGGTTCGTGCCGGAAAAACGCGCGGTCGTGTCGGTGTTCGACCGCGGGTTTCTGTATGGCGACGGGTTGTTCGAGGCGGTGCTGGTACATCGCGGTAAGCTATTTCGTTGGGCGGAACACCTGGAACGATTTAGCCGCGGCGCGGCGATGCTGAAGATCAAAGTGCCGTTTGGCCCAAAAAAACTGCGCGCACTGGCCGAGGAGTTGATCCGGCGAAATAAAGTTTCCAGTGTAATCCTGCGCCTGACGCTGTCCCGCGGCGTTGGGCCGCGTGGATACTCGCCGAAGGGGGCGAGATTCGCGACATTCGTGATGTCGTTGCATCCGCTCAGCGCATCCGCCTCCGGCCAGGCGAGTTGGAAAGTGGTGGCGTCGTCGCAACGATTGCCGGCAGGCGAACCGCTGGCGCAATTCAAGAATTGCAACAAGCTGCCGCAGATCCTCGCGCGGGCGGAAGCCGACGAGGCGGGAGCGGAAGAAGCCCTGTTGCTGAACACCGATGGATTTGTGGTGGAAGGGACGACGAGCAATTTGTTTTGGGTGAAGCGCGACACGGTTTGCACTCCACCTTTGAGCGCGGGAATTTTGCCGGGTGTCACGCGCGCCGTGGTTTTGGAGATCTGCAAATCACTTCGGATAAATAACCGCGAAGCCAATGTCTCATTGCCCAAATTGAAACGGATGGATGGAGTTTTTCTTTCGATGACCTCGCGCGGGGTGGTGAGCGTGCAATCGCTGGATGGAAAACGTTTGAAGCAATCGTCGCTGGTGGAAGGCCTCGCTGCGGCTTACTGGAAAATAGTTGAAGCGGAGACGGAAGGTGGTTAGCGAATAGCGCTAAGCAGGTGGGAGTTCCCCCTAAAATTGTTCTCGACAAGATTCATTTGATCTTTTTAAAATACCCGCATTATAGCCTTTTAATGCGGGTATTTTAATATTTATATCCGATATTAGATTTATTTTGTTTCCGCACCATTTAAATAGAAAGGGTTATCTTCAAGTAGGTGGGCGTTATCTTCGCGGAATGACGCAGCAGATATAATGCGGCGGGAGTTACTGATAGCACTGCTTGAAACTAAAAGAACTGCTTGAACCACGGCTTGTTTGGCGCCTGTGAGTCGGGTAATCTGTCCGGCCTGTGACAAAAGGAAAATCCAAAGATCGTCCATTGCGTGTCGGATTGATTTCGCTCGGTTGCGCGAAAAATCTGGTCGACGCGGAGATCATGCTGGGCTCGCTGCTCAAGAGCGGCGTGGAGATCACCAATGACGCGTCGCAGGCAGATGCGATGATCGTCAATACCTGTTCGTTCATCGACTCGGCGCAAGAGGAGAGCGTGGATACGATTTTGGAATCTGCCGAAGTGCGCGCGGCGAGCAATCGCGGGCAGAGCCTCATCGTTTCCGGTTGTCTGCCGCAACGTTTTCGTGATGAGCTGCCGAAATTGTTGCCGGAGGTGGATGCGTTCATGGGCATCGACCAGGTCGCGCAGGTGGCGGATATCGTGAAGCAGGCGATGGCGAGGCGGGCGGAAAAAATGATCGAGGGTCGAGGGTCGAAGGTCGAAGACCGGAAGAGCAAGATTTCGGCGCGACTCAGCGAATTGGAAAAGAAGCGACCGGTCCCTGACCACGAAAAGGAAGAATCCATCCGTAGCACGGACAAATTTGGGAAGACGAAAGTCGTGGTCGCGCCTGTGGCTCCGTTGGTCGATGTGAACCAGCGTCCGATTTTTATTCCTGACTTTGATACGCCGCGGTTCCGGCTGACGCCAAAACATTTTGCTTATCTGAAGATTGCGGAGGGATGCAATCATCCGTGCAGCTTTTGCATCATCCCGCGCATGCGCGGGTCGCACCGAAGCCGGACGCAGGCGGACATCGTGGCGGAGGCGAAAGCGCTGATCGCGGATGGTGTGAAGGAAATCAATCTGATCTCGCAGGATTCGACGTATTACGGGTTGGACCTGCGGCCGAATCATTCGCGGGCGATCTCCTCGCCGGAGAAATTTTCGGCGGCGGCGAAGTCATTGGCGGCGGATGCGACGACGTTGTGTTCGCTGTTGCGCGAGTTGAATGCGTTGCCGGGAGAATTTTGGATCCGCATCCTGTATACGCATCCGGCGCATTGGACGGATGAATTGATACAAACGATCGCAGCATGCCCGAAAGTAGCGCGGTATGTGGATATTCCGTTGCAGCACATCCACAGCAACATGCTGGAGCGGATGCGGCGGGAGACCTCGCAGCAATATATCGTGGACCTTATCCGCAAGATACGCGCGGGCGTGCCGGGCATTGCGTTGCGCACGACGTTCATCGTCGGATTTCCGGGCGAGACGGAGGAATATTTCCAGACACTGCTGGAATTCATCCGGGAAACAAAATTTGAGCGGCTGGGTGTATTTGCGTATTCGCAGGAGGACGGCACGCGGGCAGGCGCAATGGCAGGTCAACTTACGGAAAAGGTGAAACAGAAGCGCCGTGGGCTGGCGATGGCTGAGCAGCACAAGGTTGCGGTTAAAGTTTCGGAGGCATTTGTGGGTCGTTCGGTGAAGGTGTTGATCGAGGGCAAGGCGAACGCGAAGCAGTTGCAGGGGGCAAACGTAAGTTCCTGGGAACACGGCCTGTTGCGGGATAATGACCCGCGAAATGCGAAGCTCGAAACCGCCAGTTATCTCGTCGCGCGCGGCGAGGCGGACGCGCCGGATATCGATGGGCGGGTTTATGTGCGGGGCAAGCTGCTGATTGGTGGTTTTGCGAACGTCAAAATAGTGGGGCATACGGATTACGATTTGATTGGGGAGCCGGTATGAGCCCGAATTTGCTTTCTTGTACATGGCTGGTTCTGCATAAATTTTCCGCGAGATGACTGAATACCTCGACCTGCTGCGCCACGTGCTGGAGAACGGGAAGTTCAAGGCTGACCGCACGGGTACGGGGACGTATTCGGTCTTCGGTGCGCAAACGCGGTTCGACCTGCGCCAGAATTTCCCCGCGCTTACGACCAAGAAGCTGCATCTGCGGTCCATCATCTACGAATTGCTGTGGTTCCTGCGTGGCGAGACGAACGTGCGGTGGTTGCAGGAGAACAAGGTGACCATCTGGGATGAGTGGGCGGATGCGAATGGCAATCTGGGCCGGGTGTACGGCGCGCAGTGGAGCGATTGGCGCGCGGCGGACGGGCGGTCTATCAATCAGATCGATGCGGTGATCGACCAGATTAAAAAGAATCCGGATTCACGCCGGCTGATCGTGAGCGCGTGGAACGTGGGGGAAATCGACCAGATGGCGCTGCCGCCCTGCCATGCGTTGTTCCAGTTTTACGTGAGTGAGGGCGAGTTGAGCTGCCAGTTGTATCAGCGGAGCGCGGATATTTTTCTGGGGGTGCCTTTTAACATCGCCAGTTACGCCATGCTGACGATGATGGTGGCGCAGGTGTGCGATTTGAGGCCGGGCGATTTCGTGCATACGTTCGGCGACCTGCATCTTTATTCCAACCACGTGGAGCAGGCGAAACTGCAACTAGCACGCGAGCCGCGTTCGTTGCCGCAGTTGAAGTTGAATCCAGCGGTGAAGAACATCCACGATTTCAAGTTTGAGGATTTTGAACTGGTGAATTACGACCCGCATCCGGGTATTAAGGCGCCGATCGCGGTGTGAACCTTATGAAGCCGTTCATTTGCAAAACGGTTTCCATTGCCGCTACTACAGTTTTCATCCTGTTATCGTTTTGGCCGGCTTGCGCGAAGGCGGCGGCGAACAGTTCGATCCAAATTCAAAACGATGCTTCAGGAGGCCAAGCTTCAATGGATATACCGTCGGCCACGAAAGATTCGGCGGGTGAGACAAAAAAGTGGTTTTTTCTGGGATCAATCTTCGGAGTTTTAATGGCCTTGGTTGCGGTCATTGTCTGTATCGTTTGGTGGAATTTTCTATGTCATAAAGCGGCGCGCGGACGGGTTTTTAGTTCGGTGGAAGCGGTGCCGGCTAATGACGTGGGGGTGGTGTTGGGAACGGCGAGATTGACGAAGACGGGCGCGCTCAACCTTCATTTTATGAAGCGCATCGAAGCGGCGGCGATGTTGTATCGGGCGGGAAAAGTGCGTCATCTGCTGGTGAGCGGGGATAAACAGGTGGCGGGGTATGATGAGCCGACGAACATGCGCCATGCGCTGGTGGATGCGGGCGTGCCGGACGAAGCGATCACCAGCGATTATGCGGGGTTTCGGACGCTGGATTCCATTTTGCGGGCCAATCGGGTTTTTGGGCTGGAGCGGTTCACGGTGATCACGGAGAAGTTTCATTGCCCACGCGCAGTGTGGGTAGCGCAGCGATACGGTTTGGATACGGTGGCTTTTGCGGCGAAGGCCGGCCGTGAACCCTGGACGCAATGGGTTTACGCGCGGGAATATATCGCGCGGGCGGCGTGCGCGATGGACCTTTATGTGTTGAGGCGCGGGCCAAAATGTGCGGGGCCGCGCGAGCCGATCGTGCTTAGCACCACTGAGCCTGGTTGAAAATCCTGCCGGAGGATTTCAAGTTTGAGGACCTGGAGCCTGTGAATTATGATGTGCCTCCAGGTACCACGTCACCATCACGGTACGAGTTTTATGAAAACGAAGCGCAAAATTTTTCGACGATTTGTTCCCGGAGCGTTGGTCGCCTTTGCGGTAATGGTTGGCCTGGTCATCTGGTCGAACCAGGTTTGCCAGAAGGCGGCACGGGGACGGATATTCAGTTCGATCGAATCGGTTCCGGCCAATGAGGTTGGAGTGGTTTTGGGCACGTCAAAATTGACGAAGGCGGGCACGGTCAATCTGCATTTCACGCAACGGATCGAGGCGGCGGCGGCGCTGTATCGCGCGGGGAAGGTGCGTCATCTAGTGGTGAGCGGGGATAATCATGTGGCAGGATATGATGAGCCGACGGACATGCGCCATGCGCTGGTGGCTGCCGGCGTGCCCAACGATGCGATCACGAGCGATTACGCAGGCTTTCGCACGTTGGACTCGATCGTGCGGGCGCAGACGGTCTTTGGATTGCAGAGGTTCACGGTGATCACGGAGGAGTTTCATTGCCCGCGCGCGGTATGGATCGCGCGGCAACATGGTTTGGAGGTGGTGGCTTTTGCGGCGCCGGATGTGAATCGCGCGGCCTGGTCTCTGCGGGCGAAAGCGCGTGAATACCTGGCGCGGGCCTGGTGCGCAGTGGACCTTTATGCGCTGCATCGCGGGCCAAAATTTGCGGGACCGCGTGAGCCCATCGTGATTTCGGCGAGCGAGCCGGTTTGAAATAAAGAGATGTCCTTTAGCTGAGTGGTTCGAGCGGAGCCAAATTCAATTTGCTTTGGGATTTTCACGGAAGCATATTTGAGTGTATGAGCGACCGCGAATTGGTTTTGGATGCCGTGCGAGAGTTGCCGGATGATCTTTCCATCCGGCAAATCGTGGATGAATTGCTCCTGATGGAAACCGTGCGCGAACGGCTGAAAAAGAATCCGCAAGGCCGTGGAATTCCCGCAGAAGAATTGCTCCAGCAAGTTTCCGCATGGGCCACAAAGTAATCTGGACAGATGAGGCGATCGCCGATCTGCGCCAATTGGTATCTTTTATTTCCCGCGATAACCCTATTGCGGCGGTTAAACTTGGCGAAGCCATCATACAGAAATCCATGATTTTGGCCGGGTATCCGCGCTTTGGCCGGAGATTGCAAAAATTGCAGAAAGATACGCTGCGGGAACTGATCATTCCACCTTACCGATTAATCTACGAAATCGACAATGCGGCGCAAGTGGTTTATGTCCGGGTTTTGTGGCATGGCGCTCGACAGGAACCGGAAATAAAATGAAGAATTTCAAAGCCATCGCTGCCATGTCGCTCAATCATGTGATCGGGGCGGGGAACAAGATTCCGTGGCATTTGCCAGAGGATTTTAAGTGGTTCAAGCAGACGACGACGGGGCACATCATCGTGATGGGGCGCAAGACGTTTGAATCCATCGGCAAACCGTTGCCGAACCGGGAGACGATTGTGTTGAGCCGGAGCGACTTCAAATATCCCGGGGTGAAAACGATCCACAGTCTGGACGAATTGAACGCACTGGCGGATGACCGGCAGATCTTTATTTGCGGCGGGGCGGAGATTTACCGGCAGGCGTTGCCGTTGTGTTCGGATCTGTTTCTGACGTTGGTGAAACGCGAAGTGGAAGGGGATGCGTTTTTTCCAGAATTTGAGAAGGAGTTTGAGTTGGTAGAGGAATTGCGGGATACGGCGGAGTTCAAGATTTTGCATTATCGCAGGCGTACTTCTTAAATAATTTTTAACCACGGATGGACACGGATAAACACGGATTTAACAAACTGATTTTCTGGTGCGGGCGGCGTCAATTGGGGGTAGCGCTCCGCCTTTCTTAAATACAAACACCGGCTAATCGTTTTTATCCGTGTCCATCTGTGTTCATCCGTGGTTGGATTTTCTTCTTTTCCGGCGCAGGCGGAATTTTGATCGCGGAATCGTGCTGGCGAAGCAGAGGCCGCAGGTGGCGCCGATGATGGAGCCGATCAATACGTCGATGGGATGATGTTTGCGCAGTTGGAGGCGGGTGACGTTGACGGTCACGGCGTAGAGCGCGCAGGGAACGGCGGTGACGGGGAGGGCGCACGCGATGACGACAGCAGTGGCGGTGGAGGTGGTGGCGTGGCCGGAGGGATAGCTTTGATATTGAGATTTGAAGGGATGGGGACCGTAAAAGCCATCGGGCAGCTCAGCTTCGGGGCGCGGCCGGCCAGTACCGCCGCGAAACGCATCGGTGATGAGTCCGGCGATGCACGTGGCGAGGATGCAGGCGATGCCGATTTTGCGCCAGCGGATGCGATGTTTGGCCACGCCCAGGAGCCAGATACAGACGGACAGGGGAATGGCGAACATGATGTCCGCGTGGTCGCTGATGAATTGGGAGACGGTGCGGGCAGGGCCTTTTTCGAGCCGCATTTTTTCAACGACGGCATTATCGGCGTGGCTGAAAACGAGGACGAGAATGGCACCGACGGCGACGGCGGCGAAAATGATCCAGAGGCGGGGCCAGAGACGCCGCCAGCCGCCGCAGAGGACGGCGAGAAATTCGCGAGCGAAGATTTTCCGGCGCAAACGGGCGGCGCGTTTTTGTTCGGGCGAATTCAAGGAGAGTAGAAGAAAGAGTTGAAGGGGAAGTGTCAAGTGTGGGAAAGGAGAAAGCGGGAACATCCAACATCCAATGAACACGTTTTCGGAGATTGGACTTTGAAGTTGTGCGGGCGGACTTTAGGCTGCGTGGGTGTCACAGATGTTGAAATCTTCGGGGGCAATGGCGCTGGCGACGTTGACGAGCCGGGTGCTCGGCATGGTGCGTGAGATGGTGTACATGCGCTTCATGGGGTTGGGCTGGGTCAACGACGCGTTTCAACTGGCTTTCATGGTCCCCAATCTCTTCCGGCGATTGCTGGGTGAAGGGGCATTGACGGCGGCGTTCATCCCGGTCTTCAAGGAAAAGGAAAAACTTCACGGCGAAAAGGAGATGTGGCGGGCGTCCAACGCGGTGATATCCGGTTTGATCGTGGCTGCATGCGTGATCATTGCGGTGGTGATGCTCGGCATCTCCATCGCGCTCTCGGTGCATCAGTTTGATGCGAAGGCAGAGCTGATGCTGCGGCTGTTGCGGGTGATGTTCCCGTACATGTTGCTGGTGTGCCTGACGGCGGCGTTCATGGGGATGTTGAATGCGCGTGGTCATTTTTTTATCCCGGCGATGGGCGCAACGATGTTGAACGTGGTGATGATCACCTCGGTATTGTGGCTGGCACCGAAGTTTGGGGTGGGATTACCGGTGAAGGAACGGTTGCCGGTGCAGATCTTCGCGCTGGCTTATGGCGTGCTGGCCGCGGGGGTGGCGCAAGGGGCGTTTCAAATGCCCACGTTGTGGCGCGATGGTTTTAGGTATCGGTGGGTTTCGCCGTGGCGGGATGAAACCGTGCGGCGGGTGGTGACGCAGATGATTCCGGGGACGATCGGCGTGGCGGCGTTCCAGATCAATGTGCTCACGGTGCAATCGCTGGGCTTTGCGGTGGGAGACGGCGTGGTGGCGGCATTCACGGGCGCGGTGCGGCTGATGGAGTTGCCCCAGGGGATGTTCGGGATTTCGCTGGCGACATTTTTGTTGCCGACATTATCGGGGCTGGCGGCGGAGAAAAAGTTTCCGGAATTCCGGGCGACGTTGAAACAAGGCATCGGGTATCTGGGGTTTGTGAACCTGATCGCGGCGGCGATGGCGTTCGTGATGGCGGAACCGATCGTGCGGTTGCTGTTCGAGCACGGGAAATTTCATGCAGCGGACACGCGGCGGGTGGCACTGACGTTGATGTGCCTGGCGCCGGGGTTGTTCATGTTTTCCATGGTGAATATTTTGGCGCGCGCGTTCTATGCACTGAAAGACATCACGACGCCGATGAAGATCAGCATCACGTGTCTCGTGTTGAACCTGATATTTGCCGCCGTGCTGGCCTATGAATATCGCGATGCGGCGGCATTGGCGGTGGCCAATACATTGAGCGCGACGTTCAATGTGTGGCTGTTGATTTTTGCGTTGCGGAAAAAATTGTCGCGCCTGGATTTTGACGGTTTGTGGCAGAGCCTGATGGCGTCGCTGGCGGCGGCGATTCTGGCGGGCGAGGTGGCGTATTGCCTGCGATTGTTGTGGGAGGCGCATGTGGGGCACACGACGTTGACGCATAAGCTGGGGGAGGTTTTCGTGCCGATGATTTGCGGCGGATTGTTATATCTGGGGGTGACGCTGTGGCTGAAGGTGCCGGGGGCGCATGATATCCTGGCGATGCTGGGGAAAAGGGTGAAAGCGGTCAAAAATGACTAAGGCCTAAGGGCTAATGACCAATGAGACCAGGAGTTGGGCCTTAAAATGGGCGCTTTTGAGGTTTTAAGGGAGGGGCGAAAGCTGTCGGCGCACCTTGACACTTGGCGCTTGGCTGATATTCTCTCGCGCTCGTTTTAACCGGATAATCAAATAGCATGAAACGCCAATATCAACCGTCGAAAATTCGCCGCAAGCGGCAGCATGGGTTTCTCGCCCGCAAGAGCACCAAGAGCGGGCGGGCCACGTTGCGCAATCGCCGCCGTAACGGCCGCAAGCGCCTGACGCCGATTTTATGAACCGGTTATGGCCGCGCCTAAAACCCAGCGGCTGCGACTGACCAAAGCCATGCGGATCAAGCAGGGACGAGATTTCCTGCGGGTGAAGCAGGAGGGCCGGCGGCTGGTGAATGGCTGCCTGATCGCCAACTGGGCGAAAGTGGCGGAAAACATGAACACGCGGCTGGGGGTGGTGGTCAGTAAACGGGTGGGGAATTCGGTGGCGCGAAGCCGGGCGCGCCGTCTCCTGCGGGAGGCGTTCCGGGTGCATCAACGTGAGTTGACACAGGCCGTGGACCTGGTGCTGGTGGCCCGGCCTTCGATCGAGGCCAAAAAATTTTCCGAGGTGGAACAGGACTTTATAACAACGCTGCGCAAGGCGGGTTTGCTCAAGGGCGAATGAATCCGGCGCAATTCACATTGCTGGCGCTGGTGCGCGTGTACCGCTGGACGGTGTCGCCAATGCAGGGTGTATTGTTCGGACCCCAGGCGGGCTGCCGCTTCACTCCCACTTGCTCCCAATATGCCGCGGAAGCGGTGCGCACGCACGGGGCAATGGCCGGAAGCTGGCTGGCGGCCAAACGCATCTGCCGGTGTCATCCGTGGGGCGATTGCGGGCATGACCCGGTGCCGCCCTGCCGGAAGACGGGGAGATTAACCCCGAAGGGGAATTCAATTTTACATGGATCGTAAATCAATACTTATCGTCGTCGTCTCCGTCGCGCTGTTTTTGGTCATGTGGGAGGTGGCGGAGAAATTGTACCCGCCGCATCCCGCGCCGGTGCCCAGCCCGAACGCGGCGGTCATGACAGCGACGGGGACCAACGTGGACGGCACGGTGGTGACCACCACTACTTTTGCTTCCGCCATCACGCTGACCAATGCGCCGGTCATTGGCACCAATACGACGGAACAACTGGTGGTCATCACCGATGAGAACGCGCGTTACACCTTCACGTCGCGCGGCGGCGGCTTGAAACAGGTGGACTTGTTGCAGTATCCGGAAACCGTTTCGCGCATCCGTCACAAGAAGCACCCCATCGGCCAAGTGGCGACGTTGAACGTTGGGTCACCATTTCCGACGATGGCAATCATGGGCGGCGAGGCGGTGCAGGGGGATGACAATTATTCGCTGATGAATATTCCGGACGGGGTGCGCGCGGAAAAGGTCCTGACGAATGGATTGCGCATCGTGAAGGATTTTCAACTGACGAACAATTATCTGATCCAGGCGAATGTGCGGTTGGAGAATGTCTCGACGCAGGTGTTGCAATTGCCGGTGCAGGAATGGGCGGTGGGCTGGGCCACGACGGTGAGCCCGCAGGACAAGACCGCCATCTCGGTGGGCACGATGTGGTATAACGGCGCGAAGACGGATGATAAGACCGACCTGTGGTTCCAGAACCGGGGCTTTGGCTGTTCGAAAGGACCATCGCGCTGGGAATTTGATGGGGGCGTTACGAATGTGGTATGGGCGGCGGCGCACAATCAATTTTTCGCGCTGGCAGTCATGCCGGGTGAAGCGGC
>Ga0265324_10001550_pt1 | contig 12869 bp, 15 predicted proteins | sample 41419metaG_FD_198634 | JGI IMG/M metagenome (GOLD analysis project Ga0265324, IMG submission 198634) | Rhizosphere microbial communities from Carex aquatilis grown in University of Washington, Seatle, WA, United States - 4-14-19 metaG | ecosystem: Host-associated > Plants > Roots > Rhizosphere...
TTAGCCTTTCCAGCCTTTAATTCATCAAAGTTAATAGAGTGAGTAGCTGAATTCTCTATTGCTTCTTTTGCAAAATCTAAAACCATTTTTCTTTTTTTGTCCTCCTTTCAATACATTTTTGTGACCTTTCTAAGAAAGGTTTAAACAGTTAACACATTTCCAACTGTCCATAGAGAAAGAGCGCTTCACAAAACAATCTAATTCAATCTACTTAATGTTTGAATTAAACTAAAGAAATGAAGTGTCTATTATTTAAAAATTTTTAGGTATTACTTTATACAAAAAATAAAAGATTATCAACCTTTAAGAATAGATTTCATAAGTTTCTTAAACCATCAAAATAAATAATTACATGGAAAACAAGCATGTAGGTTTCCTTATTCTTGGAATTGCAACCATCTTTGTAATTGTAATCTTTCTCTTTCAAAATGCTCTAATACAAATTATAAACTCAACCTGCACAATGGATAAAACAATTTGTCCTATGGCTCAGACAACAAATCAGCAAACAGATCTTTCCTTGGCAATTGTTGGAGTTCTTGTTGTTCTCGGAACAATCTTGATATTTGTTAAGCCAAAAGAAAGAATCATTTTCAAAAAGATTAAAGAGAAAAGCAAAAAGATAGACATGAAGAAACTGGATGAAGAAGAGAGAAAAGTAGTGGAATTATTGTTAAAAGAGAATAAAGCAATGTTCCAAAGCTCGTTAATGGAAAAGATGGAAATTGGAAAAGTAAAAGCAACAAGGCTTCTTGATAAACTTGAAGCAAAGCAGATTATTGAAAGGAAAAGAAGAGGAATGAACAATATTGTGGTTTTGAAAGACTGATACATAACCTATATAAACCCTCAAATTGATTGAATTATAGTATTAATGTTAGATTAATGGTTAAGTCTTGAGCTTGTCTCAAAAGACTTGCTTCAAGAAATACTTCTTGATATATTGTGCATTATTATTGAACTTAAAATGGAAAATTTCGCAAAATTAGGAATTAGTGAAGACGTTTTGTCTGTCCTGAAACTCCATGGTTTTACAGAACCAACAGAGATTCAGATAAAGGCAATTCCCCTAGCACTTGCCGGAAGAGATATTATTGGAAGTTCAGCTACAGGCAGTGGAAAGACTTTGGCATTTGCTTCTCCTATTATTGAAAATCTTGTTCCAAATGGAAACGTTCAGGCATTGATTCTAACTCCAACAAGAGAACTTGCAGAACAGGTTGCAGAATCTATAAGGCATTTTGCAAAAAACAAGAAATTGAATGTATTTGCAATTTACGGCGGAGTTGATATACAAAGACAAATAAGAAATATTTACAAAACAGATATTCTCGTTGGAACTCCCGGAAGAATAAAAGACCATCTTCAAAGAGGAACATTAAAATTAAATGAGATTAAATTCCTTGTCCTGGATGAAGTTGATAGAATGTTGGACATGGGATTCCATCGTGATGTTGAATTTATTGTAGGAAAATGTCCGATAAAAAGACAAACTATGCTTTTCTCAGCTACAATCTCTGCGGATTTGGATTATCTTGCTAAGAAATATACACAAAATCCTGAAGAAGTCTCAGCAAAATCATTTATTGAAGATACTCAACTAAAGCAGATATTCTACGATGTTCCTTCGGACCAGAAATTCTCTCTTTTAGTTCATTTGCTAAAACAAGAAACATCTGATTTAGCAATGGTTTTCTGTTCTACAAGAAGAAATGCGGATATTATTGCAAATAGTTTGCAAGAAGTGGGTATTAGAGCAAAAGCAATTCATGGCGGATTGGCTCAAAATAAGAGATTAAGTGTCCTTAGAGATTTCCATGACAAGGAATTCAATATTCTAGTATGCACAGATGTTGCCGCACGTGGTTTAGACATAAAGAATGTTACTCATGTTTACAATTATGACTTGCCAAAAGAAAGCAAGGATTATATCCATAGAATCGGAAGAACAGCAAGAGCAGGAGAAAATGGAAAAGTAGTAAACATTCTCTCAAGCAGAGACTATGAAAATTTCAGGAATATTCAAAGAATCAATTCAAATGAAATCATTCGTGAAGAACTTCCGGTGTTTGAGCGTGTCAAAGTTAATTACAGCAACAGAGATGAATTTGATGAAGATTCAAGAACACGTGGAAGAAGAAGCAGAGATTTACACAACAATTCAAGAAGAGGAGGCTCTTTAAGAGGAACTTCAAGATATTCTAGCAGAAGCAATTCAGGCAGAAATGGAAGAAGCAGCGGAAGAAGTTCAAGTTTTGGTTCAAGAAATTTCAGAGGCAACAGAAATAATAGTAGAAGATATTAAATAATTTATTTAGTCTTCTTCATCAAATTAAACCATTCAGATGATTTCTTTTGGAATAATAATACAATTGCAGTTATCTCTAAGATTATTTCTATAATACTAAGAATTTCAGGAAAAGGATTTATTGTCAATGATGCTATCACTGAAAAAATAGAGAAAGGAATACCAATTGCAGAAATAACCAAGAATGTAATCCTTGCCCAATTTCTACCTTTTCTAATTTTGTATATTAAAAAAGCTAAGAACGCCAGACTGCAAATTGATACAAAAATTACAGTACCTATAAAAAATCCGGTAAAGGTGCTTCCATAATTTATACCGCCTTGAAGAAGAGATCTTTCTTCTATGGGAATATTTAGTATGACATTAATAACTGATAAAACAAAAGCCACATAAAGTAATTTTAATGCAGTAGAAACTTTCTTAGGTCTATCCATGTTAAAGGATTGCTTATTTATCTTTAAAAATTATTCTAAATAAGTTCAGCCTTGATTATCTTAACTTCTCGAGACTTAAACTCCATTAGTCTTAAAAATCCTTGAAAGTATTACCTTATATGACTATAAATTTTAAAAAATTAAGAAATTATTTCTTAGTCGGATTATTAATTATTTGCATTGGAGTGATAATATTAGAATCTAGTTTTAATTTCAATCAGGTAATTCTTACTAATTTGTTTTCCCATTATGAAGATTTTGCCCAGCCAGTATACGTTCTAATTATCTTAGTTAGCCTTTTTATCGGACTTATCCCTTCGGCAGTAGTGCTTGCAGGAGCTTTCATTTTTAGTCTTTCTACAATTATAATTATAACTTCAATAGGAATAATTTTAGGAATTCCTCTGATTTTTATTTTATCAAAAAAGATTGGACATAAAGCATTTGATGAATACATCAATTTAGACGAAAATAAAGAAAAAAAATTAAGAACAATTTTCAAAAATGATTCCACGGCATTGATAATCCTGTTTAATTTTGTATTTTTCCTTCCTTCTAATCTTGGATGCATTGTAGGAGGATTACGTGGGTTAAAAATGATTAAGTCAATAATAATAAGCATAATTGGAAATCTAGTCAATCAAATCGCATTTATTTTTATTATATTTGGAATTTTGAATAATAATTTGAATTATTTAATACCGGGCTTATCTGCAATAATATTGAATACTGGAATAGTACTAATAATATACAGAAAAAATATCAAGAATGTATTGATGATTACATTCAAAAGAAAGAAAAATATAACCCAATAATTTTAAATCACTTCAGCTTTGATTATCTTAACTTCTTCAAGAGGCTTGTCCTGTGAATTTGTTTCAACTTTAGCCATCTGGTCAACAACATCCATTCCTTCAACAACTCTCCCAAAAACGGGATGTTTTCCATCTAAAAAATTATTATAAACTAAATTTATGAAGAATTGGCTTCCACCGGTGTCCGGACCTGCATTTGCCATTGCAATTGTTCCTCTTTTATTCTCGTCAAGTTCTGTTTCAGTGAACTCATCCTTTATTTTATATCCTGGACCGCCCATGCCGGTTCCTGTTGGGTCTCCACCCTGTATCATGAAACCATCAATTATTCTATGAAAAATAACTCCGTTATAGAATCTAGCTCTGACTAATTTCTCAAAATTCCCGGCTGTAATAGGCATGTCTTTGTAAAGCTCAATGACTATCTCGCCTTTATTTGTTTCAAACTTAATTCTTGTATCCTGATTTTCTGCCATTTTTTTAAGCTAACAAAAAATAGAAATAAATTATTAAAATCTTCTTTTCGGAGCTTTTTTAGCGTAACATTCTTTGCAAAAAACTGGCTTGCCTGCTGTAGGTTTGAAAGGTACTTCGCACTCTTTCTTACATTCAGAACAAACGGCTTTATGCATTTCTCTTGGTCCGCTAAAGCTATCATTAAATCCCATTAGTTAGTTTTCCTCCAGTTTATCAAGATTAAATTGGATATATAAACATATGTAATGTTTGGATTTTTAAACTCCAAATATGTCTTATTCTCATGGCAAATACCTTTGGAAAAGCAAGCCCTGAACGAAATAAGAGCAATACAATTAATCAGCATAGGCAGTCAATACCAGCAATAATTAACAATCTCATCTATCAGGCAGATATTATTTTGGAGGTTCTTGACGCACGATTTATTGAAAGGACAAGGCATCCCGTAATAGAGAAAAAGATAAGATCTATGCATAAAAGAATAATCTATGTTCTTAACAAGGCAGATTTAGTCAACACTCATGAAATTGATGAAACATTGGAGTTAGCAAAATTAAATCCGCATGTCTTCTTTTCATCCAAAGAAAAAAGAGGCGTGGTGATTCTTAGAAATCTGATTAAAAAAGAAGCAAAGAAGGTAGACAAGGATGCTGTCAATGTTGGCATTTTAGGATATCCTAATACTGGAAAGAGTTCTTTGATTAATTCATTGATATTGAAAGCCTCTGCTCGAGTTTCCCCAATTGCCGGTTATACAAAAACAATACAAAAGATAAGGTTAGCCCGTGGAATTTATCTTATTGATGCGCCAGGAATACTTCATCCTGAAGAAAGAACTCCAATAAATAGGGAAACATCGGTAAAATTCTCGCAGATTGGCGCAATTGACTGGAATAAAATCCGTGACCCTGAAATGGTTGTTGACAGTTTAATGAAAGAATATCCTGAGGTTTTGCAAAGGCATTATGGTTTGAATACACAAAGTGATTCCGAAGTTCTGATTGAAGAATTGGGAAGAAAATTGAATTATCTTAGGAGAGGAAATCAAGTTGATGAAATCAGGACATCTAAGCAAGTCCTTAGAGATTGGCAGGAAGGAAAAATAAGAATTAAGGATTACAGCAATTCACAGAATTTATAAATATAATCTACGTGAAATAATAAAGAGTTGATTTGGATGAGGTACGAGATTGAAGAAGAAAAGAAAAAAGAGAAGTTCGGATTTATTGGAATGAATAAATTCGCTGCAAAAGCTCACGGAATTAAATGGCCAAAAAAACATGGCGAGCATTTAATCAGAGTTTACAAAGACGTTCCAAAAAGTGTGAGACTGCATACAATCCGTCATGAAGAATGCGAAGAATATTTCATGAAAAACTTCAATTATAATTATCAACAAGCACACAAAATGGCGCTCAAATTTGAAACATATGAAAAGCCATTTCCAAAGAAGAATGTTAGAATTGAATTGAAAAAAATCGGCTTGTTAAAAGACGAAAAACCATTGAAAAAAACAGGAGTTAAGAAAAGATGAATAATTATCAATATCCACGACGAAGAAGAGGGGGAATGTGGCTTATATTCATAATTCTTATTATCGGGGTTATCATTTATGCAAATAGCAAGGGAATCATAAATCTTAGTTCCATAAACCTTGGAAATTTTAGTTTATCCGGAAATCAAACTGGCGGGACAAATGCCTGTATCCAGAAAATTACTACATGTGAAACACTTCACGGTTATAATCTAACAATTTTAAGTGATGCACAAGTGCAAAACAACAATGATGCAAATAGCTTTTTGGTTATGTGGAAAGATGTCTCGCAATCAGGAAATATCTCAGATTATAATGTAGCTTCTTATCCGATTGCTATGGTAGCAACAAAAGTGCCAAGCAGCAATGTTCTTCATGTATTCATCTGCAAATCCGACGGTAATATTGAAGAAACAACGGCTTTAAGATTTTGCTGATTCTTCTCTGATTAATCTGGAGTTTGCATTCCTTATTTTCCTTCTTATTTTTATCATTTTCTGTCTTATTCTCTCGCCCGTAATTCCATGTGCTCTGCCAAGTTCTTCGTTAGTCATAAAACCTACGTAACCATTCAGCCCATATTTTTCATTGATTAAGTCCCTTTCCTCCCGAGTTAAACCAGTAGCTCTGTCTAAAAGTCTCTTGAGACTATCTCTTTCAGATATAAGTTCAATTTGTTTATTTGAATTTGTATCAACTGCACGAGCTTCACGATTTTCATCGCCACCCTCATAAGTGAAGTCAAGAGATATAGGCTCAGAATATTGAAGAAGTTCCTCTATTCCATCAAGGGAGATAGAAGTAATCCCAACCAATTCTTCCATCTTTGGTTTCCTGCCATATCTTTTTTCATAATCTTCAGAATCATTTTTTATCCTAATTGATTTTTCTATCTGATTAACTGGCAGCCTAATTGTTCTGCTATGATCTTGAATAGCTCTAAAAATTTCAGATCTTATGTAATGAACCGCATATGCCTTAAAATTTCTACCCCCTTTATTAGGATCATAATGATTATCAATACAGTCCATCAATCCTATTCTGCCTTCCTGAATCAAATCATCTTCATCCAAACCTCGTCCCCTAAGTTTTCTTGCAACAGTAGTTACTAAGCCTAAATGAGCAGTAATTAGTGAACTTCTCAAATCTTTACTGCCAGTCTGACGATATTCCCTCATCAATTCATCAAATTCATCTGGATTTCTTGTATCTTTTCCGTTGACAAATTGAGAAAAGTTTTCATATTTTGCCACAGGCTAGAAAAATTTGTTATTTTAAAAAGATTTATTCGCAGAAAGATATACTTTATTTCTTCTTTGGAATCCTTATTTCTTTCGAACCACCCATGTAAGGCTGAAGAATTTTTGGAATCTTTATGCTTCCGTCAGCTTCCTGATTATTCTCCATAACTGCAATTAAAGCTCTTGGCGAGGCAAGAACAGTGTTATTTAACGTATGTGCAAAATACCTCGTCCCCTTGCCTTCTATTTTGATATTAAGCCTCCTTGCCTGTGCATCTGTAAGATTTGAACAGCTTCCAACTTCAAAATATTTCTTCTGTCGCGGGGACCAGGCTTCAACATCACAGCTCTTGGCTTTCAAGTCCGCCAAATCTCCGGAACATATTTCCAAAACTCTTATTGGAACATTTAACTCTTTGAAAACTTCAACAGTATGGTTCTTCATCTGTTCGTATATCTTATAGGAGTCTTCAGGCTCGCAAAGCACAATCATTTCCTGCTTCTCAAATTGGTGCAAACGATAAAATCCTTTCTCTTCAATTCCATGAGAGCCAACTTCTTTCCTGAAACAAGGAGAATAACTTGTTAATTTCAAAGGCAATTCTTTTGCTAAAAGGGTTTTATCAATAAATCTGCCAATCATAGAATGTTCAGAGGTCCCTATCAAATAAAGGTCTTCCCCTTCAATCTTGTACATCATGTTGTCCATTTCTTTGAAGCTCATAACACCTTCAACAACCTTTCTCCTTATCATGAAGGGAGGGATTGTATAAATGAAACCCTGCTTAATCATGTAATCTCTTGCGAAAGCTAGCATTGCAGAATGCAAGCGAGCTAAGTCTCCTGTTAAATAATAAAATCCATTGCCCGATGTTTCTCTCGCAGAATCAAAATCCACGCCATTAAGCTTCTCAGCGAGTTCTGCATGATTCATAATCTCATATTTGGGAACAGGAGGATTCCCTTTTGGAACACGTTCAATTTCCACGTTTTCAGTATCATCTTTTCCTATTGGAACAGATTCATGAATTATATTGGGAATCTGTTTTAATAATTGGTCTCTTTTTTCTTCAAGAACTTTCGTTTTCTTCTCGTTGTTTGAAATCTTGTCGGGAAGTTCCTTGGCTTTCTTAATCAGCTCCTTTGCTTTCTTCTCGTTCTTTGCTTTTTTAGATTGGTTAATTTCTTCAGAAATCTGATTCCTGCTTTTCCTTAAATTGTCCCCGTTTTGTTTTTCTCTTCTCCACTTTTCATCAAGTTCAATAACCTGGTCAACAATAGGCAATTTATCATTCTGAAATTTCTTCTTGATATTCGCCTTAACAATCTCTGGATTTTCTCTTAGAAGCTTGATGTCAATCATTATGGAGTTAGATGAATATTCTATTTAAATTTAATTGAGAAAGAAATTAAGCCTGCGACTTCATTGTATTAATCAGAATTAAAGCACCGAGTGCAACGACGAACAATGCGACAACTCCCGTGATTATTCCACCAGACTGAAGAGCGCCTACAACTCCGCCCGTAATTGTGCCGCCAGTTACAGTTGCATTTGTGCATGTAGAAATGGTCTGATTTAAAGGGCAAGCGGCATTATTTCCGCCAAATCCTCCGCCTTTCACGAATGCTAGAATACCGAAAAGGCCTGATAGTATCAAAGCCAGTGAAATTGTAATCATCAATCTTTTCTTGTTCTCCATAATAGAAATATCAAAAGATTTTATTTAAATCTTTTTGTTCTTTTCATCTAAAGTGCTGGAAACAGATTCTTGTATCTTCTTATTGTACTTTTTTCTTGACCTGACAATCACTATTGCCATGATAAGCACAAAAGCGAATGCGATTATTCCAATAATTCCGCCAGCAGAAGTTAAAGTATCAACAACTCCGCCTGTTACAGGCGTAGGGTTAGTAGCATTGAATAGGTTGGAAGCTGCCGCACTATTAGTGTCTGAATTGGTATTATTCGTAGCAACAATAGTGGTATTAGTATCCGAAACATTCTGAACTTGATTTGCAGGCACGACATAAACCGTTCGGTTTAGACTTGCCATATTTCCAGAAAGGTCAATTACTCTGTAAATAACATGGTAAGTTCCTATTGTGCTGGTATCAACAAGGTTTATAGTCTGAATGCTGGAAGTTAAATTTCCATCAACATTATCTGATGCTGTTGCTCCAGAATCATTGTAATAAGTGCCTAAAGCAACATTAATTGAAGAACTTCCTCTTAAAATTATAACTGGAGGGACAATATCATAAGAGTTAGCTACTCTTATTGTAGCACCATTAAAAGGAACTACGGAGGGGATAATCTTATCTGGGTAAGGATTAGGGTCAGATGAACTAAAATTAGCGGCACTGATTATTCCTGAAATCATTACAATCAAAACCAAAAAAATTGGTATTGAAAGCAACACATCTTTTTTATTCATAAAAAAGTTACTAAGAAGTGATATTTAAAGTTATTTGTGATTAATTGTATATTATTAAATTAAAATTAATTAAAATTCTTGTCCTTGTTTTTCTTTCGTACTTGGATAATAATTATCAACAAGATTAATACCACAAAGGCAACAATACCAACAATTCCCCACGTTGATGTCAAAGCACCAATAACTCCACCAGTAATCGGAGCACCAGTATTAGTTGTTGCAGCGCCTGTAATTGGATTAGAGCCCGATGCTGAATTATTTGTTGTTGAAGTTGCTACCGAAGTGGTGTTTGTATTATTTGCAGGTACAGTTACTGGGGGAATATAAGCTCCACCGCCTCCTCCTCCGCCAACAGCAAGTCCGCCTATAACATCAATGCCCGCACTAGGTGAAACAGGAGCATAAGTCATAAATTTTGTAAAATGCATTGTCCAGATTATTATATCCGTACCATTATCATAATAACAAGCGCCACCATTCAAATTTGCAGCTGTTGGTGCCGATGAACTGCAAACAGAAAGAGAGTCAAAGTGTACGCCATCTGAAGAGAATGCAACGTGCTTTCCAGTCTCTCCAAGAATAGTTATATTTACAGGATTGTTGAAGTTCAAATTGCCTCCGATAAACCCAACATCAAATGCTTTGCTGAATTTTTCTGGTGAATAATCTGCCATTGGAGCATTCGGTCCAGATGTAGGAACACTCATGTTAATCTGTGGAGCACTCAAAGTACCATTCCATGAAGCACTTCCATTAATTATTGTTCCTGCGGGAATTATTACTCGGATGCTGTTTGAATCATTTAAAGTAAGATTCAAAGTTGTCAAAACAGTTGCAGTGGTATTTGTTGCACTTGGATTTGTCAAAACATTCACCTGAGAGATAACACTATAAATCCCCTGAATTGCTTCACTATCAACTTCAGAAATTTCATCATTATTAGGAGAAGGTAAGCCCATTGTATCAAACCAACCACCTGTTATAGTTGAATAATTCTGATGAGTAACAAGCCAGTTTAATCCCTTAACACTATTCAAAGCAATAGTTGCATAAGCAGAATCTTGAACAATTCCATCACCATCACTCCAAGAACCATCTTGACTTTGATAATTTTGTAATGTCTGTAAAGCATTGGTATTTCCAGCAATAGTCATTCCAACCAATCCAAGAACATAAGTGTAATCAGAAGTAGTTGTAAGACTTAAAGGCGAATTAGTATTAATAACACTAGCTAAATCATTTGCCCAGGGGGAATTACCTGCTATCTGAGCATCTTTTATGTAATTATACAAATCCCAAGGAACGATACCATTTCCAACCCCATTTGCATTTTCATTTCCATTTCCTCTGTAAACTTCCTCGGCTGCGATTAAATCAGCACCCGTAGAAAATTTAGTGATTACTTTATTCATCAAAATGGTTGCTTCATTTGTATAAGAACTAACTCCAGAAACATTTCCTAAATCGTATAAGAATTTTATATTATCAGAATTAATATTATTTTTTCCTCCAGGCACCATAATAGTTGCAGCACTTCCATCAGAACCATATTTACTCACTAGATAATTCCCCGTCTTTTCAGCAGCAGTCAAATAATTTGGATTTCCAGTTAATTGATATGCATTTAATATTCCTTCAGCAGTTATTCCGGCAATATTAAGATAAGTTGTACCAGTAGCAACACTAGCATTTGTAACATCCCAATCCCAAGAGCCATCATTACTTTGCAAATCAACCAATCTATCTGCTGCATTTACAATTGCCGTTCTTGCATTTGTGTATTGACTAGCAGTTAAAGTAGTTTGTGCACTAACTCCTCCTAAAAACCCAATGAAGATTAAGATAAGAAAAGCAGGAATCAAAAGACCGAATCTTTTATTCATGAATAAATTATAGAAAATCGATATTTAAAGTTATTTGTGATGGAGTTTATTATTTCTTCTTGATACAGCAATAACTGCTATTCCTGCAACTAAAGCTAAACTCCCAATAACACCTACTCCTGCAGGAGATGTTATAGTATCAATTACAGAACTAGTTATACCAGAAGGATTTTGATTTGTATTATTATTAGAAAGAACAAGTGCATTACTATTACTTAAAGAGTTAGGAGTAGGATTAATAGCGAAACTTGCTCCAGTAGTATTGAAATTCACAGTAGTTGCTGAATCTGAGCCTCCTCCAGCTGAACCACCATTACTATTAGAAGAAGTGCCTCCACCATTACTCGAAATTGATGAGCCATTCGTTACCGTAACAGTGGGAGATAAACCAACCTGTACGGTCGGACTTTGCCCTACTTGAACACTAAAAGTACCATGATAAATAGCACTTACACTATAGAGAGAAGAAATTGTAATTAAACAAATTGCAGTTATAATCAAAAGATAATTTTTCATGTTTACACATTGTTAATGTAGTAATTTACAGGATAAGTTCCCACAGTCATATTTGCAGGGAGAGTCAAATATAAAGTGAAAGTCCCCGAAACAACTCCAGGAGCTATTGTTTGAAGATTACTCATTGTAAGAAGCTGTGAACCTGAGAAGGCAGAATTGCCAACAGCCACATTCGCGGTTCCATTTGAAATAGTAGCATTTAATGTAAAAGGGGTTAATCCTGCAATATTATCCATTCCAAAACGTATTTGTCCCGTACTATTTCTCGATATAAGATTGAATACAAAACTTACATTTCCACCCGTACTAGTATTAACAACACCATTTATCGTTGTAATTTGCGTAGGGGCAAGATTATCCTGAACTATAAAGCTATGAGTAATGGAATTCATATTTCCCGCATAATCTGTAGAGTTTACACTCAAAGTATATGTTCCTACAGATAAATTCCACATAGGAAGCAGATAGTCATACTTAGTTGTACTTGGAACATTAGACATGATTCCTGAAGCAACTACAATTCCTGTAGAATTAGTTAAAACTAAATTAACTTGATTAACCCCCGTTCCACCTACATCAGCAGAATTAGATTCTACTGTGAAATAATCCATATTGTCCGTGGTGGTATTTGAGGTTATGCTTAGTGTTGGTACAATTGTATCAAGTATTAACATCCTTGTCTCGGTAGATTTCGAATTTCCAGCTAAATCATAAGCAGTTGAATTAATATAATAAATTCCATTTGGAAGTCCTGAAAAATTAGCAGACTTTCCATCTTCATTTATCAAAGCAAAGTTCGAATTATATAAGTAGGTTGTTATATTTTTTAGATTTAAATCAGAAGCAGTGGTATTTACAAATATATAATTTTGAGACAGATTTGAATCATTTATTGGTGTGCCTGTTGTAAAAGATACTTGTGGGGCCATTGTATCAATAACTACTGTTCTTGTCGATATTATATTTGAATTCCCTACGCTATCATTTGCCCAAACATAGAATGCATAATTCCCATCACTTAATCCAGTTTCATTCGTCCAATAATTACTTCCAGCATTGGTTGCAAAAGTTGTATTAATACCATTCCAGTTCAAGACAACGTTTGATAAATGTAAATCGCTTGCAGAAACATTTACTAAAATCCAATTGTTGTTAGTATAAGAATTACCTAATAATGTTGTTGGATTATAAGAAATTGCAGGAGGGATTGTATCTTGGACGAATTG
>Ga0265324_10001551_pt1 | contig 12860 bp, 11 predicted proteins | sample 41419metaG_FD_198634 | JGI IMG/M metagenome (GOLD analysis project Ga0265324, IMG submission 198634) | Rhizosphere microbial communities from Carex aquatilis grown in University of Washington, Seatle, WA, United States - 4-14-19 metaG | ecosystem: Host-associated > Plants > Roots > Rhizosphere...
ATCTGATCTTTGGTGATCGTGAGGTTCATGCGGATATAATATTCTGTGTTCTTTTAAAAAATCTATTATTATTAAGGGTTGTGAACAAGCCCTAACAACTTCCAAAACCGCCGTCACAACTGGTTAAATTTTATGTTTAGCCCGCGGACAAGTGCAAGCTATACCAGCCAGAAAATTAAAAAAGCCAAAGTTGTTGGCACTACTCACAACTCATTCACAAACGGCTGGCAGCCTTTCCAGCAAGTTGTGCCCGGCGGATGACATCGGGCAAAACGGAACCAACAAATTCAATTTCTTCCGCCGTCGTTTCCCGGCCCAGCGAAAAACGCACGAGCGAATTTGCCTCCTCTTTCCGGCCTAAGGCCGCAATCACATGGCTAGGCTCCAGCGAGCCCGCCGCGCACGCCGAGCCGCTCGATGCGCAAATGCCTTCCACGTCCAAGCCGGCCATCAGTGCGATGCCGTCCGCGCCGCGCACGGTGAAGCTGACCGTGTTGGCCAGACAAATGGGTGGGGCGAGCGTCCCCGCGAGCCGATTGGGTGATACGATTTTGCAGCCGGGAATGGTTTCAATCACCGAAATCAATTTATCCGCGAGCGGCTTCAGCTGGGCACGGGGAAAAACCGGAGGACTGACAAATTTTTCCAGCGCCGCGACCAGGCCGATTATTGCCGGCAGATTTTCCGTGCCGGCTCGGCGTTCATTCTCGTGTCCACCGCCGAACAAAATCGGATCGGGATGCAGCGGTGACTTGATGTAAAGCAAACCCGCGCCCTTCGGCCCGTGAAACTTGTGCGCGCAAATGGAAACCAAATCGGCGTTGAACTGACCGATGTTTTCAAAGGGCTCCTTGCCGAACCATTGAACCGCATCCGTGTGAAAAATGATTCCGCGCTCGCGGCACAAAGCGCCCAGTTCCGCGACCGGCTGGAGCGTCCCGATTTCATTGTTCGCCGCCATCACGGAAGCGAAAACGGTATCGGGGCGAACCGCCTTATGAAAATCAGCCACTGAAACGAGACCGTCAACGTTAACGGGCAGCCTAGAAACTGAAAAACCATCGTTTTTTTCCAGATAATCGAAGCATTGCAGCACCGCGTGATGTTCGATGGCCGAGGTGATGAGATGTTTGCCTTTGGCTTTCAACAGCCGCGCCGTGCCGAAGAGGGCGAGATTATTTGCCTCCGTGCCGCCGCTGGTGAAAATGATTTCGCTCGGCTTCGCCCCCAGAAATCTTGCCGCGCGATCGCGCGCATCGTCCAGCAGCGCCCGCGCCTTGCGCCCGACGTGATGCACGCTCGAAGGATTGCCCCAGATTTCACCCAGAAACGGCCGCATGGCGTCGCGCACCGCCGGGTCGGGCGGCGTGGTGGCGTTGTAATCGAGATAAATCGTGCGGGGCATTGGCAAATTACGATTTACGATTTACGATTTACGCGGGTTGTTCAAAGCGGCGCCAATCCTAAAACTTAAAACGCAAATCGTAAATGAAAACGCAGGTGAAAATATGCGGTCTCACGAGTGTGGCCGATGGTCTCGCCGCCGCCGGGGCCGGCGCCGACATGATTGGCCTGATGTTTTACGATGGCAGTCCGCGCCATGTCTCGCTCGCGACCGCCGGGGAAATTTCCCGCGCGCTGCCGCCGTTCGTGCTGCGCGTGGGCGTGTTTGTGAACCCGGAGCCGGATTTGGTGCTGCGCGCCATTGCCGAATGCGGCTTGAACCTGCTGCAATTCCACGGCGCTGAGGATTCGGATTTCTGCACGCAATTTGGCGTGATGAGCCTGAAAGCGATTCGCGTGCGAAGCGCGGAAAGCCTTCAAACGCTGGGTGATTTTCACACCGACGCCTTTCTGCTCGACGCGTATTCCCCAAGCGGCCTCGGCGGCACCGGCGAAAAATTCAACTGGGACTTGGCGATTGAGGCGCAGAAATTCGGCAAACCCATTTTCCTTGCCGGCGGGCTGACGCCGGAAAACGTGGCCGACGCCGTGCGTCAGGTGCGGCCGTTTGCCGTGGACGTTTCCAGCGGCGTGGAGTCCGCGCCCGGAAAAAAAGACGCGGCGAAAGTGCGGGCGTTTATCGCCGCGGTGCGGGCGGCGTGAATAACTTAGCGGGGAAGTTTGTAGCCTATCCTTTGTCGATTCGGCTGCGGCGAATTACTCGCTGAATACAATAAAATTATGGGTTGAAAAGTTAGGGCAAGTGGTCGGCTTATTTGACGGCACTGCACCGCAACGGCTGCACAAGACCTTGGATGCCGTTGGCGCTCTCAGAAAATTATGTGACTGAAAATTCGGACAAGTCGTAATTTCGCCAGCCAGAACGCCGCACCGACTACAATAAACAACAGCCTCGGCAGATTTCAGCGGCGAGCCCGCCTGAGGTGATGGGGACTGACAACCGGCTGCACATAGCAGCAGCCCTAGTATGAGTGTTTTGATGTGCATAAAATCTCAAGCAGCCAAGCAGGCCGAAAAAATCTGAGCCACCGCCGACTCGCGGCATGGCAAATTAAAACGCTCAAGCGCAAACCGGTTGCACCCGACCACGTTGGCTCCGGCGACTTAGGCCACAGCGTCGTCAAAATCCATGAACTCGTTCGGCCGATAACAAACCAACTCTGGCTGATGAAATCAACTGCTCAACTACTTCCAAAGGTAGATCCTGCTCAAAAACAGAGATGGTAAAAGTTCTCGTGATATCCGAATAAAAAACCTCTGCGACGGCACGACTGCCGGAATGCAACTCCAAGCTCATGCCCTCGCGCTTCAAGTCGCTCGCTCGAATCATGTGGTAATGCCTACCTTGGTGGTCAAATTGCATAACGTGTGAAGTGACCTAGCGCCAACGGCGGTTGGCTCCGGCGACTTGATAAACATCATGGCGTATCTTTTTCAATGGTAATTTTCTTTGCTGTTTTTTCATCAACAAAAATCAGCTCGCGGTCTTCTGATTGGAGAATCTTGTACCGTTCGACAACCGGAAGATAGCCGGAATATCCGGAAATGTTAGTGGAGGTCTCAATCAAATATCCATCCCGAACCTGAAATGTTCCGACTGTAACAACAACGCCATAATCACCGTTAGGTTTGGGTGTCGGAAGCTGGTTTGTAAAATTGCCATTAGAAGCAAATGTGAAGAGGATACCTTTCGCGTCAGGGGAGGCTAGAACACGATGCCAAGCTCCGGGAAGTTTCTTGGCAACCTCCGCGTCGCTTGGTGCCTTGCTACAACCTGTCAGAATTAAACCTAACGCAATTATTGGTAGTGTGATTTTCATATCGTGGCAGCGTGGGGAACGCCAACGGCGGTTCCGGCGACTTGTTAAACATCGTCGTCATATCTATCTCAACTCTTGAACTGCGCAACATGATCACGCAACTCGGCAATCTCTGTCAAATCAACACCCTCATCCTTGGGTGAAATGAAAAGCGAATCATCAACATCCCACGGCTCAATCTTGAAAGTGTGGCCGCGAAAAACAAACTCGCCGCGAATGTCACCCGCGCCCCAAAAGAATCGCCGACGGTCAGTAAAAGTGACGCCAGACTGCTCCGCAAGACAATCACACAAACTGCCAAATGAGACGCCCTCGACTATGAATCCGCTGCCTTTCTTGAAGTCTTGGACATTCATGTGCGCTCGATGCCTAGACACTATGGCTGGTGATGAAAGCAAATCGGGTGTCTGCTCTCCGAGTTAAGCGTGGGTTGCCCCGTGAGAACGGTGCCGAGCCACAGATTGTGCGACTCACGTCCCAGACAACAGATGAAAGGAAGGCCAACACCATTAAGACAGACATACTGCGCGCCGCCAAACCTGTCGAGCCGCAAAAACCCAGTTTTGAGGTAGCGCAGCCCGTCCCGGCTGCGGGTTAAAGCACCGTCCCGGTGCGTTTGGGTTGCCCGCCATCCTCCTCGTTTTTTTTCGCGTCTTCGCGCCTTGGCGTTGAATTTCGATTGTCTGGTTCCGGTTTTCAATTCGCGCCGATTCGCGAAATTCGCGTAATACCATTGACGGCACGGGGTAAAGGATGTTTCCGCGACGCAGATTTACACGCACGTCATGCAGAAGCCGGGCATCGGCGTGCGGAGTCCTCTGGACAATTGAATTTTCAGGCCACAGGATTCGGACATGAAACGCATCGCCGTCTATTGCGGTTCCCAAAAAGGCGTCCGCCCGGAATACGCGGCGGCGGCCCAGGCGCTTGGCACGTTGCTCGCCCGCGAGAAAATTGATCTCGTCTATGGCGGCGGCATGATCGGCTTGATGGGCGTTGTTGCCGACGCGGTGTTGAAACACGGCGGCCACGTCATCGGCGTGATTCCCGAAAAGCTCGTTATCAAGGAAGTCGTCCACGAAAAATTGCCCGACCTGCGCGTCGTTAAAACCATGCACGAGCGCAAGGCGCTGATGGCCGAATTGGCCGACGGCTTCATCGCGCTGCCCGGCGGCTACGGGACCTTCGAGGAATTTTTCGAGGTGCTGGCGTGGAGCCAGCTCGGCTGGCATCCCAAACCGTTTGGTCTGCTGAATATCGCCGGCTTCTACCGCCCGCTGCTGGAATTTCTCGACCACACGCGCGACGAGGGTTTCATCCGCCCGCAGCATCGCGAGCTGGTGTTGGCGGAGAGCGACGCGGAAAAATTGCTGCATCGGTTAAAAACCCACCGGCCACCGGCGGAAATCAAGTGGGCGAAGTAAGCCAAAAGTTCTCCCGGCAGTTTTTTGAGGCCAGGCGCGGTCAATAATTGGCGAGCATACAGCAAAAGAAGAAAAGCAGGTTCCTCGGCGGCGGCATAGCTTTTCCGAAAATGCACCGCATATTGGCCAAACAAACCTTGAGTCCGAACGTCACCCGGCTGGACGTTCACGCGCCGCGCATCGCGCAGATCCGGCAGGCGGGACAGTTCGTCATCGTCCATCTCACTGAAAATTCCGAGCGCATCCCGCTCACCATCGCCGATTCCAATCCCGCCACCGGCGCGGTTACGCTCGTCATCCAGGCCGTCGGCAAAAGCACGAACGAACTCGTCGCGCTGAACGTCGGCGATTCCATTCGCGATGTCGCCGGCCCGCTTGGCCATCCGACCGAAATGATTTCCAGTGGCCACGCCCTCTGCATCGGCGGCGGCGTCGGCACGGCGGTGGTGCATCCCATCGCCCAGAGTTTGCAGAAAAACGGCGTGCGCGTGACCAGCGTCATCGGCGGCCGCTCGAAGGAATGGGTGATTTTTGAAAACGAGCTGAAGCGCTACGGCAACGTCGTGGTTTGCACGGACGACGGCAGCTACGGCCGCAAAGGTTTTGTCACCGACGCGGCGAAGGAAATTCTCACCAACGACAAAGTGGACATCGTCTATGCCGTCGGCCCGGTGCCGATGATGCGCGCGGTGGCCAACCTCACGCGCGGCTTCGGCGTCCACACCATCGTCTCGCTGAACCCGGTGATGATTGACGGCACGGGCATGTGCGGCGGCTGCCGCGTGTCGCTCGGCAACGAAACGAAGTTTGCCTGCGTGGATGGCCCGGAGTTCGATGGCCACAAGGTGAACTTTGACGAATTGCAGGACCGGCTCGGAACGTATCGTGAGTTCGAGCAGAAATCGCTCGCCTGCGCCGGCGAAAATTGCCGGCTCGAAAAACAACTTTCCCAGAAATCCTGATATGTCCGCCCGCATTTCCACCAAACAACGGATGCAAATCACCCGGCAAGCCATGCCGGAACAGGACGCCGCCGCGCGTGCTGCGAATTTCCTCGAGGTGAATCTCGGCCTGCCCGAACGGCTGGCGTTGCTGGAAGCCGACCGCTGCCTGCAATGCAAAGATCCGCGCTGCATGGAGGGCTGTCCCGTCGGCGTGAACATCCCGAAATTTCTCGACCTGCTCACCGCCGGCAAGATCGCCGAGGCCGCGCAAAGTCTGCTGTGCGACAACGCGCTGCCCGCCGTCACCGGCCGCGTCTGTCCGCAGGAAACGCAGTGCGAAGCCGTCTGTGTCCGCGCCGCGCGAGGCCTGCCCGTCGGCGTCGGTTATCTCGAACGCTACGTCGCTGACTGGGCGCGCGAACATCGCGACCAGTTGCCGCAGGTGAAACCGCAGCCGACCGGCAAGAAAGTCGCGATTGTCGGTTCCGGCCCGGCCGGTCTCACCGCCGCCGGCGAACTGGCCAAGCTCGGCCATGACGTCACGATTTACGAAGCGCTGCACAAGGCCGGCGGCGTGCTGGTTTATGGTATTCCGGAATTTCGCCTGCCGAAAAAAATCGTCGCGCAGGAAGTCGAGCGGCTGCAGGAAGCCGGCGTGAAAATCGAGTGCAATGTCGTCATCGGCCGCACTTACACGATTCCTGAGTTGCAGAAAAATTTCGACGCCATCTTCATCGCCAACGGCGCCGGGTTGCCGGTGTTCATGAACGTGCCGGGCGAAAATTTCAAGGGCGTTTATTCCGCCAACGAATATCTGACGCGCATCAATCTGATGGCCGCGTATGATTTTCCGCGTTCCGACACGCCGGTGCTGCAAGGCCAGCGCGTCGCCGTGGTCGGCGGCGGCAACGTGGCAATGGACGCCGTGCGCACCGCCAAGCGGCTCGGCGCGAAAGAGGCGATGATTGTCTATCGCCGCACGCACGACGAGTTGCCGGCGCGCGCCGAGGAAGTCCACCACGCGGAGCAGGAAGGCATCCGCTTTGAATTTCTCACTGCGCCGATCGAGGTCATTGGCAACGACAAGCGCTGGGTCACCGGCATGAAATGCCAGAAGATGAAACTTGGCGAAGCGGACAGCTCCGGTCGCCGCCGGCCCGAAGTCATTCCCGGCTCGGAATTTGTTTTGGACTGCGACACGGTCGTCGTGGCCATCGGCACCAAGTCGAATCCGCTGCTCACCGCGACCTGCCCGGAATTGAAATTGAACAAATGGGGCAACATCGTCGCCGACGAAAACGGCGCGACGAGCCTTCCCGGCGTGTTTGCCGGCGGTGACATCGTTCGCGGCGCGGCCACGGTCATCCTCGCGATGGGCGACGGCAAGAAAGCGGCGCAGGCGATGGACAAATATCTGGCAGGAATTCCGACGGAAGCGAGTTTGAGCGTGGCGGCTTGAGTTGGACAGATTTTTTGCCGCTTGGTCTCAACGGTAATGGCTGATAGCTTGCGGACAGTTATCCAGCCATGAAAATTTCCGTTCCCCGCGAGACTCATCCCGGCGAAACCCGCGCGCCCCTGACGCCGGACACAGTGGGCAAACTCGTCAAACTCGGCGCGCAGGTTGGAATCGAAGCCGGGCTCGGCCTCACCGCCGGATTTTCCGACGAAGCCTATCTCAAGGCCGGCGCGATCATCACTGCCGATCGCAAAGAACTGGTCAACGGTGGCGACATCGTGCTGCGTTTGCGCAAACCGCCGGTGGAGGAAATCGCCTGGCTCAAGCCCGGGTCCATCCACGCGAGCCTGCTCGATCCATTCAACGAAAAGGAACTCGTCCAGAAATTTGCCGAACGCGGCGTGAGCGCCATCAGCATGGAATTTGTTCCCCGCACCACCCGCGCGCAGAAGATGGACGTGCTGTCCTCGCAGGCGAACCTCGGCGGCTACGAAGCCGTCATCCTCGCCGCGCGTTATTCCAATAAGATTTTCCCCATGATGACCACGGCGGCGGGAACCATTCTCCCGTCCAAAGTGTTCATCATCGGCGTCGGCGTCGCGGGCTTGCAGGCCATCGCCACCGCGAAACGTCTCGGCGCGAAAGTCACCGCCTACGACACGCGGCCCGTGGTCGAGGAACAGGTGAAATCGCTCGGCGCGCAGTTTCTCAAGATTGACCTCGGCGAAACCGGCCAGACGAAGGACGGCTACGCGAAGGCGCTGACGGAAGAACAGATTCAGAAACAGCGCGACGCAATGAAGAAAACCTGCGGCGATTCCGACGTGGTGATTTCCGCCGCGCAGGTGTTCGGCCGCAAGGCGCCGATTCTCGTCACCGCCGAAATGCTCAATGCCATGAAGCCCGGCAGCGTGGTCGTGGATCTCGCCGTGGAGACGGGCGGCAACGTGGAAGGCGTCGTCTATGACAAAATTACTGACCGCAACGGCGTGAAGATCATCGGTATCGCGAACCTGCCCGGGCGTGTGCCGCTGCACGCCAGCCAGGTTTACGCGGCGAACCTCGTCGCGCTCGTCGAAGAATTCTGGGACCAGCAGGAGAAGAAGTTCGTCCTCAAGCTCGACGACGAAATCATCAAGGGCTGCCTCGTTACGCACGGCGGCAGGATCGTGAACGAAAAACTCATCGCAAAATGAAGACTGGAAACTTCTCCCTCACCCTGACCCTCTCCCGCCGGGAGAGGGAACAGCCGCTGGCGGGTTTCTTAAAAAGTGCGAGCCGTGAAGCAGAATCCATTTTCAGTTTTGCGACGAAACCGCAGCGTGAAAACGCCAGAAATCTGGGAGCGTTTCTCCCTCTCCCAGCGGGAGAGGGCCGGGGTGAGGGAGAACGGGACAAACCACATTCAAGCAGACAATACTTTCAATAACACTTATGGATACCAACATCCTGTTCATCTTCGTCCTCGCGATTTTCGTGGGTTTTGAAGTCATCTCAAAAGTGCCCTCGATGCTGCACACGCCGCTGATGTCCGGCACGAACGCCATTCACGGCATCATTTTGTTCGGCGGCATTCTGGTGCTGGCGGACGCCACCACGGCCTTGCAACAAGGGCTTGGATTTGTCGCGGTGGTTTTCGGTTCGGCCAACGTCTTCGGCGGGTTCATGGTCACGGACCGCATGCTGCAGATGTTCAAAAAGAAGAAATAACATGAGCTCCACCATCGCTCTCATCATCATCGGCGTCTCGGTTCTGTTCATCCTCGGCATCAAGTTCCTGAGTTCGCCGAAAACCGCGCGGACCGGCAATCGGATCGCGGCGGCCGGCATGTTCATCGCACTATGCGTGCTGCTCAAGACGGACGGCACCTCCGTGTGGTCGCACGGCTGGAGTTTTAATTACACGCTCATCGTCATCGGCACAGTCATCGGTTTGATCATCGGCGCGATCGGTGCGTATTCGGTAAAGATGACGGCGATGCCGCAAATGGTCGCGCTCTTCAACGGCCTCGGCGGCGGCGCGGCGGCGCTGGTCGCCAGCCTGGAATTCATCAAGGGCGGCCGGCCAATGGAAATCGCCGGCGTCGAATTGCCGGCGGTCCACGAAATGTCCGCCTTCATCGCCGGCTCGATGCTGTTCGCCACGCTCATCGGCTCGCTTTCCTTCTCCGGCAGCATCATCGCGTATCTGAAGTTGCAGGGGAAATTTGAAAAGCCGCACACGTTCCCGGGCCAGAATTTTCTGAACGGCCTCATCCTGCTCGTCATTCTCGGCCTCTGCGGCTGGCTCACGTTCAACGCCGCCGGCGGCAATGCGGTCACCGCCTTCATCGTGATGTTTGCGCTGGCGCTGTTCTTCGGCATCGCGATGGTTCTCCCCATCGGCGGGGCGGACATGCCGGTCGTGATCTCGCTGCTCAACTCCTTCACCGGCCTCGCGGTGGCGGCGGACGGTTTCGCCATCAACAACAACGCCATGATCGTCGCGGGCACGCTCGTCGGTTCTTCCGGCACGCTGCTCACGCTGCTCATGTGCAAGGCGATGAACCGGCCCGTCACGAATGTCTTGTTCGGCGCGTTCGGCTCCAGCGGCGGTGCGAAGGCGGCGGCCGCCGGTATTGTCGGATCCGTCAAACCCATCCAGGCGGACGAAGTCGCGTTGCTGCTCGCCTACGCGCAGCGCGTCGTCATCGTGCCCGGCTACGGCATGGCGGTGGCGCAGGCGCAGCATCAGGTGCGCGAGCTTTCCGATGAACTCGGCCAGCGCGGAGTGGAAGTGCAGTTTGCGATTCATCCGGTCGCCGGTCGCATGCCCGGTCACATGAATGTGCTGCTCGCCGAGGCGAATGTCCCCTACGACCAGCTCGTCGAAATGGAAGCGATCAATCCCTCGATGGACCGCGTGGATGTGTGTCTGGTCATCGGCGCGAACGACGTGGTGAACCCCGCGGCGCGCGAGGAAAAAACCAGCCCGATCTACGGCATGCCCATCATCGAGGCCGACCGCTGCAAAACCACCATCGTGATGAAACGCTCGATGGCCGCCGGTTTCGCCGGCATCGAGAATCATCTCTTTTACAAGGACAACACCCGGATGCTTTTTGGCGACGCGAAGGCCTCGCTGAACGCGCTCATCGCGGCGGTGAAGGCGAGTTGAACCATTTCTTTTCCGCAAATGGGTGAAAGACCCACGGCCATGACGCCGTGGGATATTTCATCAAATACGGGCTTGCCTCCCGCACGGAAACGGGAGCAGTATGCGCCCTATTCACATGAACATGCGCCAACCCGCCACCCGCCGCTTCGCAGCGAATGCGGTCAAAAGTGTTCAAAGCAACCCTATCCCCCTTTATTTATACTTAGCCGTTGCAATCATTTTTATGGTTGGCTGCAATCGGCAAGAAGACTCAACAGAAGTTTCATCGCATCAAGTTCGCTTGCCTGAACAAGAAACCACCAACTCAATCGGCCGGAGTCTTAACTCTTTGCGTAAAGATCTAGGTCTTCGACAAATTGGCGACAACTGGGTTTTATATCGATCTATTGCAAGTGAGGAGCGTTGGATGGTTGATAGATCCAGGCCCGACGCAAAAATACTGTTTAAAGATAATTCGGGGAATATTTACGAGGAACAAGACACTTACTATAGTGGAGGTGAATTTGAGGGGCTTGATGGGCATGACTGGGAACGCGTTGTTGTCAGTTATGACTACAGAACTAAAGAAATAGCAGTGGCTTATTCGGGGACGAATGAATTGATTGAAGCTGTCCTTTCAAAATATTTTATGACGATTGATGGGGGGACAACCAACCTTGTTTCTGCCATGACCGAAGTAAACAAGATTGTCGCTGGTTGGCCTAATAAAAAGTGAAAAATATCCATGGCAGGGGGCATAACGAAAATATGAGGGCAGTAAAGGGGTAATCCGGCTTTAGTTTATTGATGGGTTTGAACGCTTTGTTTCGGGCGCTTGTCAGAATTTTATGAAAAACTCCTGTCTGGCGTTTGTGTGTGCGCTGGCCGTTTTGACGCTTGGCTCTGGTTGTGTGAGCACCCCCAAAGTAACTGCGTCCAAGGCGCCAGTTGCCACTCAACCAACCGAATCACCCCTGACCGCCAATGCCCAGGCGGAAGTCGAAACCCGATACCACGCCGCGCGTCCCGAAATCCAGGAATACGTCCTGTGGACAGCCCGCAGTTTCGGGCCGGGAGCTTTGTGGTTGCCGGAAGATGCCTTTGCCAGTCTTCCGCCGGAAGCGCGGGAAAAACGAATCGTCTATTTGGTCACGCTGTTCAACGAGGCGGAATACGGTCGTCATCTCTGCCCAGCCCTGGCGGAAGCCAGTGCGTTGAAGGATAACCGGCTGGTGCCCGGCCTGATGAAGGTTGCCAGTTATCATTTGGACGACCGCGATTATGACTGCCGCCCGAAATGGATTGCCGTATCCGCCCTGGCGCGGCAGGAATCGCCTGATGCGGTGCCGTTGCTTGTCAGCCTGGTGGATCATGGCAACCAGAACACCCGCAACTGGGCGCGCGCGGCTTTGGCACGACAAACGGGACAGGACTTCAAGCAGGATAAAACTGCGTGGGCAAAATGGTGGAAGGCCCAAGGCCACGAACCCATCGACGACCACTGGCTGCAACCTTCGGCTGTTAAAACATCATCGCCGCCTCAATGAGCGCGCTCCGGGGTTTTCAGACCGGCTCTGAAATGGGGCCAATAATTGCTTGGTATTTGGCATATTTGGACTGGTTTAACTTCAGGCGGACGGAAATCATGTGTCGGTAATCCACTTTTTCCCATGAGCCTGAAAACGCGCTTCGACCTCACGCAGGCGGATATTCCGTCCGCCTGGTATAACCTCAACGCCGATTTTCCCGAGCCGCTCCCGCCGCCGCTGCATCCCGGCACGAAGCAGCCCATGCCGCCGGAAGGGCTGGAGGCGATTTTCCCGCGCAACCTCATCGAGCAGGAAATCAGTGCGGAGAAATACATCGAGATCCCCGAACCGGTGCGCGATATCTACGCGCTCTGGCGGCCGACGCCGCTGCTGCGCGCCGTGCGTTTGGAAAAGGCGCTGAACACGCCGGCGCACATCTACTACAAATACGAGGGCGCCAGTCCCGCCGGCAGCCACAAGGTCAACACCTCCGTGCCGCAGGCGTATTACAATAAAATCGCCGGCACCAAGCGCCTCGCCACCGAGACCGGCGCGGGCCAATGGGGCGCGTCGCTGGCGTTCGCGTGCAGCTTGATCGGTTTGGAGTGTAACATTTACATGGTCCGGGTCAGCTACGACCAGAAGCCGTATCGCCGGATGTTGATGCACACCTGGGGCGGGACGGTTCATGCCAGCCCGAGCAATCTCACGGAATACGGCCGCAAGCTGCTCGCGGAGGATCCGCATTGCGCCGGCAGCCTCGGCATCGCCATCAGCGAGGCCATCGAGGACACCGTCAAGACGCCGGGCACAAAATATTCCCTCGGCAGCGTGTTGAACCACGTCTGCCATCACCAGACCGTCATCGGCGAGGAATCCATCCAGCAGATGGAACGCGCCGGCGAGGAGCCGGACGTGATCTTCGGCTGTTGTGGCGGCGGCAGTAATTTCGCCGGCCTCGCCTTTCCGTTCATCCGGGGGAAAATCAAGGACGGGAAAAAATACCGCATCGTCGGTGTCGAACCCTCGGCGTGTCCGAGTTTGACCGCCGGCGAACTGCGCTACGATTTCGGCGACACGGCGG
>Ga0265324_10001554_pt1 | contig 12857 bp, 3 predicted proteins | sample 41419metaG_FD_198634 | JGI IMG/M metagenome (GOLD analysis project Ga0265324, IMG submission 198634) | Rhizosphere microbial communities from Carex aquatilis grown in University of Washington, Seatle, WA, United States - 4-14-19 metaG | ecosystem: Host-associated > Plants > Roots > Rhizosphere >...
TTGACGACACGGCACCGCCCGCCGGTCCGGTGGACGAACTCTACAATCCCGATTTTGCCTCGGATATGATCGCCTGGAGTACCAGCAGCTTCGTGTTCGGCTCGGGGGCATCCAATCCCGGCCCGGATCCGTATAGCGAAGTTCGTTCCGTCGCCCTCACCACCAACAATCAGACGGTCATCGGCGGCTCTTTCTTGACTTATGCCGACGGCACCAACAACTATACTGTCAACGGCCTCGCCCGGGTGAATTCCGACGGCTCGCTCGACACCACTTTTAATCCCGGCGGCCCCGGCATCACCGTGCTGAATGGCGAATTCATCAGTTCGGTGGGGTTGACGCCGGCCAACGAGGTCGTCATCGGCGGCGATTTCAACTCGTACAACGGCGAGCAGCGCAACTCCATCGCGCTCGTCCATGCGGATGGCTCCCTGGATACGTCGTTCAATCCCGGCTCCGGTTTCAACGGCACGGTCTGGAGCGTTCTCGTGCAATCGGACGGTACCATTTTGGCGGGTGGCGATTTCACTTCCTACAATGGCTCACCTTGTTATTATGTCGCCCGCTTGTTGCCCACTGGCGTACTGGACACCACCTTCAATGCGAGCAACGTCCTGACCGGCCCGGTCAGCGCGGTTTATTCCATGGCGCAAGTGCCGGCATCGATCTTCAACCTCAACCGCACTTCATCCAGCACCAACGAGGATGATCAGACCATCAGTTTGGGCAGCGTGACTGCCGGAACGCTGGCCGTCAATTACAACATGGGGAGCAATACCAATGCCCCCAATGAAATGCGGGTTTTCTATGGCAATACCAATACTGCGGCGGGCACCGGCGTGTTGATTTATGACACGGGCAGTGTCAGTGGCTCCGGCTCGTTTGCGGTGCCGTTTGCCCCCGTCCTCGGTGTTGCCACCAACCTCATCACGATTGTGATGAATCAGGGCGGTTCCACCAACCTGTTCACGACTTGGTCATACACCGCCTCGGTCAGCGTGCCGCAATCCTCCAGCGGCGTGATGGTCGGTGGCAAATTCAAGGTGAAGGGGCAGCTCTATTCAAACATCGCCCGCCTTCAGTCCAACGGCGCGTTGGACACGAGCTTCAATCCCGGCTTCGGCCCGGATTCATCGGTGAGGTCGCTCGCCTGGGAGTTGAACAACCAGATTGTCGCTGGCGGCGAGTTCAAGACGGTCAATGGCAGCGCGCACAGCCGCATCGTGCGCTTCAACGCCAATGGCGCGATTGACAACCTGTTCTACGACGGCACGGGGGCGGACGGCACGGTGTGGTCCATCCTGCCGCAGTTGGACGGCACGCTGTATCTCGGCGGCTCGTTCACCACCTACAACGGCACGCATCGCCTCGGCTTCGCCCGTCTTTACGCCAACGGCACGTTGGACACGACATTTATGGATACGGCTTACAACCAGTTCGCCGGTCTGTCGCGCATCCTGTTCAAAGACGCGCCGGGAACGGTCTATTCGGCGGCGGTGCAGGGTGATGGTAATATCATCATTGGTGGCGCGTTTCAGCGGGTGGGGGGTGGTCAAGCGGACACGAATTGCTGCAACAGTCTCGAAATTGAACGCGGTCTGGCACCCAGTTTCAACGATCCTAATTTATGTGTGTCCTGGGGGGGGCGTAAAATTGAGCCGAAAGCTCGCGACGGTGTCCGCAACCGCAGCAACCTCGCCCGCCTGATTGGCGGTGTGACGCCCGGCCCCGGCAACCTCGGCATGGTGTCCACCAGCTATCAGGTCAACAAGACGCAGTTGAGCGAGCCGATCACGCTCGTGCGCGCCAACGGCTCGCTGGGCTATGCCTCCGCGAATTTCTCCGTGACACCCGGTCTCGCCCAAAGCGGCGTGGATTATTCGTATAGTGCCGTGGCACCGCTGTATCCGATTGACTGGGAATATTCCGGCCCCACTCGGATGCACAGCGACGGACTGTATGGCCCCGCCGGTCTGATGAGTGATATTTATGGGGAATTGTGGAAATATGGTTTCGCCGGCCCGGCCTCCATTAATATCACCATCATCAACAATAGCCATTCCTCCGGCGATTTGAGCGCCGGCCTGCAATTGGCCAACCCCGCCGGGGCTGACATTTTCTACCTCGGTGGCCAGAACATCCCGATCGGCGTCGCCCTCGGCGAATCCACCGCGCCGCTGTCGATTGTGGACAACGACCATCAGGACGGCACGTTCGGCTTCACTGCGCCGTCCTACACCGTGACGAATGCTTCTGCTATCATCGGCGTCGTCCGCACCAACAGCACCATCGGCACGGTCACGGTTTTCTATCAGACCGTGACCAACGGCAGCACGGCGGTGGTGGGCACGGACTACCAGTCCTCCAGCGGCTCGCTGCTCTTCAACCCCGGCGACACACAGCAAAATTTTGCCGTCACCATCCTGCAGAATGGCAACATCTCTGCCGTGGAAAAAACGGTCAGCCTGCGGTTGAACAACATCCAGGATTCCAGTGGCGGCTTTGCCTTCCTCGGCTTGAGCAACGCGGTCTTGCGCATCATCAATCCAAACTACCAGGGCTACCTGAACCTGACCACGAACTTCTACACCGCGAAATTGAGCGCGCGCGCCATCAACTTTACCGTCACCCGCACGGTCGGCGGCAAGGGCTCGCTCGCCGTCCAATATGCCACCGCCAACGGCACCGCCGTGAACGGCACGGATTACATCGGCACAACCAACACGCTTTTCTGGTCCAGCGCCGACGTCTCGCCGCGCACCATCACCATCCCGCTTATCACCAACAGCCTCGTCGGCGCGGCGGACAAGCAGTTCACCGTCACGCTTTCCCATCCGACGCTGGACGGCACCAATACGCCGGCCCTCCTCGGCGCGACGGCCAGCGCCACGATGAACATCGTGGATGACAACAGCAACGGCACGTTCCAGTTCAGCCGCGCCGCCTATCAGGTGAGTGAAAGCGGCGGCTACGCCACCATCACGGTCACGCGCACCGGCTCCGGCCTCGGCGCGGCGACGGTCGGCTTTGCCACCACGAACGCCACCGCGTTTGCCAACACGAACTATCTCGCCACCAACGGAATCTTGAGCTTCGTTGGTGGCCAGTTGGCCAGCAGTTTCACCGTGAAGATTTTGAATGACGGCTTGACCAATCGGCCGCCGTCCGAATTCTTCTTCACTGTGAATCTGTTCAGCCCGAGCGCCGGGGCCGCGCTGGGCTTGCCCATGACGTCCCCGGTTCACATCGTCGACGCCCAGTCTAACAACGAGCCGCCCGGCTCGCTGGATACGTCCTTCACCGGCGATATCGACAACACGGTTCTCGCGCTGGCGCTGCAGACCGACGGCCAGATTGTTGCCGGCGGCGACTTCAGCCTCGTGGACGGTGCGAGCCGCAGTCGCGTGGCGCGCCTGAAACTGGACGGCTCGGTGGACACCGGCTTCCTCAATGGCCTCGCTGGCGCGGACGGCACGGTGAATGCGCTCGTCAGCCAGACGGACGACCATGTGCTCATCGGCGGCGCGTTCACCAATGTGGACAGCACGGTGCGCCACCGCATCGCTCGCCTGATGACGGACGGCTCGGTTGACTCCAGCTTCAGCCCCGGCGCGGGTGCGAATGGCTCGGTCTTCGCGTTGGCGGAAACCTTCATCAACGGCGACCGCGAAATCTATGCCGGCGGCGCGTTCAGCACGTTCAACGGCTTTGCGCATCCCGGCCTCGTGCGCCTGTTCGACAACGGTGCGATTGACACGGACTTCGTCACCGGCCCTGGCGCAAACGGCACGGTCTATGCCGTGGCGGCCTACCCGACCAATTCAATCTACAACGCCGGGCAGTTGGTGGTGGGCGGTGCCTTCACGAATTTCAACGGTGTCACCGTCGGCAACCTCGTCCGCCTGAACGGCAACGGCTCGGTGGACACTAACTTCGTTCTGAACATTTCCGCCAGCGCGACGGTGCGCGCCATCGCGTTGGAGGCGGACGGCGGCATCCTCATCGGCGGCGATTTCACGAATGTGAACGGCACGGCGGTCGGCCACCTCGCCCGGATCAACGCCAACGGCTCGCTGGACCTGGCGTTCGTGGCCGGTTCCGCCGGCGGCCTCAACGGCACGGTCTCGTCCATCGCCGTGCAGGCGGACAACCGCATCGTGGTCGGCGGTCAGTTCTCGTCGGCCAACGGGGTCACGCGTAACAACCTGACGCGGTTGCTGCCGACGGGGGCGGCGGATTCGACGATCAACTTTGGTCTGGGCGCGAACGGTGCTGTCAATGCCGCCGTCGTCCAGCCGGCGGACGGCCTGATTGTCATCGGCGGCGCGTTCACGCAGTTCAACGGCTTGGCGGCGGACCATATCGCGCGGCTTTACGGCAATTCCGCGACCGGTTCCGGCGCGTTCCAGTTCGCGGCGGCGGACTTCTCAGCCGCCGAGAGCGCCGGTTTCGGCATCATCACCGTCCTGCGCACCGGTGGCTTGAGCGGCCCGAACGCGGACGGCAGCGGCATGGTGTATGTGAACTTCACGACCACGAACGGCGGCAGCGCCGTGATTGGAACCAATTATCAGACGGTCACCACCAATCTGGCCTTCCCGGCGGGCGAGGTGCTGGCACGTGTGTTTGTGCCGGTGCTGGATGATCAGGTCATCACCACGAACCTGACGGTGAACCTGGCTATCAACAATCCCACCGCGCCGGCGACCTTGGGCGACCTTTCCGCCGCCACGTTGCACATCGTTAACGTGGACAGCTTGGTGAGTTTTAGGTCGGCCAACTATTCGATTGGCAAGAACGCGCTCAACGGCCTGGCGTCCATTGACATCATCCGTCAGGGCACGACCAACGGCAGTTGCACGGTGAATTTCACGACCACCACCAACGGCACGGCGGTGGCGGGCGTGGATTATTATCCGACCAACGCGCTGGTCACCTTTAATCCGGGTGAGACGACCAATACCATTCAGGTTGCGATCATCAACAACAGCATTCCCGAACTCAATCCCACGGTGGGGCTGGCGTTGACCAATGTGGTCGGGGCGCAATTGTATAGTCCCTCGAACGCCACGCTGACCATCATGGATAGCGTGACCGCGCCCGGCCAGTTGAGTTTCAGCGCCACCAATTATGTGGTCAACTCGTCGGACGGTTATGCCTATCTCACCGTGTTGCGCACGAACGGCTATGCCGGCACCGTGGTGGTGGATTACAATATCACGTCCGGCTCGGCCGCCCCCGGCAGCAACTATTTGGGCACGGCGGGCAGCGTCACTTTGTTCGACCATGATCCGTCGGGCAGCGCGACCTTTGGAATCCAACTGATCAACAATCCGCTCGTCTTCCAGAACACCTCGTTCTCGGTGTGGCTGGCCAATCCGTCGCTTCCCGGCGTGACGCTGGCCGCCCCCACCAACACGACCGTGACCATCGTGAGCGCCAGTTCCGGCGTCGCGTTCTCGTCCGTCACGAATTACGTCAGCGAGACGAACGCGGTCGGCCTGGTCTTCGTCCAGCGCATGGGCCGCACCAACAACGCCATCACGGTGAACTTCGCCACGACCAACAGCGGCACGGCGGTCGCCGGCTATAATTATCAGCCAGCTAGCGGCACGATGACCTTCAGCCCGGGCGAGATTCTTAAGGCAGTTTCCGTCCCGCTTTACAACCATCACATCGCGACCAACGTCTCGTTTGGCATCAACCTGTCCGGCGCGTCCGCTGGCACCACGGTGGTTCCGCCGGCCAGTGCGCTGGTGTATATCCAGGGCGCCTTGTGTGGCCTCAGCTTCGAGACCAACGCGGTCACGGTGTTGAAGAGCAGCACGAATCTGCTCATCAATGTTATCTGCTCGAACCCGGGCGCCGAGCCGCCGGTGAACAGCACCAACGACATCCCGGTGTCCGTGAAATACTACACCACGAACCTCACGGCGGTGGCCGGCACGGACTATGTCCCCGCCAGCGGCACGCTGGTGTTCACCAACGGCCTCGGCACGAACACCATTTCCGTGTCGATTATCGGCAACGGTTTGCTGGAGGGCAGCCGCTCCTTCGGCGTGGTGCTCGCCAACCCCACGGCCAATGCCGTGTTGCTGGCACCCAGCAACGAGGTCGTGACGATCACTGAAGCCAATTCCGGCATCAAGTTCTCCCGGCCGAATTACACGGTGCTGAAATCCAACATCGTTGCCAACATCACTGTCCTGCGCACCTACTTCACCAACACCACGGTGTCCGTGGATTATTCCACCGCGAACGGCACGGCCATCGCCGGCCAGAATTACCAGTCCACCAGTGGCACCTTGGTGTTCACCAACGGCGAGACCAGCAAGACCTTTGGGGTGACCATTCTGGACAACACCGCCATCCAGCAGGATTTGACCGTGTATCTGCAGTTGTCCAACCCGACCAACGCAACCTTGGAGAAATATCCGGCGTTTGCCACGCTGACCATCCACGACATCAGCGGCAGTCTCGTGGTGCCGTCCGGCGCGGTGCTGACCCATGAAGGCTTCTCGCCGGCGAACGGCATCATTGACCCCGGCGAAACCAACACCGTGGTGTTCGGCTTCCGCGCCAGCGCGGGCGTGAATGTGCCCAGCCTCACCGCCACGCTCATCGCCACCAATGGCGTGACCTTCACCAATGGTGCGGCCAGCGTGGCGGCCGGCTACGGCCCGCTGACCGTCGGCGGCGCGGCCAGGTTCCAGCCGTTCACGTTCATCGCCAACGGCACGAACGCCCAGAACATCATCGCCAACTTCAGCCTGTCGAACGGCAGCAGTAATATTGGCACGGCCATCTTCACCTTCACGCTCGGCACTTGGAAGACCGTGGTCTCCAACACCGCGGCCATCATTGTCAACCCCAGCGGCGTGGCTAGCCCGTACGCGTCCTACATCACCGTCAGCAACCTGGCCGGTGTCGTGGTCAAGAGCACGGTCACGCTGACCAATTTGAGCCACAGCGATCCGCAGCAGATAAGCGCCCTGGTCGTGGCACCCAATCAGTCAGACACGTTACTCATGTCACGCGTCGGCGGGGGCAACAACATCACACACGTTACGCTGACCTTTGACGACGCGGCTACGACCAGTCTCCCCCAGAACTCGAGCGGCAACACGATTGTCACTGGCACCAACAAGCCGACGCAAGGGCTGACCTATCCGATCTTCCCCTGACCGGCATGAAAAGAAATCGCATTCGCATTATGAGGAATTTAATTCGCAACAGTTTTTTGACGACGGGCCTGCTGCTGGCGCTGGTCGGCTCCGGCGCGCTGGCGGCTGACGCCGGACGGAAAGTCCTGCCCGGTCACCGTCCGTCCGCCGCGGCGCACCTGCTGGAAAAGGGGCAGGTGGCGGACGCCGCCGGCCTGAACCTCGCCATCGGCCTGCCGCTGCGCAATCAGGGCGTGCTCACGAACCTGATCCGGGAAATTTATGATCCGGCCAGTCCGAGCTACCATAAATTTTTGTCGCCGTCGCAGTTCGCCGAGCAGTTTGGCCCGACGGAGCAGGATTATCAAAAAGTGATCCAATTTGCGCACCAGCATGGCTTGAAAGTCACCGCCACGCATCCCAACCGGATGGTGTTGGATGTCAGCGGCGCGGCGGCGAATGTCGAGCACGCCTTTCAGGTCAAGTTGAAGACCTATCATCACCCGTCCGAGAATCGCGACTTCTTCGCGCCGGACAGCGAGCCGTCCGTGCCGGCGGGGTTGGCCGTGCAGGACATCAGCGGTTTGGACAGCTACCGCCGTCCGCATCCGCATATCAAGACCAGCCAGCTGGTTGCCGCCCCCAACGCCGTGTTGAAGGGGACGGTTCCGATTCAGCCGGCCAACACCAAGCCTCACACCGGTTCCGGCCCGCTTGGCTCCTACATGGGCAATGACTTCCGTACCGCCTATATTCCCGGCACCACGCTCAACGGCTCCGGCCAGAGCATCGCGCTGGTGCAGTTCGACGGCTATTTTGCGAGCGACATCGTCGCTTACGAAACGGCCGTTGGCCGCACGAACATCCCGCTGCAAAATATTTTGCTCGATGGTTTCAGCGGCACGCCCACCGGCAACGGTGGCGAAGTCGAAGTTTCGTTGGACATTGAAATGGTGCTCTCCATGGCACCAGCCTTGTCCAAAATCTATGTGTATGAAGGCGATCCCATCAACTTCCATCCCAACGATGTGCTGAATAAAATTGCCACGGACGATGCGGCCAACCAGATCAGTTGTTCCTGGGGCTGGACCGGTGGGCCAACGGCCACCACCGACAATATTTTTCAACAGATGGCGGTGCAGGGACAATCCTTCTTCACTGCTTCCGGCGATAGTGACGCCTATCCCGCCGGCACGGTGGATGATCTGTTTGGGTTCGGCACGCCGTCGGACAGCGCGTATGTCACCTCGGTTGGTGGCACCACGCTCACGATGACGCCGGGCGCGACCGCCAAGGTTTCGGAAACCGTTTGGAACTGGGGCATCGAATACAATGCTGACGGCATTGGCAGCAGCGGCGGCATCAGCACCTATTATGCGATTCCGTATTGGCAGACGAACGTCAGCATGACCGCCTGCCAGGGTTCCCCGACCTTCCGCAATTTTCCCGACGTGGCCATGACTGCGGACAATGTTTTCGTCATTGCCGATGGCGGCGTTCAATATCCCGGCGTCGGTGGCACCAGTTGTGCCGCTCCGTTGTGGGCGGGCTTCATGGCGCTCATCAACCAGCAGGGGAAGAATGTCGGTCACGCTCCGATCGGGTTTTTGAACCCGGCTATTTATCATCTCGCGGCGGTGGCCACCAGTTATACGAATGCCTTCAACGACATTACCACCGACAACAACAAGTGGAGCGGCAGCCCGAATCTGTTCAATGCCGTGACCAATTACGATCTTTGCACCGGCTTGGGCACGCCCAACGGCACCAATTTGATCAACGCCCTCGTCAGCGGGGTGGTTTACTCGGTTCATGTCTCCCCGCCGAAAAAAGATACCAGCATTTATCCGGTGATTGGCTACGGCCCGACCCTCTCGGTTTTGAATGGCGGCAGCCCCAACGGCACTTGGACGTTGTTTGTGATGGCTGATTCCCCTGATAACGGAAGCGGCATGATCTCCAACGGTTGGTTCATGACCCTGACCCTGGCCAATCCCGTTGGCCTGATTGCGGACTTGGGGCTGACCATGACCGCCAGCCCGACCAACCCGCTGCCCGGTTCCAATGTTGTTTACACCATCACCGTCACCAACAACGGCTATTGTACCTCCACCAACGTGATTGTGGGCGTCAGCCTGCCGACCGGCTCCACGCTGCTCTCCAGCAACGCCACTTTGGCCAACCAGATTCTGCTGGAAGGCTCGCAGTTGGCGTGGGCGGTGACTGGCGTCACCAATGGCCTGACCACCGGTTCGGGCGCGCAACTGACCTTGACCGTCAAGATGCCGGCGGCCGGCGGGAGCGTGCTGACCACCGCCACCGCGCAGTCGGACACGCCCGACCCCAATCCTGACAACGATTCTGTCTCGATTGTCTCCAATGTCGCCTATCCGCCGGCCCCGATTCTGTCCGCCATCGTCGGCGGTTCGGGTGGCGGCTTCCAGTTGACCATCACCAATTCGCCCGGCCAGTCCGTCATCATTCAGGCGTCCACGAACCTCCTTTCGTGGGTGTCCATCCTGACGAACACCGAGCCGTTCACGTTCACCAATTTCGATTCGACCAACTTCCCGCAGCGGTTCTACCGCGCGGTCACCGGCCAGTAACTCCGGAGTCCGGCATGAAGCTCCTCGGTTTGACCGGCGGCGTGGGGATGGGCAAATCCACCGCCGCCGGTTTTCTTTTGCAACATGGCGCGCGCGTCGTGGATACGGACGAACTCGCCCGCGAACTCGTCCAGCCCGGCCAGCCTGCGCTGGTGGAAATCCGCCATGAGTTTGGCGGTGAGGTTTTTCTCCCGGATGGCTCGCTCAACCGTGTGAACCTTGCTGAAAAAGTTTTTGCCGATGCTGCCGCGCGTGAAAAACTCGAAGCCATCCTGCACCCGCGCATCCGCGAACGCTGGTCAGCGCAGGTGGCAGCCTGGCGGAAGGAAAATGTTCCGCTGGCCGTCGTCGTCATCCCGCTGTTGTTCGAGACGCAGGCCGAGGCTGCGTTTGACCAGATCATCTGCGTCGCCTGTTCGCCGCCATCGCAGCGCGAACGCCTCCAAGCGCGGGGTTGGACGGACGTCCAAATCTACCGCCGCATTGCCGCGCAACTGCCGGTGGAACAGAAGCTGGCGCGTTCCCATTTTGTTATCTGGTCGGAAGGCCGGCCTGAAGTTCACCGCTGTCAGATTGCCCAAATCCTTCATAATCTTTGAGTTTTCCCTGTCCCCCGCTTGTCCCCCGCGTGTAACCACAACTGGGGACAAGCCAAAATCCGCCGCTGTGTTATGCTTTTGTCGTTGGAAGTAGTGACTCCAACGGAAAAATTTAAAGTGTTGTTGAAGAGGCCGGAGTAGTGTCCGGCCTCTTTTCTTTTTCTGAATCGTCTTCCCCGCAAAAATTCCGCCGGCCCAACCGATTCTTTATCGTGCCTTGTGGAAAACACTTTGCTAGAGTCGCGGCATGATTCTGACGCCTGACGAACTTCGCAGTCTGGTTGACCTGACCCATCAATCGCCGCATTCGCTGCTCGGAATGCAGCCGCTCGGCAACCAAGCCGGCCTCGTTGTCCGCGCGCTTCTGCCCGATGCCCAAAAGGTTGAAATCCAGCCGGTGCATGAAAAAAACAAACCGAAGTTCGCGCTCGAACGCATTCCCAACACCGACATCTTTGAAGGCGTCACCAATGACGCGCACAAGGTTTATGCCTACGACTTGGTCATCACGGACAAAGCCGGTCAGACGCGCCGGACGCGCGATGCGTATTCTTTTTTGCCGACGCTCGGCGAAGCCGACTTGTTTCTGTTTGGTAAAGGCGACGAACGGAAGATCTACGACAAGCTCGGCGCGCAACTGCGCACCATTGACGGCGTGCCTGGCACGAGCTTCGCGGTCTGGGCGCCGAACGCGCAGCGCGTCAGTGTCGTCGGCGATTTCAACGGCTGGGACGGACGGGTTCACGCGCTGCGGTTGCTTGGTGCGTCCGGCGTGTGGGAAATCTTCATTCCCGGCGTGGGGCAGGGCGCGCATTACAAGTTCGAGATTCGTGATGCGCACGGTCACATCAAGCTGAACACCGATCCGTTCGGATTTTTCTTCGAGGTCGCGCCCAAGCAGGCGGCGATTGTCTGGGACACCAAGAAGTTCAAGTGGAACGATGCCGCGTGGCTGAAGCAGCGCCGCGAACGCGACGCGCTGCGCTCGCCGATGAGCGTCTATGAGATGCACGTCGGCTCATGGCAGAAAAAGACGGCGACGGAATCGTGGAGCTACCGCGAGCTGGCCAAGCCGCTCGTCGAATACGTCACGAAGCTGGGCTTCACGCACATCGAATTTATGCCGGTGGCCGAGCATGCGTTTTATCCGTCATGGGGCTATCAGGTCACCGGCTTCTTTGCGCCGACCAGCCGCTTCGGCACGCCGGAAGATTTTCAATTCCTCGTCAACGCGCTGCACGAGGCCGGCATCGGCGTCATCGTGGACTGGGTGCCCGCGCATTTCCCTCGCGACGAATGGGCGCTGGCGAAGTTCGACGGCACCGCGCTGTTCGAGCATGAGGACCCGCGCAAGGGCGCGCATCAGGACTGGGGCACGCTCATCTTCAACTTTGGCCGCAACGAGGTTTCCAATTTTCTCATCGCCAACGCGCTGTTCTGGTGCGAGCGCTTTCACATTGACGGCCTGCGCGTGGACGCCGTGGCCTCGATGCTGTATCTCGACTATTCGCGCAAGGCCGGCGAATGGATTCCGAACCAATACGGCGGCCGCGAAAATCTGGAGGCGATTGAGTTCCTGAAAAAATTCAACCACATCACGCACACGGAATTTCCGGGCGTGATGACCATCGCCGAGGAATCCACCGCGTGGCCGCAGGTGACGCGCCCGCCCTACATCGGCGGTCTCGGTTTCTCCTTCAAGTGGAACATGGGCTGGATGCACGATACGCTCGGCTATTTCAAGCGCGAGCCGGTGCATCGCAAGTATCACCAGAACGATCTCACGTTCGCGATGCTCTATCATCACAACGAAAATTTCGTGCTGCCGCTGTCGCATGATGAAGTGGTGCACGGCAAAGCCTCTTTGATCGGACGGATGCCCGGCGACGACTGGCAGAAATTCGCGAACCTCCGCACGCTGCTCGCCTACCAGTGGTTGTTCCCCGGCAAAAAGCTGTTGTTCATGGGGGGCGAGATCGGCCAGCGCGCCGAGTGGAATGAAAACGCCCAGCTCGACTGGTGGCTCCTCGCCAGCGGCCCGTTCCACGGCGGTTTGCAGGCCTTCGTTGCGGACTTGAACCGGCTTTACAAAAATTCCCCGGCCATGTGGTCGGCGGACTATGACCACGCGGGTTTCCAATGGATTGACTGCAATGACCGCGAGAACAGTGTGCTGTCCTTCCTGCGCCAGACCGCTGATGGCAAGAACCACACCGTTGTCATCCTGAACCTCACGCCGGTGCCGCGGCCGGGTTATCGCGTCGGCGTGCCGTGCGGCGGCGACTGGAAGGAAGTCCTGAACAGCGACGCCGGCATCTACGCCGGCAGCAACGCGGGCAATTGCGGCGGCGTGACGGCGCAGGCCCAGCCGATGCATGGCCAGTCACATTCCGCCGAGTTCTTCCTGCCGCCGCTGAGCGTGACCGTGTTTCAGGTGAAATAAGCAAAGCTGAAGCGGTTTGATAAAAGCTATGGCAGGGCTTGGCAAG
>Ga0265324_10001556_pt1 | contig 12849 bp, 14 predicted proteins | sample 41419metaG_FD_198634 | JGI IMG/M metagenome (GOLD analysis project Ga0265324, IMG submission 198634) | Rhizosphere microbial communities from Carex aquatilis grown in University of Washington, Seatle, WA, United States - 4-14-19 metaG | ecosystem: Host-associated > Plants > Roots > Rhizosphere...
CTTTTTGGTGTTTTGGCCTTTTCTGTTTTAATTGGGATGGCTGCCGGAGCAATTCCTGCTTATAGAGCGTCGAAATTGAGTCCAATTGAAGCATTAAGATATGAATGATGAAGAATTTTTAAATGTAAAAGCATTTCCAATTCTATGACTACCATAATAGAATTAAGGGATGTGTGGAAAATTTACAATGAGGGAGAAGAAAATCAGGTTATAGCGTTAAATAATATCAATCTCCATGTTAAGAAGGGGGATTTTATTGCAATTATGGGTCCAAGTGGAAGTGGGAAGAGTACTGCAATGAATCTTGTCGGAAGCCTTGATATCCCCACAAGAGGAAAAATATTTCTTGACCAGCATAACATTTCACATTTGAGCGAATCTGACCTTGCTCAAGTTAGAGGCAGAAGAATTGGATTTATCTTTCAGCAGTTCAATTTAATTCCAAATCTGACAGCAAAAGAAAATGTGATGCTCCCAATGATGTTTCAGGGTGTTGATGAGATAAAAAGAGAGCAAAAAGCAGAAACTCTGTTGAAAATGATTGAACTTGGAAACAGAATGGATCACTACCCATCTGAACTTTCGGGGGGGCAGCAGCAAAGAGTAGCAATTGCAAGAGCCTTAGCAAATGACCCTGAAGTAATTCTTGCCGATGAACCCACAGGTAATCTCGATACCCACACAGGCCAGATTGTTATGAAATTCCTAAATGAATTAAATGATAAAGGCAAGACAATAATTATCGTTACTCATGACCCAAATCTCGCAACAGAACATGCAAAAAAGATTTATTGGATTAAGGATGGACAAATAGAGAAGGTTACTGAAAAGTTAAAAGGTAAATGGAAAACTCTCAAAAAGTAAATCGGTTTTCTAAAAAATGATAAAAGACTATTTTTCCCTAGCTTCAAACAATTTGAAAAAACGAGGTTTGCGAAGCTGGCTCACACTTCTCGGGATTTTGATTGGAGTAGCAGCGGTAGTCTCTCTTATCTCTTTGGGAAATGGACTTAAAGATGCTGTAAACTCTCAGTTTAATGTAGGTTCAACCCAAGTCTTGACTGTGCAAGCAGGCGGTTTGAATAATCTCGGACCACCTGGAAGTGGGGCAGTAAATCCATTGCTACAGTCAGATACAGATGCAATAGGAAGATTAGGGGGGGTGGAAGTCGCGATTTCAAGGGATGTTCGGGGATTAAAAATAGATTTCAACAAGAAGGCAGTTTTTACCTATGGAATTTCAATTCCAGATAACCAAAGAGAGGCTAATTATGTATATCAATTTGCAGATGTGAAAACAATTTCTGGAAAACTAATCGGACAAGGTGACAGAAGCTCAGTTGTATTAGGAAACAATTTTATTGATGGTACAAAAAATGGATTTGACAAGGATATCAAAGTAGGCGATATACTGGTTATCAATGGAAAAAATTTCAAGGTACAGGGAATATTAGAAAAAAAAGGGAGCTTCATTTATGATAATGCCATATACATGAATGAAGTTGACATGAAGAATCTCCTTGGATATGGAAATGTAGTTGACGAAATAGCTGTAAAGGTTACAGATAAAAGCTTGATTAATCAGACTGCAACTGAGATTGAAAAGTTAATGAGGCAAAGAAGAAACGTGAAAGTCGGGGAGGAAGATTTCACTGTTTCAACTCCTGCAGCATTGCTTTCTACGGTAAATTCCGTAATTAATGGTGTTCAGGTTTTCATAATAATAATCGCATCAATTTCTATTTTAGTTGGCGCAATTGGAATTTCAAATACGATGACAACTTCCGTGCTTGAGAGAAAAAGAGAAATCGGAATTATGAAAGCTATTGGAGCAAGAAATGAACAGATATTTTATCAATTCCTAATTGAATCAGGGCTTCTTGGACTCGCGGGAGGAATTATTGGAATCTTGCTCGGAAGCGGTCTCGGTTATCTCGGCACATTTGTGCTAAATACTTTCCTTGGAGCTTCAACACAGCCCCAAATTAATTTCCTTCTCCTATTCTCCGTTGCTACAGGCAGTTTTTTAATTGGGGTTATTTCGGGATTAGTTCCTGCAATTCATGCATCTAGAGAAAGTCCAGTGGAGGATATAAGAGGATGAAAAGCGAAACAATAAAATATTCACTTGAAGCATTGAAAAAAAGAAAGAGCCGAAGTTTGCTTACAATAATCTCTATCTTCGTTGGAATAGCAACAATATTCATATTCATAAGTTTTGGAATGGGACTTTATAATTACATAAATAATTTCATATCTGGAGGTTCAGCAAATAAAGTTTTAATTGAACCGAAAGGAATCGGAGCGCCGGGTTTGGATTCTTCATTTGCATTGACTTCAACAGATCTTACAGCCGTCGAAAGGACAGCGGGAGTCTATAGCGCAACAGGAATTTATTCCAAAGCCGCGCAGGTGGAATTCAAAAATAGTTTGAAATATGTTTTCATTATAGGATATGACCCGCAAAATCCGATGTTCATTCAGGTTCAGGGCGTAACAATAGATAAAGGGAGAGAATTACAAAAAGGGGAAAAAGGCGATGCTGTCCTTGGATATGATTATGAAATAGATAACAAAATCTTTCCTAAAGGGCTTAATATAAATGATGATATCTTAATCAACGGACAGAAAGTGAAGGTCATTGGATTTTACAGTGCTGTTGGAGACACGCAGGATGATACCCAAGTTTATGTAACGAATGATTACTTCAAGGTGCTCTATCCAAATTCAACAAGCTACAATACTTTAATCGCAACAGTCGACACAACAAATATTACGAATGTCGTCAATAATATTGACAAGAGTCTATTAAGGTCAAGAAATCTCCCTAAAGGGCAGGAAGATTTTACCGTAGCTTCATTCCAGGACTTGCTGAACAGTTATTCCTCTGCATTGAACATAGTTATCGGTTTCATAATTCTTATCGCGTTGATTTCTGTTTTTGTCTCTGCAATAAACACATCAAACACGATGATTACTTCTGTTCTTGAAAGAATAAAAGAAATAGGGGTTTTGAAATCTATCGGAGCAAGAAATTCGGAGATTTTGAGTATATTCTTGTTTGAATCGAGCATGTTGGGATTAATCGCGGGAATTGTAGGAGTTATTGTCGGATTTATCCTCACAGAAATTGCAGGAAAAGTATTGATAGTAGTAGGTTTGGGATTCCTCCAGCCAGGATATTCAATCTGGTTATTCCTTGGATGCATTTTGTTCGCAACAGTCACAGGTGCAATATCTGGAGTTCTGCCTGCTCTGAATGCATCCAGAATAAGCCCTGTAAGAGCTTTAAGGTATGAATAGAATTCTAAGGAGAGCAATAGCAAGTCAATAAATCTTTATCACAAGAATAATATCCAAAGTTCATACTTCTCTTTCCACATGCTTCTTGGCATAGAATTGACTTAGCATCTGAAATTCCACTTGCTTGACCATTTGCTTCAAGACTGGAACAAGTTAACATATTCTGAATATAAGGATTAATAGTTGGTATATTTGGGAGTCCCTGAGGATTGTTATATTCCTGCATCTGTGAGGGAATAATTGCTACATAATTCTGTTGGGTTACATTTGCTATAGTTGGCTTTACTACATTATTAATACTATCTCCAATACTCTTGAAAGTATTTGGAGAAACTAAAAATATGACAATAATACTACCTATAATCAAAAGTAATAACCCTGTGAAAAACTTCATATAAAATTGAATGCTAAATTATTTAAAAAACTAACTACAATTTATTCTCTCAATAACTTCTTTTTCTTATTCTTTTTATGTCGTCTGTAGAAAATGAATAGAACAACAGCAATAACTAAGACAACAATTATGATTAATCCTGTGTAGCTTGGAGTGGGTTTTGGAAATTCAGTTGGATCAAAAGTAACAGTTTCATTAACGCTTCTTCTTGCTCCAGTAATATCATTATAAGCAATAGTCATCGCGATATTTGCTTTGTTTGGCAAAATATTAAAATCTGCAGTTGTAAAATCATTTGAAGACAATGAGCCAACAATATTGGTATTAGGGCCTCTTATGATAACATTATTTTGATTTGGCAGAACCGTAACCGTTAAGGACTGAACATCATTTTTTCCTATATTCAAAATCTCTAGTGTAATATCATTTGTAGCATAATCGTAATTCTTTACAAATACTTGGAAATCCGATTTAATATTCTGAACTGAGAGGTTAAAGAAATTTGCCACGATATTATTGTTTATTCCATTTGCTTTGTAATCAAATTCAATCGTGCTGTTTCCATCGACGGCATTTGGATCAATCCGCACATTATAAGGAATTGTTAAAAAATTGTTATAATTTGTAGCATAAGAACCTCCAAGAATTGTAAATACAGAACTTGTTCCGGGGTCAAAAGATACTGGATATTGAGGAACAAGTTGGAAGGTTATATTGCCGCATGTCGGATCTTGAATTCCTGTTACTTGGAAGACTAATTTTACATAATCTCCTGGAACAGCAGGATAAGGGTCTTGATTAATTAATTGAGGAGTTAATTGACAAGTTGCGCTGATGAAATTTAGTGATAAAAATAATCCAAGTGCAATAATCAGTAGTAAACTCTTTTTCATAATTGGAAAAAGGAAAATATAGTTTTAAATCTTTCTAAGCAGAACCCAAATGGTTCTGCACCTCCGAAAAAACAGAATCGTAGTTTCCCGCACCTCAGAAAATAGGATTTAAAAATTCCCATATCTAAATTTTATATACCCTATTACCGCAGGTAATAGGGTGAACGAATGTAATGAGTGAGCCCGGATGGCACAATGGTAATGCGCGAGTCTCGAAAACTCGTTTCCGCAAGGATCCCCCAGTTCGATTCTGGGTCCGGGCGTAGTAATTTAGTTTCTTTCTTGGAAGCCTATTTCTTTATTTTCTAAAGAAAGAAGTGGCAACTTAACACAGGTAAGATTTAAATAAATCAGAGCATATTAAGTTAAAAGAAGATGATAATAAAGGTATATTCAACACCGACTTGTCCTTGGTGTATCAAAACAAAGGATTTTTTCAGAAGGAATAATGTTAAATTTGAAGACATAGATGTTTCTAGAGATGCACGAGCGGCGCATGAGATGGTAAAAAAGTCTGGACAGATGGGCGTGCCGGTTATTGATGCAGGCGGAAAAATAATTATTGGTTTTGATGAAGATAAATTAAAGAAAACTATAGGCATATAATGTCTGAATATGATTTTTTAGTTTTAGGCGCAGGTGGAACAGGTTTGGCCGCTGCAATGTATGCCGCTCGTCTTGGATTGAAAACCCTCATTCTTGGAGCCAGTCATGGTTCAGAGCTTCCAATAGGAGGAGTGATTACAACTACAGATATAGTTGAAAATTATCCAGGATTCGCGAAAATATCAGGAATGGAATTAACAAAAAAAATCGAGGAGCAAGCAAGAAGTTACAAATTAGTCACAATAAAAGAGGAGAAAGCCTTGGAAATCCAGAAAAACAAGAATCATTTCTATGTAAAAACAAATAAGGGAAAATATAGTGCAAAAACAATCTTATTTGCAACAGGAACAAAATGGAAAAAATTAGAAGTCGCTGGTTCTGAGAAATTTGAAAGGAAAGGTGTTAACTACTGCGCATTATGTGATGGTCCACTATTTAGAAACAAAATAATTGCAGTTGTCGGAGGAAGCGATTCTGCAGTCAAAGAAGCTCTTGTTTTGTCAAGATACGCAAAGAAAGTCTTCTTGATTGCACGTCACGACATTCACCCCGAAACAATAAACCTTGAGAAATTGAAACAGGATAAAAAAATAGAAGTCCTGAAAAATACAAACATCAAGGAAATAAAAGGAGAGGAAGTTGTAAAAAGCATTTTGTTGGATAAACCATACAAGGGCAAAAAAGAGATGAAAATAGAAGGAATATTTGTTGCAATAGGCCATATACCTTTATCAGATTTAGCAAAACCTCTCGCAGTAAAACTAAATGAAAGCGGAGAGATAAAAATAAATGATGAAACAACAGAGACAAATGTTAAAGGCATATTTGCAGCAGGTGATGTTACAGACAAAAAATTCAAGCAGTTAATAACGGGAGTTTCAGATGGATGCACAGCAGCTTATTATGCTTATGAGTATATAACCAAAAATAAGTTGTATGTTAGTTCATAGAAACAGGCTGAATATCGCCGTTACAATCTTTAAATGACCTAAAATTAGTCGGCATCATTGTTATAGACTGCATTGGAACTCCTGCATCGTCTATTAGATAAATTTCCATTAGATTCTTATCTAAAAAACAACCAGGCTTAATATCAGAACCCACACATTTTTCTAAGTGAGTATGAGCTTCTTCTTGAATTTCATCAGAAATTCCCGTGGCAGCTAAAATACATAAGTCTCTAACTCTTTCATAAAAATCTCTATCCTTTTGGAGTCTCTGTCTTAGCTGATAGGAATATTCCTGGCTGTCTTCTGCAGTTTTCATAAAAAAACTTAAATTTGAACATTTTTATTGTTTTGTATATTTCAGAATAAGATTAGAATCCTAATTTTTCTTTCACAAGAATCAAAGTCGTTCTATTCTTGAATATTTCATGCTCAATAATAACCCATTTCCCAAAAGTGCTTCCCATCCCATAAGCTTTTTTGGCCCGTTCATTTTCAAGAGGGAAGACGTGTTCTCTAACTCTTTTGAAAGCATCATCTAAATTATTAGTTATTTTCTGATATCCTGAAACGAGAATAAGATTTTTTGCTGCAAAAGGATAAGCCGTTACTCTTGAGCCAGTAGCATCACATGCAACTAATTCCCCGTTCCTTGAAATAGCATTAACACTCCCAAAGAAATAATCTGCTGTAACCATCCTTCTCCTCAAATCAGCCTGTTTTCCATTATCTTTCTCTCCAAGCACTTCTTCATGAAGATTTTTCCAGCCATGACTTCCTTCCTTTAGATAATCAATAAATCCTATTTGTTCTAAAGTAGTTGAACCGCCATTTGCAATACTTGCACCTTTAGGAATAAATTCTTTTATTTTCTCAAGAGCCTCGGATTTACTATTAACAAGAATTACATTTATTCCTCTAGATTTTATGTTATCTATAGTCTGCTTCAGCTCTTTTTCATCGGGAATTTTTGTCCACTCCATTCTAATGCTTCATTAACTATTGTTTATAAATTTTATGAAGAAACAAAACCCTTTTATACCTAAATTAAAGATTAATTTAATGAGTCGAATAATAAACTTGAAAACAGGAAAAAGCGAGGAGATTAAAGAAGGAGAAAAGATTAGGGAGACCGTAGAAAGATTAGGTGTGCCTTTCGGATGCGAGGATGGTATCTGTGGAACATGCATGATTGATATAATTGAAGGAGAAGATAACCTTTCCGAATTAACAGAACAGGAAAAAGATTTAATGAGAGACAGGAAGCACAGATTAGCATGTCAATGCAAAATTAAAAAAGGAGAGGTTAAATTTGAGATAAACTAATGGTATTAGATTTTGAAAAAGAAAAGATTGTAAGAGAATTAAAAAAAATAAAGCCAAAGAAGGTCTTGGTACAGTTAGCCGAAGGCATTAAACAAAATTCAACTGAATTCGCAGAAATTTTCAATGAAATGGGAATTGAAGCTATTTTTTCAGGTGAAACTTCATGGGGGGCTTGCGCACCAGCAGTACAAGAAGCAGAAGCATTAGGAGTCGATTTGATTGTTCATTTCGGTCATGCAGAATTCCTAAAAATAGATTTTCCTATTCTGTATATAGAAGTCAAAGATATTCTTAATCTTACTCCCTTGCTTGAAAAATCTCTGAAAGCATTGAAGAAATACAAAAGAATTGGATTCTCATATTCAATACAGCACAGGCATGATGTTGAAATGATTGAGAATTTCTATAAGTCTCATGGAAAAGAAATTTTATTGTCAAAAAAATTAGGACATGTTGCTTATGAAGGTCATATTGTTGGTTGCCAATACGGAGGGCTTAAGGCAATTGAATCGCAGGTAGATTGTTTTGTAATCTTGGGAAATCAATTCCATGGTATGGGGGCTGTTCTTTCCGTTGAAAAACCGGTAATTTTGCTTGACGTATATAACAATGATGTTAGAGAACTTTCTGGATTAAGAGACAAAATTTTGAAACAAAGAGCGATTTCAATAGAAAAATTTAAGCAGGCTAAAAAAGTAGGAATCATAATTGAAATAAAACCAGGACAAAAATTTGGCTCGCCAAACTATTTGCTTGAAAAGCTAAAAGAGCAGGGAAAAGAAGCGATAATAATCACAATGAATGAACTTTCTCCGGATAAAGTCATGAACTTTTACAACATTGATGCATTTATTGTGTTGGCATGTCCAAGAATTCCAATTGACGATTTTGCAAAATATCCAAAGACTATAATCACTTTCAAAGAGGCGCTGGTTGGACTGGGCATAAAATCTTGGGAAGAAATGCTGAAGATTGGGCTTGTTTAATATTTTTTACGCAATCTTCTTATTGTTCTTATAATTATTACTATTAGAATCAATATTGAAACTAAGACAATAGCAATTAAAAGCCAATAAATTATCTCGGAGAAAAGTCCTGTTTGATTTGTAACAACTTCAAAATGCGCGCTCGAAGGAGCAACACCGTAAGGATATATCAATTCTAAGTTGATTGTATAATTTCCAATCGGCAGATTTCCTGTCTGAAAGTTTCTGCTCAAAGCCTGTTGGGAAGTAACAAGAAGAGTCTCGCTTCTTGTTGTATAACCTGTTCCATTTATATTTTTGATGCTATAATTCAATGTGACGTCAAGTCTTACATTATCTCCCATAGGTATCATTGTGACTTGTGTCAAAAGAGAATTCCCCTGAGGAACTCTGTAATTTTTATTCAAAACAATGATATTAGAATCAAAGAGAATAAATTGCTTAACCACGTTCAAAGATACGAAAATAGTTCTGTCTCCGATATTAATTGTCCCATTATAAACACCAGTTGTATTTGGTGCAATGAAAATTAAATTAAGAACTTGAGTCTCTCCGGCAGCAAGATTAAGAGTAGTATTTCCAATCAAAACCATATTAGTAAGATTTGTCTGACTGATAGTTATTATTGTTGAACTTCCGCCAATATTGGTAATAGAAACAGATTCAGGAATATTCGTATTAATTAGCATATTAAGATTAAACTGTCCAGGATTAATTGAGATGTTTGATGTCGGTATTATTCCTCCTCCACCGCCGCCTGTTCCGCCTGTGCCTTCAGTCCCATTTGTTCCACTAGTTTCTGTTGCTGACATCATCGGATTAGAAAAGAATCCTTCAGTATAGATATCAGGACTCACAGTAATATTAGAAGATCCTCCAGAATTTACAGATACGACATCAGCACCAGTCAATCGATAAGTATAACCAAGCAAAAAAGCCATGCATATTACAAAAATAGAAAGTATTAGGAAATGATGTCTAGATTTCATTTTATCCCTAATTGCTTCTTTATTTTCATTATCTCTTCAGCATTCTTAATTTTGCCGAGGGCATTTTTATAAAAATTAGAAACCGCAGGTTGTGAAATCTTTAATTTCCTTGCTATTTCTATCTGAGTCAGCCCTTGTTTCTTTAATTTCAAAACTTCAATTTCTTTTTCGGTTAACATATAATCTATATAACTTATTTAGGTTATATAAAGATATCTAAAGAATACAGAGGTTAATTGAATTAAAATTAATAATTTCTATTTAATTACAACTTCCACAGAGCCTAACAGCTCCGCTTGAAGTAAATACCGCAGTTGAACCTACAGGACAACCAGATGCTGGGCCAATAAATAGTACACATGAGCCAGTACCGTTGCTAATAGTTAGATTATTTCCAGAATACAAGGTTCCCGTTATATTCGTATTACCCGTTATATTCGTATTTCCTACCACATTCAAAGTATTCTGTGGATTTGAAGTATTTATACCCACATTTCCAGTTGTTCCATTAGCTAAAATAATATTGCTTAGAGTCTGGCTTTTCAAAGTGAAATTTCCTGTTGTTATATTAATCAGATTTCCAAAAAAGGTTCCAGTGATATTTGCATTGCCATTTACATCAAGTGCATTTTGAGGTGTTGAAGAATTTATTCCGACAAATCCATTTGTTCCATTAGCTAAAATAATATTGCTTAGAGTCTGGCTTTTCAAAGTGAAATTTCCTGTTGTTATATTAATCAGATTTCCAAAAAAGGTTCCAGTGATATTTGCATTGCCATTTACATCAAGTGCATTTTGAGGGGATTTTCCAGAAGTGTTAACTCCCACTGTTGAAGTTGTTGTAAATAAAAAGTTTGAAAAATTAGTTGTTCCACTTGAGTTTATTATGCCAGCATAAATCAAATTTGTTACATTCAAAACCCCTCTAACATCCAAAGCATTTTGAGGAGTTGTTGTATTAAAACCACTATTTGCTAAATTATTCATAAACAAGCCAAGAGCATTAGCAGAACCATTTGTGAAATTAACTTGCCCTATTACATTAAGAGCTGTTTGAGGTGTAGATGTATTAACTCCAATAAATTTAGATGTTGAATTTACAAAGAACAAACCAGACAAATTAACTTCATTACTTCCAGAGTCAAATCCAACAGTCAATAAAGATAAGGGATTTGTATAGCCAGAACTTCCTATGATAACATGTCCTGAACTTCCATTTACATAAAATATAGCATTCGTTGAACTATTTTTTATTTCAAAGTTATTGTTTGTTATATTGAAACTAATTGGACTTACAGCACTTGCATTCCAAGATGCATTTCCATTGATAGTTGCAAAAGTTCCATTTGTTGCATAAAGATAAGCTATTGTTAGATTATTTCCTCTACTCCAAATATCATTAGTTGCATTAATATCACCAATAACATTAAAAGTATTTTGCGGTGTCGTTGTCCCTATTCCGACTTTTAAGCTTGCATTTGAAATAAATACGTTAAGCCCATTCTGACTCCAAATGGTGCTTGTTGAATTATCATTCTGCAATTTTACACAATAAGTCAAGGCATAATTTGCAGGTCTGGTTTCTGCCCCTGTTCTTGGAACCCCGTTTGTTCCATCAGTTGCTAATCCTAAAAGTCCAACATGTCCAGCCAGAGTTTGGGATGAGCCGGAATATGAAGTTGTTGCAACACTTGTTCCACCAGCAGCTGCTAAGAAGCCAGTTATGGCCCCCGTAGGAATATGTCCCTGAAACATATCATTCTGATAATTTCCGAATATTGCAGAAAATGTTGAACCATTTGCTGCAGTTATATTTCCATTTGTTCCCGCACCCCTAATGAATAATCCCCTTAAATCAGGTGTTCCTTGTGTTCCGTCAGCAGCAATCCAGCCAGTTGGACATGTTGCAGAATTAAATGCAACAACAGATCCCGCAGGCGTTCCAATATTAACTCCCGCAGTTGTATTTGGCAGGGTAGTTGAATTATAATATCCATATCCATTCAAATTAACTATACTGATTAAACTCCCATTGTATGCTTTTGGTTCAGAGATTAAAGCGAATGTTCCATTGGTGGCATTACCATACAATTTATCTGTGAGAGATTGATTGAAAGATGCGTTTCCACCTGTTCCAAATAATGCAAAGGTATTATTATTTGCATAAGCTATTGACATAAAAGTATTATTTGTAATGTATGAATAATTACCATTCCAATTTGGCTCACTATTATTCCCAGTTATATTATAATATTGATTTGTAATATTTGTCCCTCCACTTACATTTAATCCGGTTAAACCAGAACCGTCACCAACAAAAAAGTTCGCAGTTACATAGTTTGCATTTGAAACATTGAAATTTGCCAGATTAAGATTAGTATTAATTGCAACTCCGGATAGAGAAACATTTGTTGTAGCAAAAGATGAAGGCGTCTTAGACAATTCAACTATATCAGATAAAACTCCGCTTCGATAATAGCAAAGCCAATATTGCTGAGTGAAATCTAATGTAACATTGTTAAGATAATAAGAAATTATTCCTCTCACATCAGTCGTCAAAGTCGTAGAATTAGAATAAACTACTGTCGCACAATCAGACGTGCTTGAAATGTTAAAAACAAAAACAAAAGTCCCCGTTTGCACGCTTCCATTACTATAAGTTGTCTGGATATTCAAATGCAAATCATTATATGCAGGAATTGCAGAAACAAGTCCAGCAAAAACTAAAAAAATAAGTATGGAAAGAAAAAATATTGCCTCTTTTTTCATCAAATTACAAGAAAATTATTATTTATAAATTTCTCTGTAATTAAGTAAAACCGGGATGTACCAAACATCCTTGCTGGCTGTTCCAAATTTGATAATTATTTCCTGCTGTAACATTTGCTGAATCCACTAATCGTATATAAAGCATAGTACTCGGAGATGGCTCTGGAGAAATAAATGAGAGTTGGACACATCCAGAATAATTGCTTCCGGGAAATCTTATGTAATGCAAAGCATCATTATAACTCGCAATAGAACTTGGATCCGTAGGAAGATTATTGCTGTCAAAGTAAATAGGTGTTAAAGGCCATGCAGAGAAGATTGTTCCGCTATTATCCATTTTAAAGGTCTCACATTGCCATTGAGAATTGCAAAAAGCATTTCCTCCGCAGCTTCCACAATTTAAAGGAGAACCGCATCCATCGGGAGCAACACCGCATTGATAATTTGATTGCGGGCATGTTGTTGGGACACAGACAGGATTGTTTTCATTTACACACTGATGATTTGTCAAATTGCAAAATTGATTATTTCCGCATGAACCGCAATTTACAGTAGAGCATGTTCCATTATTTACATCACCGCAAATGTATCCAGGAGTCGTGCAAAGGGCAACAAAACTGTTATCAGGAGCCGGAC
>Ga0265324_10001558_pt1 | contig 12842 bp, 10 predicted proteins | sample 41419metaG_FD_198634 | JGI IMG/M metagenome (GOLD analysis project Ga0265324, IMG submission 198634) | Rhizosphere microbial communities from Carex aquatilis grown in University of Washington, Seatle, WA, United States - 4-14-19 metaG | ecosystem: Host-associated > Plants > Roots > Rhizosphere...
AAATGTTTGAGCGAAGCGAGCAGGAAGGCGCGAAAGCGTCCGCGTTCGGCGCTCAAGCCTTCGAGATAATTTTTGGCGAGAAATCGTGCGAAGAACGCCTGCGTAAGGTCCTCGGCGTCTTCCTTGGTATATCCACGACGGCGCACGTAGGCGTAGAGCGGAAACCAATAGGTACGACAAAGCTGCTCGAGCGCACCATCCGATTGCGGAGTGTGGCGCCGGCCCGCGGCGAGCACGACCGTCCAGTGCGTCGTGGCGAAGATGCCCGGCGGCCCCGTTGAATGGGAAGAGTGTTTCGAAATCAAAGCGTCAATTATTTGTGGGGGGCAGATTTTTCAAGTCATTTGAACGGATTTCATCAGGCGATATGGTGGTCGAGATGATATTGCTGCCAGTGAAAATCAACCAGTTACTCTCGCCAATCCGCTTGTCATATTCCTCCATCGACCACAGCCAATGTGAGTTAGTATCGGTGGCGACCAGTTTACCGCCCTTGAATGAAAGGATAACATTCTGGTTGGCGTTTGCCTGTCTGGCTTGCTGCACAAGTTTATAGCGAATTCTTACCCCGCGTGGATTTTCCGTGAAGCCCCTGATCTGCAAAATGCCCTTGCCGCCCTCACGCGTTTGAAACAGACAAGTGGGCGGAAAATCTCCCATTCCATTTAACGGAATGCTTTCGTGAATATCGGTTTTTTCGAGTTGAGCGGAAACCGAGTCAGCCGTGATTTCATCCCAGCCTGTCGACGGCATTGGAATCGTTTTCATATCCAAACCCACCAACCCATCGACGCCGGGAATGACGCCCAATGCATCGATGCCCTCGGCCGACATCCAGTTTTTCTGTGCAGCCGCATCTGCCCGCCACATGTCTGACGGACCGGAAAAGAGGATGCCTGAGTCCAAATCAATCATCGTGGAAGCATTTGTCCGCGCGGAATCGTTTTCAAAGTTGGCTTTACTATCCATAATCGTCCGTTCAATCACCGGCGCAAAGCGGGTTTGGTTTTGGGCCGAACTGCTGCCATCACTAGTAATAACCGTTTTCGCTGTCACTTGCGGCTTAACCTCCGTCCCAAAACCATATGCGGCATTGGTGGGGTCATAATTGAAACTTTGCTTAACCACTGTGCCAGGGCCAGGCTGGGAGAATGTCACCGCGAAGATGATCAGCCAGATTGCCAAATTGATACTTCCGATGATGATGGCATACCTGCCAAACTGATGATGGCGGGACAAAATTCCCAGGGTAACCCCGAGAATGGCAACGACCGGAATAGCCCAGACAAGCAATTGTGGCGGGCACGGCCAGAAAAGAAAGCTGACTGAGCCGATTATTCCTCCCAGGCAGGCAAAGCTGAAGGCCACCCAGGGGAGAACAGCCTGAGGCTCTTTGGCCATTGAAGCGAAGGCGGCCACCCGGCGATTTTTTCGCGAATAGAACAATGCAGACAGGCCACCAGCGATTAGCGCGGCAACCATGGCCACGGATGCACCAACGGCGAGATTCATGAAGACGTCAGGCCGCACTGGGCGTTCAGGTATGCGTGCTTCTTCTACAAACTTCGCCTGTGTCTGGTCGCAATAAATCCTGGCCATGGTGTTGGCTATATCCGCCACCTCGGTCGCCGAACGGCTGTAAACATAGATGTCAATTAGCGAGAGAGCGGAATTGGTGACGGGTCTGAGATTTATCGCGCTGCGCAATTGGTTAATGAGTTGCCGTGACTGTTCGTTTTCGGAGCCGGACAGCAGAGACTTCCAGCGCATTTTTAAATCCGCCTTCGCGGCAACTTGCTCAAGCAATTCCTCCGATCGCAGGCGTTCAAGCTCTGTCTCGAGTAGATAGGGGTCGCCAGACTGAGCTGACCCCACGCCGGCGATTTTAACCCTGGCAACCCCCAGATAAGTGGGCGGCAACAGGCTTGTGACGGTCGCCGCCAGCATAAATATCACCAGCCATACGAGGACGGAAACCAGAGCGGAGCGACGGAAAATCTGGCCACGCAGGAGAATGGGCGCGGAGGCAGGTGGTTTTGATCTTGCCACAATTTCGAAGAGGAAACCGAAACCAATCAGCCCATAGAGGCCGGAAAAGCCAAAGAGCCGGTGACAACCTGGAAACGGCAGGTAACCAAGAAAGCAAAGAGAACCCAGCGTGGAGAGGTTGATGAGTGCGATGGCCGTGGGAGATGTAAATGTGATGTCGAACAAGATTTCGAGGAGGCGGACAAGACCGGTTTTGCGGGGCAGGTTCTTCGCGGTAGCGGCGGGGTGCGGTGCGGTGCTTGAACTTCCTGAGTTCACAATGGTCTCCACGCAGGTTCTTACTTCGCTGACCTGTTGGTAACGGAGCTCTGGCCTTCTTTCCAACGCGCGCAGGACAATCTCATCGAGACGCACATCGATCTGCACTTTTCGGGATGGCGGCTCGATTTTTTTGCCGGGTAGTTCGCCGGTGAGCATCTGATAGAAGACGACCCCCAGTGCGTAGATGTCAGCGCGATTATCCACCTCGCCCGGATTTTTTATCTGTTCAGGCGACATGTATTGGGGCGTGCCCATCACTTTGCCTGCATCAGTGAGAGCAGGTGAACCAGCGGCGCATCCACTCGCCGCCGGTTCGATGGCATTACCTCCCATGATCTTTGCCAGGCCGAAGTCCGCTACTTTCACACGACCCAGACGGTCCAGCAAAATATTCTCCGGCTTGATGTCGCGATGGACGATGCCGTGGTCGTGCGCGAATTGGAGTGCGTCGCAGATCTGCGGCACGATGGCCAACGCTTCACGGGGTGAAATGCGCCCGGCATTCAGGAGTTGGCGCAGGTTCACGCCGTCCACAAATTCCATCAGGAAATAGAACTGGCCGCTCGTCTCGCCGAATTCATAGAGCGTCACGATGCCGGGATGATTCAGCTTGGCGAGCGCCCGGGCCTCGCGGGCGAACCGCTCGGCAAAAGTCGCGTCGTGACCGACGCCGGGCGGGAGGATTTTGAGCGCGACGATGCGGTCGAGTTGTTTTTGCCGTGCTTTATAGACCGCGCCCATGCCGCCCTTGCCAATGAGTTCGATGATCTCGAGCTGCGGGAACAGCGGGGCGATCTCGGCAACCGAAGGCGGATTAAAGGGTGGAATTTGCCCGCCGGTGCCCGTTTCGTGCAGTGCGCCTTGGGCGAGAAGGCAGGCGGGGCAAAGACCGCCGAGCGCGCCCGAATCCAGTGGTGTGCCGCATTGCGGGCATTTGTTCGGCATGGCTGAGTCAATTTTTACCGTGTCCATGCCCTTCTTAGAAGCAAAACCCGAGGAACGTTACCGGGAATATCCAACTTTCTCTGCCTCACCGCATTCTAAAACCACCCTGAAAAATCACTTCGGTTACGACGACCACCAGGAACACGAGGCTGACGACCGCGTTCAGGCGGAAGAAAGCGACGTTGATCCAATTGAGACTGCGACGTTGGGCGATCCAATGCTCCATCACCAGGCAACCGACGATGATGAGCCAACCGACGATGTAGGCGACACGGAAGCCGCACAGAAAACCGAAGGCAAACAGCAGTCCGCACATGAGCAGGTGAGCGAGGAACGCGGCGTGCAGGGCGTTCTTTTGTCCCCACGCCACCACCAGCGAGTGCAGGCCATGCGAACGGTCAAATTCATAATCCTGCAGCGCGTAAATGATGTCGAAGCCCACCAGCCACAGGATGACGGCGGCGGCGAGCGTGAACATCTGCAGAATTTCCTGCCCGGAAACATTCGACCCTTTCACCGCGAGCCATGCGCCGACGGGTGCGAGCGCCAGGGCGGCGCCGAGAAAAACGTGCGTGTAATCCGTGAACCGTTTGGTGAGCGAATAAAAACAGATGACGATAAGCGCGACGGGCGAGAGATAAAAACAGAGTGGATTGAGAAAATAACTGACAACCACCAGGCCTGCCGCCGACAACACGCAAAGCCCGATTGCTCCCGGTAGTGAAACTTCGCCGCGGGGCAGATGTCGGTTGGCCGTGCGGGGATTGAGGGCATCGAATTTGCGGTCAACGACGCGGTTGAACGCCATAGCGCAAGTGCGCGCCGAAACCATGGCGGCGAGGATGAGCAGAAACGTTTTCGAACCGGGCCAGCCGCGATGATCGCGCGCGGCCACGGCCATCGCGGCCAGCGCGAAGGGAAGCGCGAAAATTGTGTGCGAAAACCTGACGAAACCAGCCCATTTTTTAATTAAGGTAAACATCGAACATTGAACAACGAACGCTGAACATCGAAGGTCAGTTAGCTTTGTCGGACGAACGACCTTTTTGTTTAAGATCGTTCCGACGCGCGGTACGGACACTGGACATAAAGATTCTGATAAGTTCTTCCGATTCGCCCAAAATAAAAATCAATGTTGTATCGTTTTTTGCCCAAACTTTGCGCTCGACCAATTGCGCCCATCGACGAGTTTCCCGCAGCTCTTTTAAGCATATCTTTAATTTGTGGATAAAATCATCACGCGATTCAGCGGATTCAGCCTCGGCATGATTGGGATAGGGTGAAGTGCCGGAACGGAGCAATTGCGCGGCGACATGATTTCCCGCCCGTGAGGATGGAAGCTTTTCAGTCAAATCAATGATTGCCGATGCAAATTCGAGCAGGCGTTCTTCCAAATCATATTTCCGGCCACCATTATCGCTATCGTGTAAAACCCAAGGATTAGTTATCTCTTCGTTCGGCGTTCGATGTTCGATGTTCAGTGTTCGATGTTTCTTCGTCTTCATCTCATTCCTTCTCTTCCGCCCAGCGCGGGGCGAGCTTGTTCGGGACGCCGATATGGTCGAGCACGCGGGCGACAACGGTGTCGATGACTTCAGTAATGGTTTTCGGATTCGTGTAGAAGATGGGGTTGGCGGGCATGATGGTCGCGCCGGCCAACAAAAGCAGTTCCATGTTTTTGATGTGAACGAGATTCAGCGGCGTTTCGCGCCAGACGAGTATGAGCTTCTTTTTTTCTTTCAACACCACATCGGCGGCGCGGAGCAGGACGTCCTCGCTATAGCCGTGAGCGATGCGGCCGAGCGTTCCCATGGTGCAAGGGATGACGACCATGGCATCCGGCGGGTTTGAGCCGCTGGCGAACGGCGCGTTCATGCTCTTGATGCTGTGGGTCTTCACACCTTCAGCCAGGCGCAGTCCGCCGGGTAATTCTTCGGCAATGACCTGTTGGGCGTAATTGCTGGTGACCACGTGCACTTCATGGGTGCGCGGGTCGAGATTATCGAGCAACCGTTGGGCGTACTGCGCGCCGCTGGCCCCGGTGATGGCAACGAGAATTTTCAAGCAAACACATGATGGCGGGTCGGCACCGAGTCGGCAAGGATGACGAATCATGCCGCAAAATTTCGTGAAAAGCTTGAGTCAGCGTCCGACATTCGCAGAATGTGATGAATGCCGAAGTCGTTTAAGCTTTTGATAGGCGCATTGCTCGTCCTGGCGGGGTGCACATCCACTCCGCCCGCGTGGAAACAAAAAACCGCGCCACCGCCGGAACCACCTGCTACAAATATGGTGCAGGTGCCGATAGTGGTGCCACACACCAATCCGCCGCCTTCGCGGCCGGTGGTGCAAATGCCTGTGCATACGAATGAATTTCCGGAACTCTGGGTGGCGATCAATCGCTGGGCCCAAGTGCGCAATTTCGCCCCGGCGCGAAAACTGTCACTGAATGATTGCGTCGCGTATGTCATCCATACGGGTAATGGCACATTGATTCTCCAGAGTGAATCGCTGATCGCCTATTGGGATGATACGCAGTTGCACCTGGGTTATGCGCCGCAATTGGTCGGAGGGCAGTTGTTTGTACATCGGTTGGACCTGATAAAGAACCTGGAGCCGTTGTTGCATACACCGGCCGTGGCACGGGCGGACCGGGTCATCGTCATTGATCCGGGGCATGGCGGCGGAAATACCGGAACCCGCAGCGTGACGGACGGTCAATTTGAGAAGCAGTATACGCTCGACTGGGCGGAGCGGCTGGCCCCGCTGTTGCTGGCGAACGGCTGGCAGGTGTTCCTGACGCGCACGAACGATGTGGATGTGACGTTGCCCGACCGGGTGGCATTTGCGGAGGCGCACCATGCAGACCTGTTCGTGAGCTTGCATTTCAATTCTGCATCGCCGGACGACCGGGAGGCGGGATTGGAGACGTATTGTTTGACCCCGACCGGAATGCCATCCGCCATGACGCGCGAATATCCGGATGACATCACGCAGGTGTTTCCGAACAATTCCTACGATGCAGAAAGCTGGAGTTGGGCGCTCCAACTGCACCGGGCGTTGCTGCGGACGAGCTTCTATAATGATCGCGGTGTGCGGCGCGCGCGATTCATGGGTGTGTTGCGCGGCCAGAACCGGCCGGCCCTCCTGATTGAAGGCGGTTATTTGTCGAACCCAACGGAGGCGCGGCGCATCGCCGACCCGGCGTTCCGGCAACGATTGGCCGAAGCGGTCGCGGGCGCACTCAAATGAAAACGACAAAACATGTTTTGGTGACGGGCGGCGCGGGATTCATCGGGTCGCACCTGGTCGAACGATTGCTGGGCAGCGGCAAAAGTGTGGTGGTCATCGATGATCTTTCGACGGGGAACCTGGAGAACTTGCAGGCCGTAAAATCGAATCCAGGACTGCAGGTCATCCAATCGAAGGTCTCTACGTGCGCAGAATTGTCATCGTTGGTAGCACAAGCAGCGTGCATTTATCACCTGGCCGCGACGGTAGGGGTGGAACTGGTGATGCAATCGCCGATCCAGGTGATTGAAACCAACCTGCGGGAAACGGAATTTCTGTTGAAAGCCGCTGCGCCGCACGGTGTGCCGATACTGATAACGTCGACTTCCGAGGTCTATGGCAAGAGCCAGAAGGACGATTTCCGGGAAGATGATGACTTGTTGATCGGGCCACCCAACCAAACGCGGTGGTGTTATGCGTGTTCGAAATTGATGGATGAGTTTCTCGCGCTTGCCTACGCCAAAGAGCACAAATTGCCGGTGGTGATCGTGCGATTGTTCAACACGGTGGGCCCGCGACAGACGGGGCGTTATGGGATGGTATTGCCGCGATTCATCGCCGCCGCGAAAGCGGGCGGGCCCCTGCGGGTCTATGGCGATGGCGGACAAACGCGGTGTTTCTGCTGGGTGCATGACGCGGTGGAAGCGATCGTGCGCCTGCAAAACAATCCGGCCGCACGCGGAGAGGTCTTTAACGTGGGGAGCACGGAAGAAATCTCGATCGCTGCCCTGGCGCAGACGGTCATAGAGACATTGAAGTCCCGCTCGGCCATCGAATTCCTGCCCTACCAGGAAGCCTACGGGACCGGTTTTGACGACATGCGCCGCCGCAAGCCATTGGTCGAAAAACTTTCCGTCACAACCGGTTTTCGGCCAGCGACCAAACTTCAGGAAATCATCCTGCGGACCGCCGGCAGTTCGAAGTGAGGCGGACAAAAAAGAAAGGCACCCTTGCGGGTGCCTTTCTGCGAATAAAATTTCCTAGAGACTAGGTGTTAGCATTGCTGGCCGGGAAGTCAACGATGTTCGAGATGACTGTGTTCGGCGTGTTGGTGATCGCATTCTTAAACTTGGGCGTGCTGACCTGCTGCACGCTGCCGTCGGCCAAACCGATATTACCCTGACGGAGATGCATGATGTCCGACCAACCGAAACTGGAGCCCGAGGCTTTGGCGTTCAGGTTGACGGCGCCGGTATACAGCGTGGTAGGAATGGTAGAAGAGCCTGTATCACCGATGTTACGATCCATCAACAAAATGAGTTGCGGATAGACGTCCGTGGCGAAACTGTCGACGACGTAACTGGTGGACATATTGGTTTCAGCCGCGAAGTTTTGCGCCGGCGAGTGCGAGGTGTCCGAAGGACAGAGCACCAGCTTGGGGGCGCTCAATTCATTCGACATAACCTGAAACATCATGTGCGCGTAGGTGGCACTGGCGGAAGCGGGGGCCGTGCTATAAAACCACGGTGACATAATGAAGTCCTTCACGCCGCCTTCGGAGCTGGAAACAATCATGGGGAACCGGTCGTTGTTATCAACGGCCCAGGTCTTGAACGCCAATTCACATTGGCGGATGTTATTGACGCAATTAATACGTTGCGCGCGGCGTTTGGCAGCGGCGAGTGCGGGTAACAACATTGCCGCCAAAATGGCAATGATCGCGATAACGACCAGCAGCTCGATGAGCGTGAAGGCCGCTAATTTCTTTTTGATGCTTTTCATAAACTTTCTCTAGTTGGTTTTTTTCGTTTCTTGGGAAACAGTTCGCGAACTCTAAGTGAATCACACGCACAGTCAACCCAATTTCTAAGGATTTTTTAGCATGGCAGGTGCCATCATCAAATATGCGCTAAATTCTCAGTTTCAACGGGTTTTGGAGGGAAAAATGCGTGAGAATCACGCATAAATGCGTGAATTTCACGCATTCCTGGAACGCTCCCCATTTGAGCTAGAGCTTGGCGTTTTTTCCTCTTCTGATAGCCTCGCGACATGGCTTTCGATTCCTTCGGCGATTTCGTGCAAAAGCTGGATGCCTTGGGCGAGGTAAAACGCATTTTGCATCCGCTGGCGACAGAACTGGAAATCACCGAAATTGCAGACCGCGAAATGAAATCGCCGGGTGGTGGCAAAGCTTTGCTGATAGAGAAGCCGACGGTGAACGGACAGGTGTCCCCGTTTCCAGTGGCGATCAACACGATGGGATCGTGGAAGCGGATGGCGGCGAGCCTGGGCGCCGAGTCGGTGGACGCGGCGGCGGCGGAACTGGGCTCGCTGATGAAAGCAAAGCCCCCAACCGGTTGGCGGGAAGCGATCAAATTGCTCGGGCAGGCGCTGGACCTGCGCCATGCGAAACCGAAGATCGTCAAAGACGGCGCGTGCAAGGAAGTGATTCACCGGGTTGAAAGTTCCAGGTTGAAAGCTGAATGTTGGCCGAAAGCACCAAATGTCAACGAACCTTCAACTTTCAACCTGCAACCAGCAACCTTGCTCAACCTGCCCATCTTGAAGTGCTGGCCGCTGGATGGCGGACGTTTCATCACGCTGCCGTGCGTCGTCACCAAAGACCCGGACACCGGCGAACGTAATGTCGGGATGTATCGAATCCAGATCTACGATGCCCACACCACGGGTATGCATTGGCAGTTGCAAAAAGTGGGTGCGCGCCATGGACGTCGTTATTATGAGACGGGCACGCGCATGCCGGTCGCGATTTTTTTGGGTGGCGATCCGGTGTTCACGTTTGCCGCCACGGCGCCGTTGCCGGATGGCCTGGATGAGTTTCTCCTGGCGGGTTATCTGCGGAAAAAATCCGTGGAACTTGTGAAATGCGAGACGAACGACCTCGAAGTGCCGGCGAACTCGGATTTTGTCATCGAGGGCTATGTGGACCCCACGGAACCGTTGCGAGAGGAAGGGCCATTTGGCGACCATACGGGTTATTACACGTTGCCCGAGCCGTATCCGGTTTTTCATGTGACCGCCATCACGCATCGCAAGAACGCGATGTACCCGGCCACGATCGTGGGCATTCCGCCGATGGAGGATTTTTATATCGGCAGTGCGTCGGTGAAATTATTCCTGCCCATCTTCAAGATGAACTTCCCGGAGATCGTGGACATCGCCCTGCCGGCGGAAGGGGTTTTCCACAACCTGGTTTTTGTCAGCATCCGGAAGACGTATCCGATGCAGGCGTACAAGATCATGCATGGCTTGTGGGGCATGGGGCAGATGATGTTCACCAAATATATCGTGGTAGTGGATGACGATGTTGACGTTCATAACACCAGTGACGTGTTGTTCCGGATGTGCGCGAACACGGACCCGCAACGTGACAGCATCTTCACCAAAGGGCCGGCCGATGTGCTGGACCATGCGACGAGCGAAATGGCCAGCGGGAGCAAATTAGGCATTGATGCGACGAAGAAACTGCCGGGCGAAGGTTTCAAGCGCACGTGGCCGCCGTTGATCAAGATGGATAAGGCGGTGAAGGCTAAGATGAAGAGCCTTTTTAATCTTTAGCCATGATTATTGGATCGGAGTACCCGCGACGTAGTGGGTGAGGTCACCCTGGATCTGTTGTTCGAGGCTTGTTTTTCCCTGTTTCTGCGCCAGGGCCAGCGCCTTTTGGGCGGTTTTCTGCGCCTCATTGAATCGCCCCAATTCGGCAAAAGCTGCGGCCAGAGTTCGTATGACCATGGCGTTGTTGCCGTGGGTGATCTGGTCTGCCTCGCGGGCTAATTCCAAAGCGCGGTTGCCATTGCGGAGCGAGGCTTGCGTGGTCGTCACATAGATCCAGGCCAAATTGTTGTGGGCCGCCATGCTGTCGGGTTTGAATCGCAACGTCTTTTCGTAATAAGCAATGGCCCCTTCTTCGTCGCCTCTTCTGAGAAGGATGGAGGCCAGGTTCACACATGCGATCTCACATTCAGGATTTTTTTGCAAGGTATCGGCCCAGAGCGATTCCGGATTTTGATAAACGACGGCATGCTGCCAACTCAAAGCGCCCAAGATCAGGAATAGTCCGGCGCAGAATACAGCCAGCCACCACGTTCCGTTTTTCCTGAAGACACTGGCCAACCACGTCAAGCCAACAGCGATCAGCGCCAGAGGACCCATGCTGGCCAGATATTGGAAGTGGTCACCGACAAAGGAGAAGGCGAGGAACGTGTGGTCGATGAGCCCCAACACCGGCAGCAACGCCACCAGAAAATAGGCGAAGGCGAAAAAAAGCGGGCGCCAACTGTTCCGGCGATTCCACCACAGGAGGAATAAAACCGCACCGGCGGCAAGGAGTGGCAACCACGAGAGTGCCGGGCCGGCGTTTATCTTCCATTGCGGGTAGATCAGCATCAGCGGATGCGGCCACAGCAATTTGCCGAGATAAAACCAAATCACTTTTCCGGCCACAACCATGCGTTCGGGTGCGGCCAGGGCCCATTCGGCATTGCTCGTTCCTTCGAGGTGTTGGGTCCAGATCGACACGGCGCTGGCGACGAGCGTCATCAGGAAAAACGGAGCGAGGATGAACAGGTTGCGCCATTTCCATTTTCCATCCATCCACCAGGCACACAAGCCGAGGACCACGGGCAAAACGACCGTGGACGATTTACTGGCCATGGCCATGGCGCCAAAAATCAACGCCCACAGATAAAATCGCCGGCCACTGACATTTTCCGGATCTCTGCCCCACCACTTCAGGAAAAAAAGTATGGTCAGCAGGAAGAAAAAACCGGACTGGGTGTTTTTTAGTTCGGTGACCCAGGCGACCGTTTCCACCTGCACAGGATGCAAAGCCCAGAGACCAGCGCCGAGCCAGGCCGCCGCTGCGGTCATGCCCAGACGACGGAGCACGCGACACAACAGCAGTGCGTTGGCGGCGTGCAGAAGCACATTGACCAGATGGTAAGGCAAGGGCCGCAAACCCCAGAGGGCGTGTTCCACCCAAAAGGTGGTCAGGGTCAGAGGACAAATGCGCGCGGCACGCGTGGTCCAGATCTCTTTCAAGCCCTGCGGGCCGACGATGACGGGATTTTCGGTCAGGTGTGCGGCATCATCCCAAATGAAGGTGGCGCGCCAAACCGGCAGGTAGGCAACGATGACGGCGCACACGAGGATGAACGCCAGGAAGTATTCCAGTTTACGGGAAAATGCACCGTGCGGGGCTGGCAGCTCGGGCGACGTTTCTGCCAAACCGGCTGTATCGTTTGATGTCGTGTTCATTCGCCGACCGGCCTGATAAGAAAACTTCCGCTCGCCTGTGTTGTGATAATTATTCTAGCTTTGGCTGGAAGAGATGCGCAACGTGATTTTCGAACGCCCATCATAGCACGACATGAAAACGAATGAACCGGGCCCGCTGCCGCCGATGAAGACTTTGCTCTGGCGCGGCTGGCAGAAGAAATGTCCGCATTGCGGGGAGGGCCCGCTCTATCAACGCTGGTTGAAGTTGCATGAACACTGCCCGGTATGCGGCTTGCGGTATCTCACCAACGAGGGGGACCTGTTGGGAGCGCTGTTTTTTCTCGACCGCGCATTATTCCTGATCCCTTTCATCGTGCTGTTTTATTTCCACATCTGGCACCCGAACAAGGTGCTGTTCATTATCTCCGGCGTGATCATGCTGTATCTGCTCGTGTTCACGATGCCGAATCGCAACGGCGTTACCCTGGCGTTTGATTATTATATACGGCGTTCTAACGACGATATTTCGGAGGACGATTTCCAGGTGCCGGAAAAGAAATAAGCGTGGCAAAACACCGCGGGTTCAAAATGCCGCCCCACCCATCCAAGCAAGCGCCTGACAGGTTCTTCGCCACCCGGCAGGCGCCTTTCCTCTTTGGCGGCGGATTGATTCTCCTCACGCTGATCGCCTATTGGCCGTGCCTGCGGGGTGGCTTTGTCTGGGACGACGATGCGTGGACCACCGGGATACCCGATTTAATGTCTGGCTTTTCCGGCTTGCGCACCATGTGGACCCACCTGACCGCGTTGCAGCAATATTACCCGCTGGCCGGCACCTCCTTCTGGATCGATCATCAACTCTGGGGAAATTGGACCCTGCCCTATCACGTGGAAAACGTCCTGCTGCATTCAGCATCGGCATTATTGTTTTGGCGGTTGTTGCGCCGGCTGGATGTGCCGGGCGCCTGGCTGGCCGCGGCGGTCTTTGCGCTCCATCCGCTCATGGTGGAATCGGCAGGCTGGATCACCGAACGCAAGAATGTGCTCTCGCTGGTTTTCTTCCTGGGCGCCTTGCTGGCTTATGGCCGCTTTGTGTCCTTCTGGCAAGAACCGAA
>Ga0265324_10001562_pt1 | contig 12819 bp, 10 predicted proteins | sample 41419metaG_FD_198634 | JGI IMG/M metagenome (GOLD analysis project Ga0265324, IMG submission 198634) | Rhizosphere microbial communities from Carex aquatilis grown in University of Washington, Seatle, WA, United States - 4-14-19 metaG | ecosystem: Host-associated > Plants > Roots > Rhizosphere...
TGCGCGCGAAATATGATTTTGGCAAACAATCGTTCCTTGGCGCAATGGGAACGGCGAGAAATTTTACCGATGCACACAACTACACGGGGGGCATCGACTGGAGTTTATTTCTTGATGCCAATTATTCCATTCGCGGGCAGATGCTGGCTTCGAATACAAAAGAGGTCAATGACCAATCTGTTTTTTTTGACTCCAGTTTTTTCGGCGGCACGCGGTTCACTCCGGGGTTCGATGGACAAACGTACGACGGCACCGCGCTCTATACGCAGGTCCGCCGTGATGCGAGAGATTACAGTTTTAGCGTAACCTATGAAGATATTTCACCGACCTTCCAATCGGAGAACGGCTTCATTACCGGAAACGATTTACGCATGATCGATGTGCAGAATTACTACAATTTCTATCCCGTCAATTCACTGGTCGATCTGGGTCAATTATGGATGGAAAACAATTTGCAGTTCGATTACGACAATGCACGGAAACAACGCTGGACGGCGGCCGGAATATATTTACAATTGAAAAGCCAGACGAATATCAACTTGTGGTTTTTGCCCTACAACGAAGAATTGTATCATGGCGTGCGGTTCAACAAAATCAACCGCGGCGAGTTCTCGGTCAATTCTTCCCCGGCAACGTATATTTCCGTTTCGGGGGACATCCAGCTCGGAAGGTTCATTGACCGTGATGATGCTTTAACCGGATATGGCCACAACATCTCGGCATCGGTGGCGCTAAAGCCGACATCACAATTAGAACTTGATTTGTCCTACTCCCGCTCACGATTGTCGGATGTTTCGACGGATCGGCTTTTTTATGATGGATACATTTCGAGGTTCACGGGAATCTATCAATTCAGTTCCGACGTCTTTTTCCGCCTGATCGGACAATACGATAAATTCAACAAAGCCGTTGAAATTGACCCGCTGCTCAGTTACAAGCTGAACCCTTTTACTATTTGCTATGCGGGTTCAACGCACGACCTGACTGATTTTGACAGCCCGTATGGCTTTGAGCAAACCGAGCGGCAATTCTTTATAAAGCTGCAATATCTCTGGAGAGAGTGATCAACCGCTCTGTAAAATAGAAAAGCCCGGCATCACCGTCGATACCGGGCTTTTTCGTTTCACCTGGATCTACTTAAGCAGCACCAATTTTCTTGTTTGCACGAAATTCCCCGCTTGTATCCGATAAAGGTAGACGCCCGAAGAAAGTCCGGCGCCGTTGAATGTCGCGCCGTACGAGCCGGCCTCCTTGTTGCCGTTGACCAGCTCGGCAATTTTCTGGCCGAGCATATTGAAGACAACAAGAGTCACATGCGAGCGGGCGGGAATTTCATAACGAATCGTCGTCGACGGATTGAACGGGTTTGGATAGTTCTGCTCAAGTGAATAGGCGGCGGGGCTGAGCGGAGTTTTTTTCACAAGATCGATGATCTCTCCTCCTCCTCCTCCATTTTCGGTCTTCAAAATCGTTCCGTTCATGCCGACAACCCATACTAGTGATGAATCGTATACCGCAATAGATTTGAGCGCCGTTGGTACGTTGGTGTATTGATAAGTCCAAGTCAATCCTCCGTCCGTGGTTCGAAGGGGATAACCATACTGACCTACTGCCCATCCCCTCAGATTGTCGCTGAACCGCACCGCGTTCAGATCCTCGTACAACTCGTTTGTTGGTGATTCCCACGAGGAGCCTCCATCTTTTGTAAAGAGCATCGTTCCTGCTGCGCCGGCGATCCACCCGTTTTCCGGCGTCAAAAAGAATACTGAATTCAACGCGGCGTCGGTCATCCTCACCGGCCCGTACCAGTGGTCGCCGCCGTCCGTTGTCTTGAGGATCGTTCCTTCGTTGCCGACAGCCCAACCGTTTGCAGTATCACTGAAATCCACACTCGCGAGCGAGCTCGTTGTGCCGCTTGATTGGGAATTCCAGTGCACGCCGCCGTCGGCGGTCTTGAGAATTGTTCCTTCATTGCCGACGGCCCAGCCTCTTAGTGAATCGATAAAATCGATGCCCCCGATCCAGTTGTTGGTTCCGGTCGAACAGGTGTGCCACGTAGTTCCGCCATCTATAGTTTTAATGATCGTACCGTTGTTGCCGCCTGCCCATCCAATTCCATTCTGGCCGTAAAATACAGCCCAGAGATCCGCAGTCGTTCCGGTCCCTTTTGGATTCCAGCTGCTGCCTCCGTTGGTTGTACCGAAGATCGCTCCCCCGGTACCAGCGGCAAATCCGTTCTTAGAGTCTGCAAAACTTACAGAAGAAAAATTCACGGGCGTCGGCAACGCAGATTGGGGGTTCCAGGAATTTCCGCCATCCGTCGTCTTCATGAGATGTCCCGTCGGGTCGGACACCCAGCCTGTATTCATATCGACGAAGGACGACAGGCTTAACCAATAAGGAACCGGAGTTCCCGCGTTCGTCCAGGAATTTCCGCCGTCCAATGTTTTAAGAACTGTGCCGGATCTTCCCATGATCCAGCCGGAATTATTTGGGAATAGCTGAACCATGAACAATGGCAAAACGCTCGCCTGTCCGGCACTCCATGTTTCTCCGCCGTCGGTTGTTGTGAAAGTCTTGCCGTTGTAGTAGTAAAGGTCGCTTCCGACTAAACATCCATGCAATGCATCTCCAAAAGCTATTCCCCAGAGATTCAATGTTGAATCGACAATTGTTGTCGTCCATGCAGCGCCGCCGTTCGTAGTCTTAAGCAGCGCTCCATTAGATCCGCAAACCCATCCATTTTGGGTCGAAGTAAAAGCAATCGAGCAAAGGCTGGAATTGGTTTCGCTGCTATGACTTGTCCACGTGGCGCCTCCGTCAGTTGTCGCGAGCACAATCCCTCCTTCGCAAGCGACCCATCCGTGAAGCTGATCGATAAACAATATACTCTTACACAGGCTCTGTGTCCCCGATTGCTGCTGCTGCCACGTTGCCCCGCCGTCAGTCGTAACGAGGATAATACCCTCGCTTCCGCAAACCCAGCCCCGTTGAGCATCCACAAATGAAAGACCGGTCAGGTCATTTGAGACTCCTAAAGATTGGTCAAGCCAATGAGCGCCTCCATCGGTGGTCTTTCGAAGCAATCCATTTTGGCCGACGATCCAGCCGGTCGACACGTTCACGAATTGCATGAGATTGAACGGGTTGACCACAGGGGTTGGCCCTTCAGACGTCCATTGCGAAAAGAGATGGGAACATGGGAGGAGTAATATCAGGGTGAGAAGTGAAAAGTTGGTTTTCATGTCGATGTCCCTCCGATTTCGGTGAGGTTAAGATGGAAGGTTCGCCAAACGAAATGTACTTTGCAAAAATGCACGGCTGATGAAGCAATCAGAAACAACCCTTGCGGTATGCGAACCCCATGTTTCAAACTGTGAGAAAAGTTCATCCTGAACGGCTTAACCGCCATGTCGAACCGCAGTACACAGAAAGATACGGCAAGAGTTATCGAGAGTCAAGCTGCGGGTAGCTGGGGTAGTGTTACAGTTTCACGCTAGACACTATTACTTCAAGCACTTTCTCGTTCCCAATCTCCGATTGGGAACGAAGTGTGTCAAGTGATCAATATTTTCAGACGAAAAAACACGTTACGCAACTCGTTCCCAAACTGAGTTTGGGAACGAGAGTGAAGAGTTATCGAGAGTCAAGCTGCGGCAGACAGCAGGAGTAGACCATAGCCGGAATGCAGGCAACTGTACGCCATGGACAGAATGTCTATCAAATCTCAGGGCCACAAACTGCAAACCAAGAGCTGCGATCTCTCTGTTATCCTCGCTATTGGGTAGTGTCCTAATATGGGTATGAGCTATCTGAAAAATGCTTTGTACTGTCATCCTGATCAACGACGCTGAAGTTTTGTGGATTTACGGAGACGCATTGACATGGATTCTTCGTCTCCCGACAAAAAGCGTCGGGAGACTCAGAATGACATGACTCAGAGATTATGACATGTACAATCAAATTAGGACACTACCTGCTATTGTGCAATATCAAAAAATCTTTGTATATTTGTGCACGATGGAAACGTCACTGAAAAAGAAAATCATCTTAGTCGGCGACAAGGTGCTGGTCTCCCCCGAAAAAGACCAGGAGAAGTCGACCCACGGATTGTATCTCCCCCCCGGCGTAAAGGAAAAAGAAAAGGTCCAGAGCGGCTATATTGTTAAAGTTGGACCGGGATATCCTGTTGTCAATCCAAACTATGTCGATCAGGAACCGTGGTCAACAACTCCCAAAGATCCGGTGAAATACATTCCGCTCCAGGTCGAAGAAGGGGATTACGCAATTTTTCTTCGGGATGCGGCTATTGAAATCGAATATGAGGGAGAGCAATATCTTATTGTCCAGCAATCATCGCTTTTGATGCTCATCCGGCGGAGTGCGTATACCGAGATCGGACCATGAACGCAGCGCATGACCCCCGTATTTTCAACGAAGCAAACATTCACGAACAATTGCAGACAGCCCCGTTTACGCAGGGATTTTATACTCTTCGGTTCTACACCGAGAACGGAAAACCCGCCGCACATCCGACAGACACAATTTCCGAATTCTACCTTTATCCTTCCGGCGGAACGCTGCGCGACAGCACCTTCAACCTTGTGTTTTACGATTCTCAGTTCGATACGTACAGAGGCTTTAAGCCGCCGCACCTTGAAAGATAATTAAGAATTAAGAATTAAGAATTAAGAATTAAGAATTAAGAATTAAGAATTAAGAATTAAGAATTAAGAATTATGAATTATGAATTAAGAATTAAGAATTATGAATTATTGAGACTTCTGAATAATTCCAAAAGTATGACTCACGCAAATCCCGCGGGGCTGGCGAGAGACGATTTTTCAGAAGTCTCGAATTATAAGAGATCTCTTCACCCTGCTTTTGCAGAATTATTAATTGAGGCATCTGAAAAATCAGTTACAATGGTGGGACGGACATTCTTGTCCGTCAGAATTTGTTAGATTTGAATCAAAAATGACAAACAGGAGTGTTTGTCCCACCAGAAAAAGCAATTTTTCAGAAGTCTCTAATTCTTAATTCTTAATTCTTAATTTTTAATTGTCCCTGTTTGTCTTTTGCCAAGAACAAAGCATGCGAAAGGTACTCAATGCAGCCTGAAGAAATATTAGAAAGTATCAGCGGAGGGTTTTTTGCTCTCGATGCGGATTTCAAGTTTACGTACTGGAACCGGGCCGCCGAAGAGGGAACACGTTTTCTCCGTGACCAGGTGCTGGGGAAACACGTGTTCGAAATATTTCCGAACGCGGAAAAGGCCGAGCTGGGCGACCGTTACCGCACGGCAATGGCAACGAAAACATTCCAGTCGTTTGAAACGAGTTACCACGACAATAATTTTGAAGCATGGTATAACATTCGCATTTACCCGAATGAGAACGGGCTGTCCGTTTTCTTCCAGGACATCACCGATCAGAAGCATCAGGAACGCCAGCGGGAGACGCTGCTCGAGATTTCGCACGTCATTAATTCGAGCAATCAGCTCGACGACCTCTGCGCGCAGGTCGTGCACACGATTGCCGCCCGGTACGACCTTCCGTTCCATCACGTGTTGATGTACATTTTCCGGCCTCAGGACGAGAAAATTATTTTGGTCGCCCCCGAGCTTCCGTCGCTCGAATGGGAACAAATCCTCACGGCGCGGTCGGTGAACGAACAAAATTCCGCCGCTTGCATCGACGCCGTCATCACCGGCGCGCCGATCATCACGTCGGACGTTTCCCGCAGTTCATACTACGCCGTTGCGCCGGAGATGCTGGTGACGTCGGATCCGAAAACCGTTCTCGCTATTCCGTTAAAGGTCGAAGGCGAACTGGTCGGCGTGATGGAGATGCTGATGAATTCCGAAAAAGCGTTCGCCGAAAGGGAGCAGTCGTTCCTTTCCCTTATTGCCAACGAACTGGCTGTCGGCATCAGCCGCAGAGGGTTGATCGACGAGCTGCGCGTAAAAAACGTGGACCTCGAGATCCAGCGTGCGCAAACGGAGGACGCACACGAAACGCTGAAGAAATTTCTCGCCTTTTTCAGCCACGAGCTCCGTTCGCCGCTGAATTCCATTATCGGATTTTCGGAGTTGATTCAGCTCGATATGCCGAAGCTCGATGCGGCGACGGTTGCGTCGTACGTTTCGTCCATCAATCAAAGCGGAAAACATCTCCTCCAGCTCATCAACGATATCCTGGACCTGTCGAAGCTGGAAGCGGGGAAGCTGGAACTTCATTACAAGAGCATTCCGATCCGTCAATTCATCGACGGGCTGACAAAATCATTGCAGCCGCAGATGGAACAGAAGAAGCTGTCGTTCGAGATCCATATCGCGGACGAGCTCGACGATATCGTTGCCGACGATGTCCGCCTCAAGCAGATCATGCTGAACCTTGTCACGAATGCCATCAAGTTCAGCCATCCGGAAAATACAATCGCGATCAACATCCTGCGGGTGAACAACGCGGTCGAGTTCAGCGTGCTGGATTCGGGCGTCGGCATCAGGGTTGATGAGATGCCGCGGCTGTTCCTTCCGTTCCAGCAAACGTCGGCAGGGAAAAGGAAGCAGGAAGGGACGGGGCTGGGCCTGTCGATCACCAAAAAGCTTGTCGAGCTTCACGGAGGCTCGGTGACTGCGGTGAGCGAGTGGGGAAAGGGGAGCACGTTTATTGTGCGAATGCCGATGATGGTCAACTCCCGCAGCGACAGCAACGACATTGCGGGGAACATTGCCGGCATTCTCACACCGTCGTCGGAGCCGCAGCGTGTGCTTATTGTGGAAGACAAGCCGCATGCGCGGCAGATACTGCAATCGTATCTCTCGGAAGCCGGTTACGTTATCGAAACCGCGGCGAACGGCATCGAGGCGCTCGAGAAAGCAAAATTGTGGAAACCGGATGTCATCACGCTCGACATTCTTCTTCCGGTGAAAGATGGCTGGCAGGTCCTGCGCGAACTCAAGCAGCATCCGTTGTGCAAGGATATTCCGGTGATCATCATCTCGATGCTCGATGAACGGAACGTCGGATTCGGACTCGGCGCGGTCGATTATTTTGTGAAGCCCGTCCAGAAAGACGAGCTTCTCGAATCGCTCCGCAAAGTAACTTCGGCCTTGAAGCACAAACAGTCGGCAAGAATTTTGGTGATCGACGACGACCGTTCCGTGATCGACCTGGTGCAGGTGATTCTCGAATCCGAGGGATGCACGGTGCTGAAGGCGCTGGACGGGAGGGAAGGTCTGCGGCTCGCGCAAGAAGAGCATCCCGACCTTATCATCCTCGACCTGGTGATGCCGGAAATTTCCGGGTTCAATGTTGCGTATCAATTGAAACACAACCCGAAGACCCAGACAATCCCCGTGATCGTGATGACGAGCATGGAGATCGATGATGAAACACGGGAACAGCTTCGCGGGTTTGTCGTCAGTTTGATGAAGAAATCGGGGTTCACGAAAAAAGATTTACTGCAGGAGATCTCTGCAATAGAAGGGAAGCGGCAGTAGGGATCACAAGTGTCTTTCTATTCTTGTTTCGCCGCGTAAGAAATTTTGCTTTCCATTTAGCATTACTTTCTTTCCGAGAAAGAAAGTAACCAAAGAAATCTTTCGAAATCGTAACGCGCGGATTCAATCCCAGCCGCACATGCCTTCAATTTCGGTAAAGCAACAGTATAGAAATCCAATGGACTTATATATGAGCACCGAAATTGAAACCCTTCGATTGAATCCTTCCCTCTTCTCGCACCCGACGATTTCGATTTGCCTGAACTCTTGCAGTTGAAACATTCTCAGAATCGGCGTTGGCATCGCGTGGTTCCGATCCCGAGAAATTCTTCCCGCTTTCCAAAACATGAAAGGCGGGATCCCGTAACGCGGGACTTTGCTTCTCTCTCTGGCCACAGACTAAGTAGAGAGTGGACAAGCCCGCACAAACTAACACAGTATCTCATTTCGTCGTTCTTCGACCGAAGGGATGAGACAAAGCTCATCGAAATGTATACTGTAAGCAAAGGCCGTTAGCTGTCGGCAAGACGGACAGTCCAGCGTGATGCCCGCTTTCTCCCTCGCGTTCCCGTTCCCTTGAAACAACGAAGAAGCCCGTTACAATCCCGAGCGCACTGCCGGCCAGCACATCGGATGTCCAATGCTGGGTGAAACGTACACGCGAGTAAGCGGTGAGCGAGGCCATGCCGTACAGCCCGATCCGTGCAAGGGGATGGTCGATGCGTTCGGCGAGGACCGTTGAGAGTGCAAATGCAAAGACAGAATGACCGGAGGGGAATGCCTGCCGTTCGGCGTTCCATTGAAATCCCCTGAAGTCCCGCGAATCGCCATTCGGTCCCGGGCCCGCTCTTCCTGTAATGTACCGAAGGGCCAGCACTGCTGAACCGGAGAGAGCAAGACTTTCGAAAATAAGACGCCCTGTGACGCGGATGTCCTTGTCGCCCGAAACGAGACCCGCCGCATAAACCCCCGCAGAGAAGATGCTCACATATTCTAGTTCTCCGTAATAGGTTGGGATTTCCCACAACGTGTTGGGCAGCTGATCATCAGTTTCGATACTAAACTTTTTGCAGAGATAGTCGTCTGCGGATATCACGCCGAGAGTGCCCGCAACGGTACCTCCCGCGATCATCCAATCCCGTCCGGAAAAGCGCGCAGGAGACGACCAGAACGAGAGTCCATCATCGAGTGCGGCCGTCGCGTCACTCAGGACGATGTGCGAGAGGGATCGAGAGGGTGAGGAATCTTGCGCAACTGCGTTGAGGTTGATGCAACAAGCGAAAAGAAAAAGGAGCAAAAGGCGGTGCAGCATAGAAACCGATGTCCGCATGGCTAAAGGCAATGGAAGAAAGAGAATTTCATGGAGACATGCCTGACGATTTTTGTGATATGCCGATCTGAATGATGAAAAAAATATAATCAAATAATCGCCCTCTTCCAATGGCGGGTGGTGGGCTAATTTGCGAGAGCCATCGACAGAAATGTTTTCTAATGTCATCCTGATCCCGCCGTCATTTGGCGGGAGAAGGATCCACGACGCTGAAGCTTCATTGATTTACGATGCTGAATTGTCATGGATTCTCCCGAAAGGATGCTTTCGGCATTCACTTCGTCCCGCTTCCGCGGACTCGTTCAGCCAATTAGGACAGTACCCAATGGCTGGAAACCGTTCGCCGCGATTTGTTCCCTTTAGAGGGTCTCCGAAATCCGGGGCACACTATGAGTATTGTCACAAAGAAGAAAATGTCTTTACAATGCCTTAAAAAGGAGTAGTTTTTTACAAAATACCCCGCTAATGGAACATCTTTAGCTATATTGGCGTTTTTGAATATGGGAAAAACATGAATGAGTTTACTTTGACCAAACAAAACACTATATTTTCATTATCCAGCCGAATCATTAAAACTAAAGACTGTAGTTTCCAGAGTCAACTCTGGCCGTACATGTGTGGGAAGGGAAATATTATCTCAACCGAGTCACAAGAATGTGACTCAAATGGCGGAGCTGTAAGAAGTTGTGTCGGTGCCTTGGAGTGATCGCGGCATCGATTGGCAGACATGAGATGAAGCTTGGATGATCTGCGCTGTGTTGGAACGAGTATTCATGATGCATAGTCTAAATTTTCACCGGAAGGATCATAGGAATATGAGACGAAGCATGATGCTTCTCTCGACAATATTGGCGGCGGGTATTTTCCAGTCAATCACCGCACAAGTGACCACGACAGCTGTCCCTTTTCTGATGATCGCTCCCGACTCACGCGCCAGCGGCATGGGCGAGGCAGGCGTTGCTCTAGCCAACGATGCATGGGCGACATATTGGAATCCGGCAGGGTACGCATTTCAATCCGGCACTGAGGCCGCTGTCAATTACTCGGATTGGCAGCCGGCCCTCAACCTCGGCGACGTGTGGATCGCGAACACGGTGTACAAACAGGACGTCAGGCAGCTTGACGGAACCGTCTCCGCGGCATTCACATATCTCAACCAGGGAGAAATTGGAAGGACACTTAACGACGCGACTGTCCTTGAGACATTCAAGAGTTACGAACTGGCTTTTGCTCTCGGGTATGCGACAAAGATTTCAAATGTCCTTGGCATCGGTTTCAATCTTAGAATAATTCACAGCGCCATATCGCCTTTTGGAGCGCCGGGAGGGCAGGGAACCGGCATAGCCACCGGCGTCAGTTTCGATGTAGGAATGCTCTACCATCCACAGTCTCTTGTAATTCCCCTGGTGAATCACAACCTCGGAGACAGGCTCAGTCTCGGATTTAATTTATCAAACATAGGGCCGAAACTTACGTACGGCGACGCATCCCTCGCGGATCCTATTCCGATGAACCTTCGTATGGGCCTTGCATTGAAGTTTTTCAAAAACCAATACAACGATGCCGCCTTCATTGCCGATTTCAATAAACTCCTTGTCAATTATACGGACAACGGATCCGACGCATTCTATAAAGCACTCTTCACCTCGTGGACAAGGCGGACGATTGGCGAAGAATTCCGCCAATTCGATACGGGGCTTGGTTTTGAATACTGGTACGGTTCTCCGAAACTCGTTGCATTTCGCACGGGTTATTTTTACGAAGACCCCAGCTACGGGAACCGCAAGTTTTTCACTTTCGGTGCCGGCGTGCGTGTAGAGTCGTACGAATTTGATTTCAGTTATATCGCCGCCTCGGAGAAGGACGACCCTCTCGGCGGAACGCTCCGGTTCTCTCTTCTTAGCTCTTTTGGGGTGCTCGAACGCTGATGAGCGGACGGCGTTCTCCGGGAGAAAAGTGAGGCAGAGCACATCATGCGAAAGTTTTGAATGGCATATTTAGGTTGGTATCTGCGGATCTTGCCGAACGTGCCAATTGACTCTCAATCAACCACCATTATTCATTAGCGAGGTTAATCTATGAAACGTGCGATACGAGTAATTGCAATAGCATCCCTCATCCTGCTTGGCGTTCGTTCTTCACAAGCGCAGTGGACCGCGGACACCCTCACGAACGAAGGAAGGGTGTATTCATTTGCCGTGAACGGCGCCAATCTTTTCGCAGGAACAGACAGCGGTGTCTTCCTCTCCACTGATAATGGAGCAAGCTGGACAGCAGTCAATAACGGTCTGACTATTGGCCCGGTTTATGCGCTCGCAGTGAACGGAACCTATCTCTTTGCAGCAATTGAGGGCGGAGGGATTTTCCGCTCCGGTGATAATGGCAACACCTGGACGGGCGTGTTCAATGGAAGTGATATTTTTGTTTTTTCACTTGGGGTAAGCGGGACGAATGTTCTGGTGGGCACCGAATCAGGTCTTGTATATGTTTCGACAGACAACGGAAATACATATTCAACAGTCAATACCGGCTTGATGACCAGTAATTCGGGTGCTCCTAATGTGAGTGTTTTTATCCAGAGCGGATCAGACCTTTTCGCGGCAGGCTATGGCGGGGGAGTTGTTCTGTCGACGGACAACGGAGCCAGTTGGACTCCCGCCACCAACGGATTAGACTCTGCGGTCGATTGCTTAGCGGCATCGGGGTCTACTCTGTTTGCCGGAACTGACAGTGGTGTCTTCATTTCATCCAACAACGGAACAAATTGGCAGCCGGCGGATACAGGACTGACATTGCTCTTCATACCAATAAGCGCCATGGCAGTTTCGGGTACGGATGTTTATGCGGGGTCGCAATTGGTTTTCAAATCTACCGACAATGGAAACAACTGGGTTGATTCCACTGTTGATCTACCGGGAGGTAATACTATTAATGCTTTTGCTGTTCAGGGAGCTTATCTTTTTGCAGGGACTACTTCAGGCGGTATATCAGGCGGCGTCTTCCGGCACGACCTTCCGATTATCCTTCCCGTTGAGCTGGCGGCATTCTCCGGTTCATACACAGGCTCAACAATTGAACTCCAATGGAAAACGGCTACAGAACTGAACAATTCCGGATTTCAAGTAGAGAAGAAAGTCTCCGGTCAATGGAAAACGCTCGGGTTTGTAAAAGGAGCCGGCACGAGCAATGCGACGCATACGTACTCTTATGCCGACAAAAATATTTCCGGCGGCGTTTCGAGTTACCGTTTGATGCAGGTAGACCACAATGGAAAGACGCATTATTCGCAAACCATCAGCGTCAACGCGAGCGTGGTGAAGGAATTTGCGCTCCGCCAAAATTATCCAAACCCCTTCAATCCGTCAACGGTCATTTCATTTGATTTGCCGGAGGCATCGCAGGTCACGTTGAAAGTGTACGACAGCATCGGCAGAGAGGTTGCCACGCTTATCAACGAGTATCGCCCGGCAGGAACGTATGAACAGCAATTTGATTTGGGGAGGCTGGCGAGCGGCCTCTACATTTACCGGCTCAACAGCGGCGCGCATACATCTGTGAAAACAATGTTGCTGTTGAAGTAATACGACTAACCTGCTCATCACGTTCTGCAGTGTAGAGCAAAGCAACATCATTGTCATTCTTCTCCCGCCGCAACGCGGCAGGAGAAGAATCTGGAACATGTGTGGGGAAGTCAAGAAGGAAAATTTCGTTGCAAAATCCCCCGCCCGGAATCCAGACCCCTCGCTCCGCTCGGGGTGACACTATAAAGAGGATTTTATTTTACTGGACAAAGCACCATCATTGTCATTCTGAACGAGTTCCGCAAAGCGGGACGAAGTGAATGCCGAAGGCATCCCCTTGTCTATAGAAAAGAATGTCAAGAGAAAAAGCATTTCCTTCACAAAAAATGGGACTTTTTTTGTGCTCTGACATGTAACCTCACGCTGCTGTAGAGTCAAATATTGTTGATTGAAATCTTTGTGAT
>Ga0265324_10001563_pt1 | contig 12819 bp, 12 predicted proteins | sample 41419metaG_FD_198634 | JGI IMG/M metagenome (GOLD analysis project Ga0265324, IMG submission 198634) | Rhizosphere microbial communities from Carex aquatilis grown in University of Washington, Seatle, WA, United States - 4-14-19 metaG | ecosystem: Host-associated > Plants > Roots > Rhizosphere...
TCCACGCGCAAGGTAAAGCTGGCGATCGTCGGCTACGGCGCGGCGCAAAAAATCGCCGTGGCCAAGATGGTGCAGCGGATGCTCAACCTCGTCGAACTGCCCGCGCCCGACGCAGCCGACGCGCTGGCTTTGGCACTGACTCATGCACAGGAAAATTCGCGGCACGGATTAACGCCGCTGAATAAAATATGATCACCTTTCTCAACGGCAAACTCATCGAGGCACTGCCCACGCAAGTCGTGGTGGAAGTCAACGGCGTTGGCTACGAGGCGCTGATTCCGCTGTCGTCATTTGACAAGCTGCCGGCACCCGGCCAGCCGGTGAAATTGCTCACGCAACTCATCATCCGCGAGGACGCGCACACACTTTATGGTTTCATGTCGGCGGCGGAACGTGAGCTGTTCCGGCTGCTCATCAACAGCGTCAGCGGCATCGGTCCGAAAACCGCGCTGAACATATTGAGCGGCATGAATGTCGTGACCTTTCGCGGCGCGGTGGCCGGCAGCGACGTTAAGTCGCTTTCGCAAATTTCCGGCGTCGGCAAAAAGACCGCTGAACGCATCGTCGTGGAATTGCGGGATAAGATCGGCGCAGCCGGCGCGCTGGAAGCCGCGAGCGCGAAGCATTCACTTTCGCCCGATGACCAGAAGACCAACGACGCGACGCTCGCGCTCATGGCGCTCGGCTTCAAGCAAATTGACGCCCACGACGCCGTCCGCGCCGCGCAGACGATGCTCGGGGCGTCGGCGACGGTGGAGCAACTGGTCCGCGCCTGTTTGAAAAAAGGTTGAGCTGATGTCGCCCGTTCCACACCCAAAGCCCAAAACCCACAAGCGCAGCGGGGTGATTGTTCCGCACGCCCCAAAATGGCACCAGCAACTGGGCGCGTTTATTCTTTTCGCCTCGCTCCGCGCCTTGCTGCTCACGGTGCGCTGCCGGATGCGGAGTCATTCCGAATTCTTCGCACCGTCGGCGCCGACCCCGGTGATTTTCTGTATCTGGCACAATCGCTTGGCGACGTGCATCAAAGTTCTGGATGTCCATCGCCGTCCGCATAATTCCGGCGCGGGTATGGCGGCGCTGGTGAGCGCGAGCAAGGATGGCGCCTTCCTCGCCCGTATCCTCGAATGGTTCCGGGTGCAACCCGTGCGCGGCTCCACCAGCCGCCGGGGCGCACAGGCGATGCTGGAGTTGACGACGTGGGCGGAGCGCGGACACGACTTGACCATCACGCCGGACGGTCCACGCGGCCCGTGCTATCAGATTCAGGACGGGATCACCTCGCTCGCGCAGTTGACCGGCCTGCCCATCGTGCCGGTGACGATGAATTTGAACTGGAAAATCTCCGTCAAAAGCTGGGACAGGTTTCAAATTCCGCTGCCGTTTGCGCGCTGTGAAGTGTGCGTGGGCAAGGCGGTTCGCGTGCCGCAAAATGCGAGTGACGCCGAGCGCGAGGAGTTGCGCCGTCAGTTGGAAACCGAACTCCGCGCCATCACGCGCGATTAAAAAATGATCGCTCGCGTCAGTCTGGAAATCGCGCTGCGCAAGGAGTTTGATTATTCGATTCCCGCGGAGTTGGCCGGGCAAGTGGATGTCGGCAGCCGCGTGCAGGTGCCGTTCGGCCCGCGCAAAATTCTCGGCGTCGTCACGGCGATCGCGGAGGAATCCGGCCGCGCCAATCTCAAACCGATTCTCAAAGTCATCGGCGCGCAAACCCTCGTCACGGCGAAAGTGCTTAAGCTCGCGCGGTGGATTGGCGAATACTACTGCTGCGCGCCGGAGACCGCGCTCAAATCCGTCCTGCCCGAAGCCGTGCGCAAGGAAGACGCCGGCTGGCGCGAGCGGTTGTTTGTCCGTCCGGTGCCGGTCAGCGGCGAATTCCCCAAATTGCCGAAGCGCCAGCAGGAAGTTTGGAATCTCGTTGAGGAGCGCCGGGAAATGTTATTATCCGAGTTGGTCGAACTGGCCGGGACGACAGCAGCGACGGTGCGCAAGTTGGAGGATCGCGGCCTGATTGAAATCACCTCGGAAATTTCCGAACGCGATCCGTATGCCCGTGAAACTATTTTGGCGACGCAGTCGCTGACGTTGAACCCGGCGCAGTCTGTCGCGCTAAATAAAATCAAAGCGGCAATGGACAAGCTACAAAGTGCTGCCGACTTGCAGTCGGCAGTTGCATCGCCTGAACGAACCGGTTGGGAAGCTGTAAATTCTCTGCCTGAAATTCAAGCGGCTTCTCCGTTTTTTAATAGACAGGCGGAGGTGGAAACATATTCGGGATGGTTGCCGCATTGGCGACAGGCAAACCGGATGTATTTTGTCACGTTTCGGCTTGATGATTCAGTTGCCCAGCCGGTTCTGGTGGCCTGGAAGGAAGAACGTGACGTCTGGTTGAAGCACCATCCCAAGCCTTGGCCGGAAGATGTCCGTGCAGAATATCACGAACGCTTTACCCGGCGCATGGAGGAATTATTAGATGCGGGGTATGGAAGCTGTGCTCTGGCAAATCCGTCAGTGGCCACGATTGTCCAGAAAGCGCTAAAACATTTTGACGGCCAGAGCTACCAGCTCGGAGAATTCGCCATCATGCCCAACCATGTTCACCTTCTGGTGCGGCCGGCAGAGGAAGTGCCGCTGGAAAAAATCATCCAATCGTGGAAAACTTTTTCCGCAAAGGCGGCAAATCAAGTGCTCGGGAAACGTGGAACATTTTGGCGGGACGAATACTTTGATCATATTGTTCGTAGCGAAGCACAGTTTAACAAGTTCCGGCGCTACATCGAAGAAAATCCAGTAAAGGCACGGCTGCCCGAAGGAAGTTACCAGCTGGGGAGCGGCAAGTTTGTTTTTCGCGGAGTTTCTGGGTGGCAGCTGACAGCAAAAACTTCCGCTGTTCCCGCCGCGCCCGCCCCCTGCCGACTGCAAGTCGGCAGCACGTTGCCGGAAGCTGCGCCTGCGCCTGCGACGTCCGCATCATGCATCACGCAACACGTATCACAGACTTTTCTTTTGCACGGCGTCACCGGTTCCGGCAAGACGGAAATCTATTTGCAGGCTATCGCACACGCGCTGGAGCAGGGCAAGGGCGCAATCGTGCTGGTGCCGGAAATTTCACTGACGCCGCAGACGGTGGAGCGGTTCAAGGCGCGGTTCAGTTCCGGGAAATTGCAGACGCGGGTGGCCGTTTTGCATTCGCATTTGAGCGCGGGCGAACGACACGACGAGTGGCATAAAATCCGGCAGGGCCGGGCGCGCATCGTCATCGGTGCCCGGTCGGCGATTTTTGCGCCAGTCGAGCCGCTCGGACTCATCGTCGTGGACGAGGAGCATGAGCACACTTACAAGCAGGAGGAAGCGCCGCGTTACCACGCGCGCGACGTGGCCATCATGCGCGGCCAGATGGAAAACGCCGTGGTCGTGCTCGGTTCCGCCACGCCGTCGCTGGAAAGTTTTTACAATTGCAAGAAAGGAAAATACACGCTGCTCGACTTGCCGGAGCGCGTGGACGACCAGAAAATGCCGCACGTCCGCGTCGTGGACATGCGGCAGGCGATGTTCAAGGAAAAGGGTCCGCCGCTGTTTTCGCCGCAGCTCAAGGAGGCCATCACCCAACGGCTGGAGCGCGGCGAGCAGACGATTTTATTTTTGAACCGGCGCGGCTACTCGACTTCGCTGCTCTGTCCGAAGTGCGGTTACGTCGCGAACTGCCCCAATTGCAGCGTGGCGCTGACCTACCATCGCATCGAGCAGAAACTTTCCTGTCACATCTGCGGCCACAATGAGAAAGTCCCGCTCGTCTGCCCGGAACCGAAGTGCAAAAATCCCGCCATCCGCTTTTCCGGCACCGGCACCCAGAAAGTCGAGGAGGTGCTGGCGAAATTATTTCCCAAGGCGCGCATCAAGCGGATGGATGCCGACACGATGAAGCGGAAGGATGATTACCGCCGCGTCCTCGGCGATTTTCGCGTGGGTAAAATCGACATCCTTGTCGGCACGCAGATGATTGCCAAGGGACTGCATTTTCCGAACGTCACGCTCGTCGGCATCATTTATGCGGACTCGGCGCTGCACCAGCCGGACTTTCGCGCGGGCGAACGCACGTTCCAACTGCTTACTCAGGTCGCCGGTCGCGCTGGTCGCGGCGATGTGGAGGGCGAGGTGTTTGTGCAGGCGTTCACGCCGTTTCATCCGGCCATCCAGTTCGCGCGCCGCCACGATTTTGTGGGTTTCTTCGAACAGGAGCTGGAATTTCGCGAGCAGTTAAAATACCCGCCGTTCAGCCGCGTCGCCTTGCTCACACTCAAAGGTCGCAACGAGGAGAAAGTGAAATTCTCCGCCGACCATTTGAAACGCGTGCTTGAGTCCAAAGTCCAAAGCCCAAAGTCCAAAGACACTTCGGGCGGCACGACTTTGGACATTAGACATCGGACTTTGGACTTCAGAGATTTGGTCATCGCCGGCCCTGCGCCGGCGCCGTTGCTGCGCGCGGAAAATTTTTACCGCTACCAGATCATGCTGCGGACGCGCGCAATGAGCGCGTTGAGCCGCGAACTGGCGCAGATCATCCAATCGCTGAAGCTGCCAGAGGATGTTTCGCTGGCCGTGGATATTGATCCGGTGAGTTTGAGTTGAGCCGCCGTTTATGCGCGCTCATTTCCCTTCGCTTTGATCAGCGCGATGCGCCGCTCGTATTCCGCCTCGGTGACTTCGCGTGGGAAGGCTTTGCAGGTTTGCTGAAAGCCGGGGAAATTCCAGAGGTTGGGAAAATCGCGGCACTGCTGTGGCTTGACGGACTGCACGGAGCAGTCGTCGCCGTCCAGAAAAACGCAGCCGCCGTCCGGTTTTTCCTGCAAGGCCAGTCCGCCGCGATCCCAGCGCAGCCGCGTGAACTGCTGGATGAAATCGACTTCACTTATGCCCTTGAATGCGGCGAGCCGGGTGATCTCCTCATTCGTCAAACGCACCTGGCCCGGCCAGCGGCAGCAGGCCGTGCAGCGTTGGCATTCATAAAAAATCGGCATGATGCAATCCGGATTGGAGCTACGCCTTTTTAATTCCCCGCTGCCACAACTCGAAGTGATACAACGCGACGACGACAAGCGAGTGGCCGATCGTTTCATCGGCGACGAGTTTTGGGATTTCTGACACCGGCACAAGCAGCGTCTCCAGATCTTCACCATGATCAAATTCCACGTCGTGTTGCAGGTGGCAGTTTTCAATCAGCACGGTAAAGGTGGTGTTGCTCAAGATCGCGGGGTTGGAATGGATCTTTCCAAGCAGGCGGGCGTTTTCACCCGCGTAACCGGTCTCTTCGCGCAATTCACGCACGGCGGTTGCGACCGGATCGGTTTCGTGCGGGTCCATCATGCCGCCGGGGATCTCCAACTCGACGGTGCCGGAGCCGTGGCGATATTGCCGCACCATCACCAGCTTCTGGTCCGGCGTGAGGGCGATGACATTGACCCAGTTGACGCTGTCGAGGACGAAGAAATCATGTTCCTTGCCCGTGCGCGGATTGATGCAAAGATCGGAGCGGATTTTGAAGATGCGAAAATCACCGACGGGTTTGGAGCCGACTTTTTTCCACGGTTTAATCATTTTGAATTTACGATTTACGATTGACGAGCTGCGCGGGTTTGCGCCCGTCAATCGTAAATCCAAAATTCAAAATTCAAAACCCTTTTTCCTTGGCCGACCAACCCTGGCGCATCAAGCCAACCAGATGCTGCAAAGCTTCCTCGTAGCTGCGGTTTTTCTCGGCGGCGAGCTGGCGGGCGCGTTTATCGAGTTGCGCGGCCATCTCGGCGGATTTTTCCGCCGGACAGCCGAGGGCGACGAGGACTTGGTTGAGTTGCGAGATTTCCACAAACGAATTAACCACAGTTGGGCACCGATTGACAAAGATATTTTTTTGTCGTGCGCATGGGGGTTTTATCAGTTGGCATCGGTATTTATCCGCGGTTGAGAAATTTTCCCCTTTTGCCCGCGCCCCGCAAAACCTAGACTGACGCCATGAATTCGCCCGGATTTCCCGTGGTCCGCCCGCGCCGGTTGCGCACCTCGCCCGCCTTGCGCCGCCTCGTCGCGGAAACGTCGCTGAATGTTTCGCAGCTCGTGCTGCCGCTCTTTGCGCGCTCCGGCAAGAAACTGCGCCGGCCCGTCGCGGCCATGCCCGGCGTGTTCCAGTTGTCGCCGGATGAGATCGTGCGCGAGGCGGCGGCGGCGCACGCGCTCGGCATCCCCGCCGTCCTGCTCTTCGGCATCCCCGACAAGAAGGACGCCAGGGCCAGCGGCGCTTACGCCAGGAACGGCATCGTCCAGCAAGCCACGCGGCTGCTGAAGAAGGAGCTGCCCTCGCTGCTCGTGATCACGGACGTGTGCCTGTGCGAATACATGGAGCACGGCCATTGCGGCATCGTGTCGCACGGAAAAATTTTGAACGATCCGTCACTGAAGCTGCTCGCGCGCACGGCCGCGAGCCACGCCGAGGCGGGCGCGGACATCGTGGCACCCAGCGACATGATGGACGGCCGCGTCCGCGCCATCCGCGCGGAGCTGGACAACGACGGTTTTGCCGACACGCCGATCATGAGCTACGCGGCGAAGTTTGCGTCCGCCTTTTACGGGCCGTTCCGCGAGGTGGCGGAATCCGCGCCCAGTTTCGGCGACCGCCGCAGTTACCAGATGGACGCGGCAAATGGCAACGAGGCGTTGCGCGAAGTGGCCCTGGACATTCAGGAAGGCGCGGACATGGTGATGGTCAAGCCGGCGCTGGCGTATCTGGACATCATCCACCGTGTGAAGACGGAATTTGGTCTGCCCACCGCCGCCTACGCGGTGAGCGGCGAGCACGCGATGATCAAGGCGGCGGCGGCGAACGGCTGGATCGACGAGCGGGCGGTGACGCTGGAAAGCCTGCTGGCCATGCATCGGGCCGGGGCGGACATCTTGATCACCTACGCGGCGATGGACGCGGCGAGGTGGCTGAAGGGCTGAATAGGCTGGTGCTGATTTGGTGACGGCGAGGCTGCGGCGCACCCACCGGTTTGAAATCAGGCCATCTCGGCCTGCTTTTACGTTTGCCATGTCCCTGCCGGCCAGTTAGGCTTCGCGTTCACTTTTTTCACTATGATTGGATCAATTCGCAAACATTCCAGCTGGCTGTGGTGGATCATCGCCGGCCTCACGATTGTCTCGTTCGTGTTTTTCATGGGTTCCGGCCCGGCGCGCAACGGCGGCGGGGCGCGGTCCAACAGTGATTTCGGCCGGATTTACGGCCATCAGATCACGGCGGAGGAGTTCATGCGGGCGAAGGGGGAGTTTTACATTTATTACTGGATGCGCAACGGCCAGTGGCCGAACAAGAGCGCGAGCTTCAGCCAGGATGACGCGGAGCGCGAGGTTTACATCCGCCTGCTGCTGGAGCAGAAGGCCAAGCAACTCGATATTCACGTCGGTGAGGAGGCGGAGGTCGCGGCGGCGAGTGATTTTCTCCGTTCCATCGGCCGCAACGGCCAGCCGGTGGACCTGGGCAAATTTGTGGAACAGTATCTGGCGCCGGAAGGCCTGGGCGTGACGGATCTGCAAAACTTCCTCCGCGATGAACTGGTCGTGCAGCAGATGATCCAGGTGCTTGGCTTGCCCGGTGAGCTGGTCACGCCGCAGGCAGCCGGCCAGCTTTACGACCGCGAACACCAGGAAGTCTCCGCCCAAACGGTGTTCTTCACCGCGTCGAATTATCTCGCGCAGGTTTCGGTCACGCCGGACGCCGTCGCGCAGTTCTACACGAACAACCTGGCCGTCTATCGCCTGCCGGACCGCGTGCAGGTGAGCTATGTTTATTTCAACGTCACCAACGCCCTGCCGGCGGCCAAGGTGGAATGTGAAGCGACCAACACCTTCACCAATTACGTGGACGCGATTTACTCCCAATACGGCCAGAGCCAGTTTCCCGAGGCCAAGACGCCCGCGGAGGCCAAGGCCAAAATCCGCGACGTGCTCTACCGTGACCGCGCACTGCGCGATCTGCGCCAGCAGGCGAATGATTTTGCCTCGGCCGTGTTCGCCCTGGAACCGATGAAGCCGGAAAACCTGGCCGCCTACGCCAAACAAAAAGGCCTGGCCGCCTTCACCACCGCGCCGTTCGCGGCCAATTATGGCCCGGAGGAATTCACCGCCTCGTCGGCCTTCATCAAGGCGGCGTTTCAATTGACGCCGGATGAGCCGTTCGCCGGGCCGATCGTCGGGGCGGATGGCATTTACGTCATCGCGCTGGCGAACCAGTTGCCGAGCATGATTCCCCCGCTGGCCCAGATCCGCAGCCGCGTGACGCGGGATTGCACGGATGCCGAGGCCGTGGCGTTCGCCCAGCGGGCCGGGACGAACTTCTATTTCAACGCCGCCGTGCAAATGGCCGCCGGCAAAACCTTCGCGCAGGCCGCCGTCGCCGGCGGCCAGTCGCCGCAGGTGTTGCCGCCGTTCTCACTCAGCACTTCCGATCTGCCCGAGTTGGGCGACCGCGCCATCCTTGGCCAGTTCAAGCAGGCGGCCTTCACCACGCCGGTCGGCCACCTCAGCAATTTCCGGCCCACCAGCGACGGCGGGTTCGTCCTGTTCGTCCAGCAAATGCTGCCGATTGACGTGACCAAGAAAAATGCCGATCTGGCGCAGTTCGTCAATCAGGTCCGCCGGGCGCGGCAGGGCGAGGCGTTCAACATCTGGCTCCTCGCCGAGGAAAACCGCGAGTTGCGCGAAACGCCGGTCTTTCAGAAAGCGGCCTCGGCGGCAAGCGGCGCGGCGAAATAGCCGTGAGCACGGCCATCAAACTCTCCGCGCCCGCCACGCGCGAGTTCTGGGAAATCCCCGTCCTCTTTGAAGACGAGCACCTGCTCGCCCTCGACAAGCCCGCCGGCCTGCTCACCACGCCCGACCGGCACGACGAGGCCCGGCCCAGCCTGATGCAACTGCTGCTGGACGGCCTGGTCGCCGGCAAACCCTGGGCGCGCGAACGCGGCCTCTCCTACCTGAGCCAGGCCCACCGGCTCGATTGCGACACCAGCGGCGTCATCCTGCTGGCCAAAACCAAGCCGGCCCTCCTCACCTTGGCCGACCTGTTCGGCGCGGAAAAGTCGCTGCGAAGCTATGTCGCCCTCGCGTGGGGCATTCCCGAAGCGACCAGATTTGAAGTGGACGCCAAGCTTGCCCCGCATCCGGTCAAGCCCGGCCAGATGTGCGTGAACCCCCTCGACGGCAAGAAGTCGCGGACCGAATTTGAAGTGCTGGAGCAGTTCTCCGACTGGGTGCTCCTGCGCTGCACGCCGCTCACCGACCGCCCGCACCAGATCCGCGTCCACCTCAAGCACGCCGGTTTCCCCCTGGTGGCCGATGATCTTTACGGCGGCAAAAAGCTCTGGCTCTCGCGGCTCAAAAAAGACTTTTACCTCAAGCCCGGCCGCGAGGAACGCCCGCTGATGTCCCGCGCCGCGCTGCACGCGGAGGAATTGAGCCTGCCGCATCCCGTCACCGGCGCACCCGTGGTCATCCGGAGCGAATGGCCCAAGGCCTTCAAGGTGGCGGTGAAATATCTCCGCCAATACGCCACCGGCCCCGGCCGGCGCGGCCGGCTGGATGCCGAACCGGAATTTACCGAGGAATAATCCCGGCACCCCGGCCGTTAAACCGCGAACTACGAGAACTACGAGAAAAGGGTCTCCGGCAGGCTCCGCGTTCGCATCTTTAACGTTATTTTATGTTCCAAACTCCGGCTCCGCCCCTTTCTCCAGCTCCCAACGGCCTTGTAAGTCACGGGAACGGCCTTTGGCCCGCTCCCCGCTTGGGCGGGGTGAGGGAGTCCAAGCCACCGGCTGATGCCAGCTGGTCGAAGACATAATCCCGCTTGTGTTGGTCAATTTCTTGGCTTATCACAGATGCACCGTCTGGTGCATTCGTCCCTATTTTTTTGTTGCCGGACAATAGCTCTATGAAAATATTATAGAACGAAATTAATATCCCGGATGGCGGATGCTGTCAGCCGGCAGCCTTCACCCTAGTCGAACTGCTCACGGTCATCGCCATCATCGGCATTCTGGCGGCCATGTTGTTGACGGTGCTGTCCAAGGCACCCGATACCGCGCGAGTAAAACAGGCCCGAGTGGAAATGAGTTCCCTGGTCACCGCCATCGAGTCTTACGACCAAGATTACAGCCGATATCCCGTCACGCACGCGGAGCAGACGGCGGCGGGGACGAATGATTTCACCACTGGTTTGTTCCTGGCCGGCGGGCCGCAGAGCTTCGACAGCAACAGCAATGTCGTCGCCATCCTCATGGATCTGCCGACATTTCCCAACGGGAGCCAGACGGCGGAATTCGGCCACGTCTATAATTCGAAGCAGGTGAAATATCTGCAGGCCAAGATGTCAGGCTATGACCCGGCGACCAACGACCCGCATCCGCCGGACGGCGTGGACAACTCCGGGACCTACCGCGACCCGTGGGGCCATCCCTACATCATCACGATGGACTTGAGTTACGACGACCAGTGCCGCGATTTAGTTTATTCGCTGACCAGTGTTTCGCAGAATCCGCCTAGCGGCACCAGTCAGACGGGTTTTAATGGATTGTCGAGTCCCATCCCGAATGGTGCGGGTGATAACTTTCTTTATCACGGCAAGGTGATGGTTTGGCCAGCCGGGCCGGACGGAAAATATGACACGTTGCCGGCCAGTGGACCAACCGCCGTGGCCAACAAAGACAATGTTTTGAGTTGGCAGTAACGGTTTGGAAAAGTGTATCAGGAAACCGCCCAGTTCACGATGGATTTCTGCACGTGCAACCGGTTTTCGGCCTGGGTGAAGATGGTGTCGGCGTGGGCCTCGAAGGTTTCCGCGTCAATCTCCTTGCCGCGATACGCCGGCAGACAGTGCATCACCAGCGCGTCCGGTTTGGCGAGCTTCACCAGCCTGTCATTGATCTGATAGCCGGCAAAAGTTTTGAGGCGCTCGGCGGTTTCGGATTCTTTACCCATCGAAACCCAAACGTCGGTGTATAGCAGGTCCGCGCCGGACGCGGCGGCTTTCAAATCTTCCGTGACAATAATTTTTCCACCCGCGCGTTTCAAAATTTCCGCCGCCGGCTGAAACGCCTTTGGCGCGGCGATGCGCAGTTCAAAGCCCAGCTTGGCCGCCGCAAAAATCCACGACACCGGCATGTTGCACGCGCCGTCGCCGATGAACGTGACAACCTTGCCGGCAATCGGTCCGCGCTTTTCTTCAAACGTGAAAATATCCGTCAACACCTGGCACGGATGCTCGTCATCGGTGAGTGCGTTGATGGTCGGGATGCCGGAATACTCCGCGAAATCCTCCACGTCGCGCTGTGCGAACGTGCGGATGACCGCGCCGTGGATCATGCGGCCGAGCACGCGCGCGGTGTCCTTGATCGGCTCGCCGCGGCCGAGCTGAATATCGTTTGCGTTGAGAAACATCACGCCCGCGCCGAGTTCGCGCAGGCCGGTCTCGAACGAAACCCGCGTGCGTGTGGACGACTTGGAAAAAATCAGCGCCCACGTCTGGCCGGCGAGCGGCTGCGTGGAATGTGCGCCGCGTTCCTTTTTGAAAACCACCGAGTCGCGCAGGATCTTTTCGAAGTCCGCGCGCGGCAGTTTTTCCAATGACAATAAATGTTTCATGTCGAATTGAGCTGGGAAATTACCAACCAAAGGAAATGATATAACCGAACGGAAACGCGCCGTCACTTCTTTTTCTTGGGCGACGGCGGGCGGCGCCGGGGCGTGGCCGCGGGCTTTTTGGAGGCGTCCGCCGCGCGCCAGAGATACCACGCCGCCGTGGTGCCGTGCGGCCGCCAGCGCCGGCCGTGCGCCAGCAGGGCTTTGGGCTTGGGCAGGGCGCTTTTGCGGTAGGCCACGCGGAAGCCGTTGCGCACCCCGAAGTCATCCACCGGCAGAACATCCGTGCGGCCGAGCTGAAAGATCAGCAGCATCTCCACCGTCCAGCGCCCGACGCCGCGCACCTCGGTGAGGCGCGTGATGATTTCGTCGTCGGACAACTTCACGATCTGCCGGGAGGTCGGCACCACACCGGACAGGGTCTTCTCCGCGATGTCGCGCAGCGCCCGGATTTTGGCGAAGGAAAAACCGCAGGCGCGGAGCTGCGCGTCAGAGACTTTCGCCAGATCTTCCGGCTTGGGGAACCGGCGTTTCGGAAATAGTTTCTGGAACCGCGCGAGAATGTTGCCCGCCGCCGTGGCGTGGAGCTGCTGATGCGCGACGGCCTGCACCAGCGATTGAAACGGCGAGCGCCACGGCTCATGCTCCAGCCGGCACGGGCCGACTTCGCGGATGAGCCGCCGCATCACGGGATCCACGGCGGAGAGATGTTTCAGCGCGGCGGCATTCATGCGAAAGGACGGACGTTACGCGAGCGACTTGACCAGTTCCTCGATCTTGTCAATGCCTTCGGCGGCTTCCTGCGGCTTCAGGTTGAGCGACGGCAGCAGCCGAATGACCTGCGTGCCGGCGGGAATGGCCAGCACGCCCGCCGCGTGGAGCCGGTTCACGAACTGAATGGCCGCCGGTTTGTCGCTGGCGGCGAACGCCGGAATTTTTTCGGCCAGCTCCAGACCGAGCATGAAGCCGAGGCCGCGCGCGTTGACGACGACGCCCGGATAAGTTCTTACGAGCCGTTCCAACTCGTGTTTCATCCAGTCGCCGAGCTTGCGCGCCTGCTCATCGAGTTTTTCCGCTTCGATGACTTCAAGAATCTTCAGCGCCACGGCGCACGCGAGCGGCGTGCCGCCAAAC
>Ga0265324_10001572_pt1 | contig 12744 bp, 10 predicted proteins | sample 41419metaG_FD_198634 | JGI IMG/M metagenome (GOLD analysis project Ga0265324, IMG submission 198634) | Rhizosphere microbial communities from Carex aquatilis grown in University of Washington, Seatle, WA, United States - 4-14-19 metaG | ecosystem: Host-associated > Plants > Roots > Rhizosphere...
GCACCGGCCGCCATTTCGTCACCACCTTCCACGGCACCTATAATCTCGGATGGTTCGGCCTCAAGCGGATCTACAATTCGGTGATGGCGCGGGGCGAACGGGTGATCGCCATCTCCCACTTCATCGCCGAGCATGCCCAGCGCACGTACGGCGTCGACCCCGCCCGCATCCGCGTGGTCCACCGCGGCGTCGACTTCAGCCGCTACGATCCCCAGCGGGTCAGCCCCGAGCGCATCATCGCCCTGGCGCAGAAGTGGCGCCTGCCCGACGGCTACCGGGTGATCACGCTGCCCGGCCGGCTGACCCGGTGGAAGGGCCAGTCGGTGCTGATCGAGGCACTGGCCCTGCTGGGCCGGCACGACGTCCGCTGCCTGCTGGTCGGGTCCGACCAGGGCCGCACCGGCTATCGCGCCGAACTGATGGACCTGATCCGCAGCCGCGGCCTGGAGGACGTCGTCCACATCGCCGACGAATGCAACGACATGCCGGCGGCCTACATGCTGACCGACGTGGTGGTGTCGGCCTCGACCGATCCCGAGGGCTTCGGCCGCGTCGTCATCGAGGGCCAGGCCATGGGCCGGCCGGTGATCGCCAGCGACCACGGCGCCCCGCGCGAGACCGTCCTGCCCGGGCGCACCGGCTGGCTGGCGGCCCCCGGCGATCCCCATTCGCTGGCCGAAGCGCTGGCCCGCTTCCTTGCCCTCGACGCCACCCAGCGCGCCGAGATGGCCGGCCGGGCCCAGCGTTACGTGCGCGAGAACTTTTCGCGCGAAAGCATGTCCAACGCCACCCTGGCCGTCTACCGCGAGGTGCTCGGCCTGCCGGAGCCGTGAGCGGGGGGGCGCCGATGACCGCCGGCATCCTGGTGATCAAGCTGGGCGCCCTGGGCGATTTCGTCCAGGCAACCGGCCCGTTCGCCGCCATCCGCGCCCACCATCCCGGCGCCCGAGTCACCCTGCTGACCACCCCGCCCTTCGCCGCCTTCGCCGCCGCCGCGCCCTGGTTCGACGCGGTGTGGATCGATCGCCGTCCCCGGCTGTGGCAGGTCGGACGGCTGCTCGACCTGCGGGCGCAATTGCGCGGCGGCGGTTTCGGCCGTGTCTACGACCTGCAGACGTCGGATCGCAGCGGCTGGTATTTCCGCCTGATCGGCGGCGGGGTGGAATGGTCGGGGATCGCGCCCGGCTGCTCGCATCCCCATGCCAATCCCCGCCGCGATTCCATGCATACGATCGAGCGCCAGGCCGAACAGCTGGCGATGGCGGGCATCACCGCCGTGCCGGCGCCCGACCTGTCGTGGGTGAGCGCCGACGTCGCCCGCTTCGGCCTGGCGCCGCCTTTCGCGGTGCTGTGCCCGGGCGGCGCCGCCCATCGCCCGGCCAAACGCTGGCCGGCGGCCGCGTTCGCCCGCCTGGCCGGCCGGCTGGCCGCGCGCGGCGTCGTCCCGGTGCTGGTCGGCACCGCGTCCGAGGCGGCGCTGCTGGCCGAGATCGCCGCCGCCTGCCCGGCGGCACGCAACCTGGCGGGCGACACCGATCTCCTGGATCTGGTGGCGCTGGGCCGCGTTGCCGCGGCGGCGGTGGGCAACGACACCGGGCCGATGCACCTGATGGCCGCGGCGGGATGTCCGTGCGTGGTGTTGTTTTCGTCCGCCAGCGACCCGAACTTGTGTGCGCCGCGCGGGCGGGTGAGGGTGCTGGCCGAGGAGGACCTCGCCCGCCTCGACCCGGGTGCGGTGGAAGCTGCGCTCGCCGCCTTGACTTGACACCCAAACCCCTTACAGTCCGGTCGTTCCCTTAATTCGGAGAGTGGCATCCATGGTCGCCATCACCCTTCCCGACGGCAAGGTGCGCCAGTATCCCGGTCCGGTGACGGGGGCGGAGGTCGCCCGCGACATCGGCGCCGGCCTGGCCAAGGCGGCGCTGGCGGTGCGCATCGACGGCCGCATGCAGGACCTCGATGCGGCCATCGCCGGCGATGCCAAGATGGCGATCGTTACCGCCAAGGACCCGGATGCCCTCGAATTGCTGCGCCACGACGCCGCCCATGTGATGGCCGAGGCGGTGCAGGAGCTGTTCCCCGACACCCAGGTGACCATCGGCCCGTCGATCGAGAACGGCTTCTATTACGACTTCGCCCGCGCCACCCCGTTCACCCCCGAGGATCTCGGGCGCATCGAGGCAAGGATGCGCGAGATCGTCGACCGCGACGAGGCCATCGTCTGCGAGGCGTGGAAGCGCGACGACGCCATCCGCTTCTTCGAGGGCAAGGGTGAGAAATACAAGGCCGAGATCATCGGGTCGATTCCGGCGGACCAGACCATCACGCTCTATCGCCAGGGCGACTTCATCGATCTGTGCCGCGGCCCGCACCTGCCGTCGACCGCCAAGCTGGGCAAGGCGTTCAAGCTGATGAAGCTGGCCGGCGCCTATTGGCGCGGCGATTCCCGGAACGAGATGCTGCAGCGCATCTACGGCACCGCGTGGTTCGACAAGAAGGATCTCGACGCCTACCTGCACATGCTGGAGGAGGCGGAGAAGCGCGACCATCGCCGCCTCGGCCGCGAGATGGCGCTGTTCCACCTGCAGGAAGAGGCGGTGGGCAGCGTATTCTGGCACCCCAAGGGCTGGATCCTGTGGCGGGTGATCGAGAACTACATGCGTCGCCGCCTCGAGGCCACCGGCTATATCGAGGTCAAGACGCCCCAGCTGGTGGATTTCTCGCTGTGGCAGGCGTCCGGCCATGCCGACAAGTTCTCCGAAAGCATGTTCACCATCACCACCCAGGACGACCGGCACCTAGCGGTCAAGCCGATGAACTGCCCCTGCCACGTCCAGATCTATCGCCAGGGCATCAAGAGCTACCGCGACCTGCCCCTGCGCATGGCCGAGTTCGGCGCCTGCCATCGCTACGAGCCGTCGGGGGCGCTGCACGGCATCATGCGGGTGCGCGCCTTCACCCAGGACGACGCCCACATCTTCTGCACCGAGGACCAGATCACCTCGGAGACCGTGGCCTTCTGCGAATTGCTGAAATCGGTCTATGCCGATTTCGGCTTCACCGACATCCGGGTCAAGTTCTCCGACCGTCCGGCCAAGCGCGCCGGCAGCGATTCCGATTGGGACCGCTCGGAGGCGGCCTTGTGGGCCGCCGCCCAGGCCGCCGGGCTGGAGACCACCCTCAATCCCGGCGAGGGCGCCTTCTACGGCCCCAAGCTGGAATTCGTGCTCAGGGACGCCATCGGCCGCGACTGGCAATGCGGCACCCTGCAGGTCGACACCGTGCTGCCCGAGCGGCTCGACGCCGCCTATGTGGCCGAGGACGGCGGACGCAAGCGGCCGGTGATGCTGCACCGCGCCATCCTCGGCTCGTTCGAGCGCTTCCTCGGCATCCTCATCGAGCACCATGCCGGCCGCTTCCCGCTGTGGCTGGCGCCGGTCCAGGTGGTGGTGGCGACCATCGTCTCGGAAGCCGACGGCTTCGCCCGCGAGGTGCAGTCGGCCCTGGCGGCGGTGGGCCTGCGCGTTGAACTCGATCTTCGCAACGAGAAAATTAACTACAAGGTGCGCGAGCATTCGGTCGCCAAAGTGCCGGTGATGCTGGTCGTCGGCCGGCGCGAGGCGGAAGAGCGCACGGTGGCGGTCCGCCGCTTGGGCAGCCAGGCCCAAGAAACCCTTGCGCTGGACCGGGCAGTCGCTACACTTACCGCAGAGGCCATGCCGCCGGCGTGACCAAGACGTTTCGAGCCGGACTCGGACCGCAAGGGGATTGTGCGGGCCGCTCCATTCCTTTTTTTCTCAGGTGCAGGAGAAGGGTTCATAGCTAGACCGCCGATGCAGACGCCGCCCAAATCCGACGGGCCGCGCGTCAACAGAGAGATCGACGCCCGCAACATTCGCTTGGTTGGCGCCGACGGGGAAATGATCGGAGTCGTCAGTCTGCGAGAAGGCTTGACCATGGCCGAGGAGTCCGGATTGGACCTAGTCGAGGTCTCGCCGAATGCCGACCCGCCGGTCTGCAAAATCCTGGACTTCGGCAAGTTCAAATACGAAAGCCAGAAAAAGAAAGCCGAGGCGCGGAAGAAGCAGAAGGTCATCGAGGTCAAGGAGGTGAAACTCCGCCCCAACATCGACGACAACGACTACAACGTCAAGATGCGGAGCATGCGCAAGTTCCTGGAGGAAGGGGACAAGGTGAAGGTGACCCTGCGCTTCCGCGGCCGCGAACTGGCCCACCAGGACATCGGCGTGCGGGTGCTGGAAAGGGTGCGCAACGAACTCGAGGACATGGGCAAGGTCGAGCAATTGCCGCGCATGGAAGGCCGGCAGATGGTGATGGTGATCGCGCCGCGGTGAATGTCTTCGGGCGCGGTAGGGAATGGGTTGCCGGCCGCGTCCACATGCGCTAGTCTCCGCGCCTTCCCGGCCGGGCATTTCCAAGACGTTGCGGAGAGGTGCCAGAGCGGTCGAATGGGCCGGTCTCGAAAACCGGTGTGGGGGTAACTCCACCGTGGGTTCGAATCCCACCCTCTCCGCCAATGCCTCGTCCAGGACCGTCCACGGACGTCCGAACCACCCCAGAAAATCCCAGGAAATCCGCCATTTCCTGGGATTTTTCGTCTGCCGCCGTCCACGCTTGACCACGCCAATCCACGGCGTGATGGTGGGTAGACGACCGCCCCGCCGTCCGGACCGAGGCTACCCACCATCCTACCCACCAACGTCCCTATAACTATCTAACACGGAACGGGAAAATGCCGAAGAAGGTGGTAGGCTTTTCGGCCCGGAAAGTGGAGACGATCAAGACCCCCGGCCTGTTTGCCGACGGCAACGGCCTGTACCTCCAGGTCACGGCGACGGGGGCGAAGACCTGGATTTTCCGCTACGCCATCGGCGGCCGGCGCCGCGACATGGGATTGGGATCGACCGCCCTCGTCGGCCTCGCCGAAGCCCGCCAGAAGGCGCTGGAGGTGGGCCGGCAGGTCGCGGAGGGGATCGATCCCCTCGAAGCCCGGAAGGCCGCGGCGGCGGCGCTGGCCCTCGAAGCGGCCAAGGCGGTGACCTTCCGCGAATGCGCCGAGGGCTACATCGAGTCGATGCGGGCGGGTTGGAAGAACGCCAAGCACGCCGCGCAATGGACCAGTACGTTGACGACCTACGCTTACCCGTCGATCGGCGCCCTGCCCGTCGACGGCATCGACACCGCCCTGGTGCTGGGGGTGCTGAAGCCGCTGTGGACCAGCAAGACCTAAACCGCCAGCCGCCTTCGCGGCCGGATCGAGGCCATCCTCGATTACGCCAAGGTCAACGGCTACCGCAGCGGCGAGAACCCGGCCCGCTGGAAAGGGCATCTCGACCACATTCTGCCGGCCAAGGGCGACGTGGCCAAGGTCGAACACCACGCCTCACTGCCCTATGCCGACATGCCGGGCTTCTGGCCCAAGCTGCAGGTGCAGGACGGCATGGGCGCCCGCGCGCTCGAATTCGCCATCCTGACCGCGACCCCGGACCGGGGAGGTGCTGGGGGCCCGGTGGCCGGAAATCGACATCGACGCCCGCACCTGGTCGATCCCGGGCGCGCGCATGAAGGCCGGCATGGACCACCGGGTGCCACTCACCGAGCCGGTACTGGCCCTGCTGCGCAAATTGGCCGCGGTCCGCAGCGGCGAGCTGGTGTTCGAGGGCCAGTTCCGGGGACGGCCGCTGAGCAACATGGCGATGGCGATGGTGCTGCGCCGGATGAAGCTGACCGTCACGCCCCACGGCTTCCGCAGCACGTTCCGCACCTGGGTCGCCGAGCAGACGAAATTCCCCGACACCGTCGCCGAAGCCGCCCTCGCCCACACCCTCGACGACAAGGTGGTGGCCGCATACCAGCGGGGCGACCTGTTCGACAAGCGGCGCGACTTGATGACCGCATGGGCGAATTTCTGCGAAGGCAAGGGCGACGACAACGTGGTGCCGTTCCGGCGCGGCGCCTGACTCCCTTCATTCCTTGGTGGCCGCGCGGTGACGGCCGGGTGAAGGCTTACGCCTTCACCCGGGGTAGTCACGCAACGGACGGTCCCCCCGATCATCAGGATCGGGGAAGGCAGGACCGGCCGGTGCGCGTCGGCTCATTGCGCCTATGTGGGAGGCGAGCCGCCGCCCTCGCCAATGTGGCTTTCCGTCCATGAGGGAGGTCCTGTCGTCCGATACGGGGTCATATGCAGATCCTTTCGGTTAGATTGGGATTTGGATGATCCCGGACGCTTTCGCGCCCGGTTCGACGCATCACCGGTGCCACCCGATGATCCGTATGCACTGCCATGGCGGCGACCAGCCGCCTAAAAACCAGCTTTCGCACCAGCTCAGGCCTTTCGAGACGTTGGGGACGGATCCGGGTACCAGCCGGCAACCCGCCCCCTCTTTCCCCCGCTTCGAGCAAACTGCGGGGGAAATTTTCACTCTACTCAGCCCGCTCCTGCGCATCGGCCATGTCCCGGCAACCCGGCCGGGCGGACCCTTAGCGCTTCCCACGTTATCCAGGCCGGTCTTGACGATCTGACCGCCAGCGCCTCACCAAAATCGGCTATGCCCTACGAAGGGCCTTTGATCATTTCAGGGGACCGAGGTTCCAGAGCGTCTCCCTTACTCGCCGCATGGTTTCCAGCTTTGCTCACCGATGGACTGCGGCCATCGGCACTGGCTCGTGATCTCCGCAACGCGCCCTCGGGGGGCGCGATTACACGCTTGAGCTATCCGTCGATCTGCCCGGCTTGCGCCCGGCAGTACCACCCGATCCAGATTTCTCCTCTCGGGCTCGCCGGGGTTTCCCCCGGCGCGGTGACGCCCACGTGTGCGGCAGAGGTTCGACCATTGCTGGCCGCCCCTCGGGCGGACTGCGTACCGCCTCTCCGTCCTGTCAGGGACACTCGTGTCGCCACGAGGCCCGTGTCCGTGTCGCCCAACATCCAGTTCACGCTTCCAACAGCGATTGGGTCGAACGGGGCATTGCAGCCCCGAGCGCCCGTTGCAGCCGGACGAGCCCGATTATGGGCATCCGGCTACGGCTGGTGCTGGTCCGGGGTTGGTGGCCCCGAACCTGCCCGGGGTGGTAAGACCCGGGCGCGCCCCCGTCAGGGGGCAAGCTGGTGAAGGCAGTCGGGAATGGTTTGGGCAAGTCCTCCAAGCGCGCGGGTCCTCCTTTCCGTTCGCGCGTCTCCCACGATGGGCGGCCGAGGCCGTGGAGGTGATGGGTGCGGGGAAGCCGTCCAGTGCCTTGGCAGGGCGCAGGACGGCCGAACGAAGTTCGGGTCCTGTTCCTCCTTCAAGGTTTCGGGTCGGTTCCGGCAGGCCATCCTTTCCTGGGGCCAGGGGTCGCGTCGTCGGGGATCGGCACGGGGGTCGGAAGGCTCGCCTCGCTCGGCGCTTCGCCACGCCCACGCACGCTCCACCCAGGCACGGAATCGGGCCTGCGCTGAGGATCGTGCCCGGCCGCCCGTCGGTTGTCGAATGCGCTTCCGGATCGCCCGTATTCGCGAAGGTGTAGGGAACCTCAATATATGACTCTAACTTCCTTCCAGCTTTTTCCCCCAGCCGCTTCAATTATGTACCCAACTCATGCGGATCCACCTGCGCAAGACCGGCGCCATGCAGGCGATGCTGACGGCCATCGCCCGCGGCTATCACTGGCACGTTTGCGGCCGGGTGCCGGCCGAGCGCGCCGGCGCGCTGATCGCCAAGTTCACCGAGCGCTACGACATCGGCCTGCCGTGGTGGACCGTCGCCCGCCGCCGCCAGCAGAGCCGTGCCAACGCCCGGCTGTTCCTCCACCCTGCCCACGACGCCCCGGCCTTCGACTGGTGGCTGCTGCTGACCGACGGCGAGCATGCCGCCCGCGACCAGGAGCGCCTGGAGGATGCCCGCGAGCGGCGTCGGCGGCTGGTGTTCCAGACCCAGTTCGAGGCGGTGCGCCGGCCGGCCCCAGGGGGCCAGCCGCGCTGGACCTGGCGCATCGCCCAGGAACCCTACGACGACTTCGCCGCCCGCATCCAGGAAGCCATCCGCCACCGCCGCGACGACCGCGACCTCAAGGCGCTGATGGTCGCCCTCCACCGCCTGCCGGGATTCCGCGGCGTGCGCAACCAGGTGACGGCGCTGCGCCGCCTCACCTTGGCCGAATGGGGCCGCGCCCACGGCGACAAAGAGTGCGACGTCCTGCCGAAAGCGGTGCAGCCGTTCGAGCGCTTCCACGCCTACCTTACCGTCGACTGGGAGATGGTGCGGGACCGCCTGCTGGCCGGCCAGACGCCGTTCGCCCGCGAGTGGCGGAGGAAAGAGGGCGATGGCGCAACGGGAAGCGGCGGAACTGCTGGCCCATTACGGGACGCCGATTCGGCCGTTCCTGGATGATCCCGCCGTCACCGAGATCTGCGTCAACGCCTGGAACGACATCTGGGTCGAGACCGCCGGCCGCCTGACCCGCACTACCGCCCGCTGGTCGAGCGAGACCGAGCTGGTGACCTTCATCAAGCAGGTGGCCAATGCGCTCGGCCAGGAGGTCGACGAGCACCGCCGGCCGCTGCTGGACGCCCGCTTCGACAACGGCACCCGCCTCAACGCGACGCTGCGGCCGATCGCCGTCTTCGGTCCCTGCGTGTCGATCCGGCCGTTTCCCAAGACGGTGTTCAGCCTCGACGACCTGCTGCGGTTCGGCGCGGTGACGCCCGCCATGGTGGAGGTCTTCCGCCTGGCGGTGCTCGGCCGGCTCAACGTGCTGGTGTCGGGGGGCACGGGGAGCGGCAAGACCACGCTGCTGCGCTGCTTCTGTCGCTTCGTGCCGGACGACGAGCGCACCATCACCATCGAGGACACCGCCGAGAACCTGCTGCCCGACCATCCCCACCGCCTGTCGTTCGAGGCGCCAAAGCGCCTCCAGGCCGAGGGCGCGCTCCCGGTGACCATGGGCCTCTTGATCGAGAACGCGCTGCGCCAACGCCCCGACCGCATCATCGTCGGCGAGATCCGTAGCGCCGAGGCGGCCGCCGCCTTCGTCGATGCCATCAACACCGGCCATGCCGGGACCATGAGCACCGTCCACGCCAACGGCGCGGTTGACGCCCTGGCCCGCCTCGACGTGCTCTACGCCCGCCAGGCCGCCAATTTCAGCATGGAGGTGGTCCGGGCGCTGATCCGCGGCAACATCGATCTGGTGGTCCACGCGGTGCGCGAGTCCGACGGCGAGGCCACAATGCGCCGGGTCAAGGAGGTGGTGTGGATCGAAAACCACCGGCCGGTTCCGCTGATCCGCCATCGCCGTGGCGAGGGCCATGTCGGCGATGACGATGCCATCTGCCGCTTCCGCCGCCACCTCGCCGACCGGACGTGATCATCCTTCTGGGCCAGCCCCGCATCGGAAGGGGGGATTGCCGCCGCAGCCCCATTTTCGCTACCGTCGCCCTATCCCGAAACCATGACGCGCACCTCTCGCGCCGTCATGGCGGAGGGTGCGCATCCTATTCAAAGGAACAGCGCCATGTGGGCCGACTTCGACATGACGGGCCGGATCACCCGGATCACCGATCTCACCGACCGGCAGCACGCCGCCGCCTACCTCGTGACCGTGGCCACAACCCGAAGCTGGAAGGAAAAGCGGCAGTGGAAGGAAAAGACCTTCTTCCACACGCTCACCGTCTACGACGGCTTCGAGGACGTGGTCGAGGGCCTGGGGATTGGCGACCTGGTGCGGTTCAAAGGCGACATCGAATCCTGGAGCACCAGGATCGACGGGACCGATGACTACCGCCAGGGCGTGACCCTCACCGCCCGCACGCGGCGCATCATCACGCGCAAGCGCAAGGGCGGGGAAGAGGTACCGGAAGTGCCGCCGGCCGTTGACCAGGCTGCCGGGGACGATCTGGCCGAAGAAGACATCCCTTACTGATAGGGTTCGGCTTGCACCAGGAGGACGCGAGGCTTCGGCTTCGCGTCCTTCTTTCTGCGTGGCAACGCGGATGACGTTTTTGATTGCGCCAAACAAGTCAACAGCCGAGACATCCGGAGTTGGCGACGAACAAGAACCCCAAGTTTCGCAGCCGCCACTTCTATCAGTGCTTGTAGTGCCGGGCCGCACAGGCTAGGGTGAACCCCTCTTATTCCGATGCGGCGGGGAAGCAGGTTTTCCAGAGTGCCGCTCCTCCGTCTGGGCGGCGTTGAGGATTTCATGAAGCCTTCGTCCGAGCCCCTCCGTCGTCCGGATTTCGCATTCCCACACGACATCAACTTGCCAGCCGCAGCGAGCAAGCGCCGCTTGGTTCCGGCTGTCCCTTTCAGCATTTCGCGCGAGCTTTTCCTCCCAGAATTCGGTGCGTGTCTTGGGAATGGTGGCCCTCTTGCAGCCGGGATGCTTGTGCCAAAAGCAGCCATGGATGAACAGGGCCAGCTTGAAGCGCGGCAGGACCACGTCTGGACGACCGGGCAAATCCGCGCGGTGCAGCCGAAACCTATAGCCCGCAGCATGGAGCCAACGGCGAACGGCGAGTTCCGGCGCCGTATCTTTGCCGCGGATCCGCGCCATCAAGGCGCTTCGCTCCGGCGGGGTATTGCCAACATCACCTGGAAAGGTTTTCATGGCCCCCATTCTGACCTTTTCGTCCTCACGGTAAAGGGGACGCGACACGGCAGGCTCATGCGATTCTGTGGGCTTCAATCCTGGGGATGTCGGCGTTGACCCACATCGGCCGAATCGATTCCGTTGCTTCGGCGGAAGATGCATCCGCCCATATCGGAGCGGCTCGCGCCTATCCGCCTGAACCTCAGACATGGGAACGAGGATTCCGTCCTAAAGCCGTAGACCTTTTTGCGGGCGCTGGAGGCTTTTCATTGGGCGCGCTGTCGGCAGGCATCGATGTCGTTGCCGCTGTGGAGAAGGACCAATATGCCTGCACGACATACGAATGGAACCTTGTCCACACGGGGCTGACCACGACGCGCCTTTTTCAGCAGGATATTCTCGATCTCAACCCCAAGACCATGATGGCTGAAATCGGCCTGAAGCGAGGCGAATGTCACGTACTATTGGGCGGCCCTCCCTGCCAAGGTTTCTCTTCACACAGACTGAATGACGCCGGTGTCGACGATCCACGCAACCGCCTTCTGCTTCACTATTTCGAATTCGTTCGTGCCCTCCGGCCGAGATTCTTCATCGTGGAGAACGTGCCGGGGATGTTATGGCCGCGCCATAAATCGTATGTCGACGAATTCAAGCGGTTGGCGACAGAGGCAGGGTACGACCTGCCGGATCCATTCACCCTGAACGCGCGGGACTATGGAGTCCCACAGAATCGAAAGCGCGTCTTCCTCTTCGGCATGGATACGAAACGGCGTCGCATTCAATCCTGGCCGCCGCAACCGACGCATTTCGCGCCAACCGTATTGGAGCGCGGGAAAGCGAACGGCCTTCCCTGGCAACCAGCATCCGTCGTCTTTCTGACCAAAGCTCCCTTCACTGATCCAAACAATATTCATATGAATCATTGTCCTGCACTGGTGGACGCCTTCCTCAATACACCGATCAATGGCGGATCAAGATTCGATTCGGGACGCAGACTAAAATGCCATGAAGGCCACGACGGTCATTATGACGTGTACGGTCGGATCGACCCGAACGAACCAGCGCCAACGATGACCACTGCATGCATCAATCCTTCAAAGGGTCGCTTCGTCCATCCAACCGAGCCGCACGGCATCACACTGCGTCAGGCAGCTCGTCTACAGACATTTCCAGATTGGTTTCTTTTTGCTGGCGGCCTGATGGCCGGCGGATGTCAGGTGGGGAACGCGGTGCCGGTGGAAATGGCACGGGCGATGTTGCTGCCCGTAGCCCAGGCATGGCGGATGTCAAAGAAAGTAGGGCGATCGCACCCTGGCGGACCTTCCCGCCGCCGCGAGATATTGGACAGCCTTAACTTGTATTGCAATATTTGAACGGCCCGTTAAGCTGCCAATCCTCCTCACGGAACGCTTAGGTGGATATTGCCCAAGGCCTGCAGTTGGATGACGGATCGGGAATTGGACGACATCATCTCGCGCGCGTCCAAGGGGCTCTTGGACGATAAGGGGGTCGCGACTCTCGCCGGACGGCTCGCCGACTCCGGCGAAACCGTGAGCTTCGGGCACTCCACTGCCGACCTTGCATCCACTGGTGGCCCAAGCTCCTTATCTACCCTGCTTGGTCCATTGTTCCTTCGTTCGATGGGGCTGACTGTTCCCTCGCTCGGCGTCCCGGGCCGGCCGGCCGGTGGCGTCGACGTTCTGGCACAGATACCAGGATACCGAACCGATCTGTCGCCGGAGGAAATTGGCCGAATTATCGAGACGTGCGGATATGCCCATTTTGAATCCGGCCGGCGATTAGCCCCTCTCGACGCGCAGCTCTTCAAGTACCGCCAGGCCGTTGGCGCTCAAGCCGTCACTCCACTGGTGATCGCAAGCCTTCTCGCAAAGAAAATAGCCGTAGGCGTCCAACGTGTCGGCCTCGATGTCCGGGTTGCCGCGCATGGAAACTTCGGTCGCACTAACAATGAAGCCCGCGATAATGCGGCACGATTCTGCAGGGTGGCGAAAATCCTTGGTCTCCAGCCAACTTGCATTCTGACGGATGCGTCGCGACCGTACCAGCCCTTCATCGGTCGCCGAGAGGCGTTGGTCGGGGTTCTCCGCGTACTCGACGGAAGGGCGGAAGGTCTCTTGGAGCGCCACGCAG
>Ga0265324_10001574_pt1 | contig 12729 bp, 9 predicted proteins | sample 41419metaG_FD_198634 | JGI IMG/M metagenome (GOLD analysis project Ga0265324, IMG submission 198634) | Rhizosphere microbial communities from Carex aquatilis grown in University of Washington, Seatle, WA, United States - 4-14-19 metaG | ecosystem: Host-associated > Plants > Roots > Rhizosphere >...
CACCCGCTTCAACAAAGTGTCCACCGAGTGGATTTGGGCGATCTCCAAGAGCCGGTTCTTGATGGACTCAAATTCAGGCTGGTAATCCGGTTGCAACTTCACGGAATGAGTTTAGGGCCGCCCGCCGTCCGGGGCAATGTTCGTAACGAAATTTCGTAAGTTGCGAAATTTCGGAGCAAGCTAAAAGGTTGGCAATAAACTCTCAGGCCATTCGAACAAAGCATGTTGCAGCAAGAACGGCAAGTTGGCACGAAATCTGTAATGGGATGAAGGCGAATCGCGAAATCGTTCGCCATGAAAAATATAAAACCAAACCCATCTGCGCGCAAGGCGGCGGCCGAGCCGGGCATCAAGCACGACGGCGGATATTTTCTTTATCTCAAGTGCATGTATTGCGGGACGGTTTTTGACACTGCGCCGTGCGCGGAGGAAATGCACGGAAAGTTCGACCGCAGCATCTGCCCGAACTGCGCGACGCGCGGGCCGTTTGTGCAGTTGACGCCGACTGATGAAGGCTGCAAATGAAAATTTCCGTTCCAATAAATGTTTTTCACGCGGCAACTTCATGGCTCGTTGCCATGAGTTTTTTGGGCGCGAATGGAACGGCGGCAGCCGATGTTTCATCCGAAGTTCTCCGCGACCTCAAAGCTCCCGCCACGGCGGAAAGCCCGTGGCAGCCGCCAGACATGGCGGGGTTTGCCAGCGTGCTCAAAGTCAAGGCCGAGCCGGAAGCTGATGCTCAAAAATACTACGAGCTGGCCGAACTGATTGACCTAGCCGAGCGCATTCATCCCGAAACCAAAGTCGCGTGGGAACATGCCAAGTCGGCGGCCTCGGCGGTCGGCCTCGCGCAGAGCCAGTATTATCCCATGCTCGCGTTGGAAGCTTCGGCGGACTATGCGCGCCAGTCAGCGCCCCTGCCGGTTACGGCCACCAAAGCCGGCTACATGAATGTCGAGGTTGAGCAGGTATCGCCGGTCGTCGAGTTGGAGTGGGTGTTGCTGGATTTTGGACGCCGTTCGGCGGACGTGAGCGGGGCGAAAAACCAGTTGCTGGCCGCCAACCTCGGCTTTAACGCGCATCATCAGCAAGTCGTCTTCAAGGTGCAGAGCGCGTTTTATGAATTGTCCAAGGCGCGCGGCCGTATTGATGTCGCGCAGTCGTCGCTGGATTCTGCCAACAAGGTTTTGGAGGCGGCGGAAGCGCGTTTCAAAAACGGCCTGGCCACCGCGCCCGATGTTTCGCAGGCGCGGCAGCAGGCGGCGCAGGCGGCGTTTGATTTGGAAGCGGTGCTGGTCGAGGAGCGCGACGCGCAGGTGAATCTGGCCGAGGCCGTCGGCATTTTGCCGACCACGCCGTTGAGCGTGGTGGATTTTTCCCGGTTGTCCATTCCGACAAATCTGGAGGCGTCCGTCGAAAATTTCATTGATAAAAGTTTGAAACAGCGGCCCGACCTTTTGGCGAAAGTCGCCAGCCTGCGGCAAAAGGAAGTCGATATCCGGAAAGCCCGCGCGGCTTATTATCCGACGCTGGCGCTTCAAGGTAAAGTCGGTGGCGCGTTTGACCGCGCTCAAGTGGAAGTCGCCGATCGCACGCTGCCGTGGGCTTCGTCGCAGGAGCCGACGTGGGGCGTGGGGCTTTCGCTGACCTGGCCGATTTTTGAAGGCGGCGCGCGCAAACGTAAGTTGGAAATCGCCAAGTCCGAACACGCAGCGGCGCAATACGAACTGGAGAATTCGCGCGACAAGGCGATTTCGCAAGTCTGGCAATACTACAGCGACACCAAGCTGGCGATCCGCCGGCTGGACGTGGCGGCGGCGCTGCTCGACGCTTCGCAGAAATCCTACGACCAGACTTTCGAGTCGTATAAAAACGGGTTGAGCAGCCTGGTGGATGTTTTGTCGGCGCATCGCGCGTTGAGCCAGGCGAAATTCACGCAACTCAACACCCGTGCGACCGTGCTCGAATCCACCGCCGCGCTGGCGTTCACTTCCGGCGACCTCGGCCCGCAGTTGCTCAACCGAAAACCCGGCACAATGAGTTTTGAACCATGAAATTGTTTCCTCTCGATAAATTCCGCAGGCTGGCCGGCGTTTGCATCGCCGCCACCGGCCTGATGTTTCTGACCGGCTGCCGCGGCGCGCCATCCATCAACCTTCTGGGTTCGTTTTTTCCGGGCTGGATGTTGTGCATGGTTTTGGGTGTGGCGGGCGCATTCGTTGTCCGCGAAGTTTGCATCCGGACCAACATCGAGCCGCATTTGCGACCGCGCGTGCTGGTCTATGTCTGTCTCTGGGGACTGATCACACTGCTGGCCTGGCTGCTGTTTTTTAGGAGTTAAAATTTATGCCCGAAGAAAATTCCATTCCCACCAAACCCAATTTGGAAGCCGTTGGCCGAAGGATCGGTTTGGTCATCATCATCGCATTTGTCGTCGTCGCCGTCATCGCGATCTGGTCGCATGACAACCGGCCGCAGACGGACGACGCCACGCTGCGCGCGAATTTCATCGGCGTCGCGCCGCACGCCAGCGGCCACATCGTGGAACTGCTCGTCAAAGACAATCAGCTTGTGAAGGAAGGCGATTTGCTCTTCGTCATTGACCCGCGGCCTTACGAAGACGCCGTGGCCCTCGCCAAAGCGCAGTTGGTGCTGGCGCGCAAACAGGTGGACGCCGCTCAAAAGGCGCTCAAGACTGCGGACGCCACGATTGCGCGGGTCGAGGCGCAACAGGCCGCAGCCGAGGCGACGGTGCGGCGCGCGGAAGCGGAATTCAAAAATGCGGACGACCATCTCAAGCGCGTGGAGCCGCTGCTGGAAAAGGAATTCACCACGACGGATCAGGTTGAGGCGGCGCGCACGCGGCAAATCATCACGGCCGCCGCCGTCGAAGAAGCCCAAAAAGGTCTCGCCGCCGCCATCGCCGGAGTGGCGCAGGCCAAATCGGAACGGCAGCGCGCCGACGATGCCATCGGGCAGGAAGGCGACGTCAATGGGCACATCGCGGCGGCCGAGGCGCAGTTGCGCGAGGCGGAATTGAACCTGGAATACTGCCGCGTCAAAGCGCCGTTCAGCGGCAGGATCGTGAATTTCAACATTTCGCCGGGGCAATTTGCGCGCGCCGGCGTGGACGTCTTCACGCTGGTGGATACGCGCGCTTGGTATGTCGTCGCGAATTTCCGCGAAACGCAGCTCAAGCACATCGAGGAAGGATCGCCGGCGGAGATTTATCTGCAATTCAAAGGCGGGAAACGGTTCGCGGGAAAAGTCGTCGGCCTGGCGTGGGCCGTTGTTCCCGAGAACGGAAGCAGCGCGATGGGCTTGCCCAGCGTGCCGCGCAATCTGGACTGGGTGCGGCTGGCGCAACGCTTTCCGGTGCGCGTCCAAGTGGGAAATCCCGACGACAGCTTCCGCGTCGGCGCGTCCGCCGTGGTGACGATCACCGGGCCGGCTCCGCGACAAAGCCGCGCGGCGAATCCGTAGAACTTGAACGCCTGTGACCGCGACGCTGGCAAATCCCAGACTGATGGCCTCCCAATTCGCGGAGTTTTTGCGCCGCGAACTTGCGCCGACGCCCGGCCGCTGGCGGGCCACGCTGCGCATCACGCTGGCCTGCATCGCCTGCACCATTCCGGTGATGTCGTTTCATTTGCAGCAGCCGCTCATGGTGATGATCGGCATGTTCATGATCGCCAGAGAGGACATTTCGACCACGGTGCTGGGAACGATTCTGGCCATCGTAGCCGCCGCCGTCGCCTGCGGATTGCTGCTCCTGTTCTACCTGTGCGCGCTCGACCTGATCTGGCTGCGCGTGCTGTGCATTCCCGCGCTTATCATGCTGGGTTTGCTGATGACCCGGGTCGTGAATCCTCCCATCCTCGGATTATCCATCGCCGTCATCCTCGGTTTTGGCATCACGATTCCCGACACTGTTTCCAACCTCGAAACGCTAAATCGCATGCCCTTCTACTATTGGTGGGCGTGGACGCTGGGACTCCTGGTCAATCTGGCGGTGCAATTTCTGCTGAACCCGGAAACCTCGCAGTCGGTGCTGCTGCGCGGATTGACCACCCGCCTCGACGCAGTTGAAAAATTGTTGCGGCGACTGGCCGCCGGCGAACCGGCTGATCCGCAACATTCGTCACTCGCCTCCTTCGCGCTGGCGGGCGTGACGGAACAAATCCAAATGCTCAAGGTGGCCGCCGGGATCGAACCGTGGCTCAAAAAATACGCAGCCGAACTGCGCGCGCAGTTCATCGTCGTGGACCGGCTGGTGACGGCGGCGGCCGTGCTCGAAGCGCAGGGAGTTCCGTCCGCGAATGAAGCGGTTCAACAACGGCTGCTCAACCTGGCCGACGCCTGCGCCCGCTGGCGCACCGCGATCAACAATCACGAGCCACCGGAAATTTCCGCCGCGCCGGCGGCCAGTGCTGAAACAATTTCAGATCAGGACGCGTTGCCTTCGCTCGCGGAAATGGAACGCGCCGCCGAGCTGATGCCGTTCACCTTTCCGGGCCGGGAATTGCCGGAGGAGTTGCAGCCGTCGCCCAGCCAGGACAAAGGCGGATTTCTTGCGCCCGACGCCTTCACCAATCCAGAACACATCCGCTTTGCCATCAAAGGCGCGCTCGCCGGTTTCATCTGCTATCTCATTTTTACGCTGGCGGCTTATCCGGGAATTTACACGGCGGTGATTACTTGCATCGTTTGCTCGCTTTCGACGGTGGGCGCGAGTTTGCAGAAAGGCCTTCTGCGTTTCGCCGGCGCGGCGGTAGGCGGCGTGCTGGGATTCATCTCACTGATGTATATTTTTCCGCAACTCGACTCGCTGGCGGGTTTTTGGATTCCATTTGGCGCGGTCACGGCGCTGGCGGCTTATGTCAACTTTGGCAGCGCGCGGATTTCCTACTGCGGTTTCCAGATCGGGCTGGCCTTTTACAAATGCGTCTTGCAAGTCTACGGGCCATACACGGAACTGCGCGTGGTGCGCGACCGGCTCATCGGCATCGCGCTGGGACTCGTGGTGTTTGGCATCATCAACAGCCGGCTGTGGCCGGTGACGGCGCTGGAAACCACCCGCGCGAAACTGGTGTCCGTGCTGCGCTCGCTCGCGAAACTCGCCGGCCTGCCCGACGCGGATGAAGACCACGCGCCGCAATTGACCGAGGCCTACGGCTTGCGCTTGCGGGTGTATCAGGAATTCGGCGCGGTCCGGCAGTTGCTTGAAAGCTCCAAGTTCGAGTTTGGCGTGGCCCGGCGCGAGCGGCTGGAGGCGGTCAGCTACACGGTGCAAATGTTCTTTCTGCATCTGCTCGCGATCATCCAACATCGGCCTGACTTGCGGCCCTCGGCGGTGCCCGAGCCGCTGCGCGCGGCGTCGGCCAGATTCCGGGCGACACTCACCGGCGTTTTGCTGAATCTTTCCGACCGCGTGGACGGCAAGTCCGACCGCGACATGCCCGACCTGCCATCCGCTCTGATGGAACTTGAAAAAAACGTCGCCGCGCACATCCACACCGTGACCGACGCCGGCGTCGCCGCGCAAATTCGCGCCCGGCTGGCGCTCTATCAAGAAACCGTTCCGTTTGCGCTGAAGCTGATCCGGTTGCAGGGCGGATGAAAGAGGCAACGACAGTCAAACCCGGGATTGAGCTAGTCCGGCCGCTGCAAACCCATCTTCTTCATCCGGCTCAACAGGGTGGCGGAGTTGACGCCCAACAATTCAGCCGCGCCGTCGGTGCCTTTGATTTTCCAATTGGCTTTTTCAAGAATGATCAGGAGATTCTCGCGTTCGCGCCGTTGCAGTTCAGCCTCGGTGAGAAATTCCGGTTCGCCCTCGCCCGCCGCGCGGGCCGCCCGGCGCGCGGGAACCAGCGCGGCTTCGGCCGCCGGCAGATCGAATTCGAGAGTTCCGCCGCGCGCTAGAATGACGGCGCGTTCGAGTACATTGCGCAACTCGCGGATGTTGCCGGGCCAGTCATAGCCTTGCAGTTGAACCATGCCGGCGCGGGTCAGGCGCGGTTTGACGCAACCCATTTCCTTCGCGGATAAATTGATGAAGTGCTGCGCGAGCAGCGGAATGTCTTCGCGGCGTTCGCGCAACGGCGCAACTTGGATGGGAAAAACATTGAGCCGGTAGAAAAGGTCTTCCCGGAACCGCCCGGCGGTCGCCTCTTTCTTCAAATCGCGATTGGTCGCGGCGACGATGCGCACGTCGGCCCGGCGGGTGCGATCGTCACCGACCCGCTCGTAACGTTTCTCTTGGAGCACGCGTAGCAGCTTGCTTTGAATGTCCAACGGAATTTCCCCCACTTCATCCAGAAAAATGGTTCCACCTTCGGCCGTCTCAAATCTTCCGGAGCGATCTTTGACCGCGCCGGTGAAGGAACCGCGCACATGACCGAACAATTCGCTTTCAAACAAATCCCGGGGAATGGAGGCGCAATTCACCCGCACCAATGGGCCGACTTTGCGGGTGCTGCGATGGTGGATTTCATGCGCGACCAATTCTTTGCCGGTGCCGGTTTCGCCCAGAATCAAAACCGAAGCCTCGGTGGGCGCGACGAGATCAATCTGGCTGGAGATTTGCCGCAGCGCCGGGCTTTGCCCGACGAGTTCGCCGAAGGCTTTGGCCTCCACCACCTCCTCTTGCAAATAGCTGTTGTGCAATTCAAGTTGGGACTTGAGCACCTCGATTTCCTCAAATGCCCGGCGAGCGGCTTCTTCGCTCTCCCGCAGGGCTTGGTTGGAGGCCTGGAGTTCGGCGGTGCGTTCCTGCACCCGGAGTTCCAGCGTGTTTTGGGCGTTGCGCAGGGCTGCTTCCGCCTGGCGCAGCCGCAAATGCGTTCTGACCCGCGCCAGCACTTCCTCGGCCTCGAAGGGCTTGGTGATGTAATCAATGCCGCCGGCCTCAAAACCCGTGACTTTTTGGCGGGTATCGCCAAAGGCGCTGATAAAAATAACGGGGATGCGGCTGCTCTTCTCATCCGCCTTCAAGCGACGGCACACCTCGTAGCCATCCATGCCAGGCATGCTGACGTCGAGCAGGATCAAGTCGGGAGTCTTGGCGGCCACGGATTTCAGCGCCAGCGCGCCGTTGGAGGCCGGTCGGACGTGATAGTTGTGCTGGGTCAGAAGCTCGGTCAGCAGCCGCAGGTTGGCAGGCGTGTCATCCACCACCAGAATTTCTTCCGGCGCTGACGTCGGTTGCTTGTCTTCGCTCATAACGTCTGTTCTGGGCGAGAAGGTTCCCTTTCCAACAATTTCAAAAGACCCTCGTAGTCAAACTGCGTGGCTAGGGTGTTCAATGCCCGTCCCAGCGAAGCATCTCGTTTGGTGACCTGCCCGATGAGGATCTGCGTGCGGGCCGTGTCCAGTTCGATGGCGGCCTGACGCAAACCCCGCAGCAGTTCCGCAGGCAGGATGTCCAACTGCTCCGGACGCAGGGCAAGCCCCGATGCCTCCGACGTGCTTTGCTGACGCGGTGCCTTTTCGTAGATGAACTTCAGGCGGAGATGTCGCACCAAGGCGTCGAAAATCTCGCTCTCGCGAAATGGTTTGCGCACGAGGTCGTCGCAACCGGCGGCCAGAATGGGTTTGCTCTCTTCGTCCAAGGCGTGCGCCGTGAGCGCGACGATTTTGGTATTGGCACCGGCCTGGGTCGCCCGAATGCGACGGACGGCTTCCAACCCGTCCATGACCGGCATGCGAATATCCATCCAGATCAGGTCTGGATGCCATTGCTCGAACAATGTCACGGCTTCCTGTCCGTTGACTGCCTCGCGCAGCTCAAATCCAAGCGGTTCAAGGAGCCTGCGCAACAGGAGACGATTCTCCGGCTGGTCTTCGACAATCAGGAGCCGGTAAGCGGGCTGCCCCTCGGCCAATCCCAAAATGCACCCGTGCTTCGGTTCTTCGGGTTCCGCCACCGACGGAAGCACGCTCAACGGAATGGTAAAATAAAACACTGATCCCTTGTCTGGCTTGCTGGTAACGCCAATCTGACCGCCCATGAGCTCGACATATTGATTGCAGATAGCCAAGCCCAATCCAGTCCCGGCTTCGGCGGGAGTTTGACCGTCCAATTGTACGAATGGGGAAAAAATGCGCTGGCAATCCTCCTGGCTGATGCCCGGCCCGGAATCCTCAATCTCAAATCGCACCTGCGCCGTTCCGGCATCAACTTGGCGGGCGAGTCTGGCACGGAGCTTCACCCCGCCAGAGTTCGTAAATTTGATGGCGTTGCCAACCAGATTCAGCAGCACTTGGCGCAGTTTGCCCGCGTCCACGGCAACAAACCGGGGCAGATCTGGATCATGCTCCAAGGCGAAACGGAGTCCCTTTTCCACGGCTCCCACCCCCATCAGCGACTGGATTTCGCTCAGTAATCGGGGCAAATCAACCTCGGACTCCTCCAGGACCACCCGACCGGACTCGATCTTCGCCATGTCGAGGACATTGTTAATCAAGTTCAACAGGTGCTCGCCGCTGCGGGCAATGATATCCAACGTCTCTTGCTGGCGCGGGGTCACATCCGGATCGCGCTTGAGCAGCCGGGAAAAGCCGAGCACGGCGTTGAGGGGGGTGCGCAACTCATGGCTCATGTTGGCCAGGAACGCGCTCTTCGCGCGGTTGGCGGCTTCGGCCCGTGCTTTGGCGTCAGCCAGGTCGGCTTCGGCCTGCTTTAACTTGGTGATGTCAATGAGTGTGCCGGTCATCAACTGGGCCTGCCCGTGTTCGTCCCGTTTGGCTATCTCGGCGCGCGCATCAACCCATTTGAGAGAACCATCGGGCATTACCAGAGGGCAAACGGCCCGGTAGTTTTCATACTTGCCGGAGACCGCCCCGGTGAACCGCTCATACATTTCACCGACGATAGGTGCATACTCAGGGAAGGCAGCCGCTGTGTCCGCCAGCGATTTATGCCAGAGACTATCAAGATTGTAAGTCTTTCCCCCGGCCGGATCTGGCTCCAAGCCCAGCATCCTGACGGTATTGTCCAAGGAGTGGCACATATCCGGCTCCTTGAAATCAATCCACCAGGCGCCGACATCGGCCGATTCGAGAGAGCCATAAACCAACTGGTTGAGCACCGCCAATTCTTCCGTGCGTTGCTTCACCAGATCCTCAAGATGTTCCCGGTGCTTACGCAGCTCGTCCTCGTCCCGCTTGCGTTCCGTGATATCTATCGTCGTGCCCACGATTTCAACAAACCCTCCATTCGCATTCAAAACGGGATGGCCTCGGGCATAGGCGTGTTTAACCGTTCCATCGGGCAACACGACTCGGTATTCGACATCAGAATCCATTTTCCCACGGATTATCCGATCGAAAGCCTGCAAGACCTTGCCAAGGTCTTCGGGGTGTATTCGCTGAAGCGCCTGGTCCCGCGTCGGCACCCCCGATTGCGGGTCAAATCCAAAAATCCGGGAGTGTTCTTCCGACCAGAACAAAGGTTTCGTCGTCTCATCGCAGACAAAAGTGCCCGTATGGGTCAGCCGTTGCGTTTCGGCCAAGTATCCCGCAGTCCGCCGCTGGGCTTCCTCGGCCAGCTTGCGTTCGGTGATGTCCGTAAGCATGGCGAAGGATCCCAGGAAACGATTCCCGGCATCCCGGACCGACGTGGCCGAAACATGCATCCACACGGTGCGGCCATCCTTGCGGCGGTATCTTTGCTCATAGCGCTCGGTCAACCCTTGGCGGCGCGCTGCTATCCTCGCTGGCAGCGAGGCCTCGTCGTCCTCAAACAGAAACTCATTAAACCTCCTGCCCACCATCTCCCGCGTTTCATACCCGAGCATTTCCGCCATGCGCCGGTTCACATAGGTGGTCGCGTAGTGCTCATCAAGTTCCCAAATGCCCTCGGACGCCGTATCCACGAGCCGGCGGTAACGTTGTTCGCTTTGCCTGAGTTTCTCCTCGCCCGCTTTACGCTCGGCGAGTTCCTGCTCAAGCCGTTGGTTGGCTTCTTGGAGGAGTTTGCCGGCCACGCCGATTTCCTCAAAGGCGCGCGCGTTGGCGATGGCTGCGCCGAAGTGATCGGAGAAAATCTGCTGCCAGGCAAGCCGGTCCTTCGTGGTATTGACGCGGGCAAAAATGGCAAGCACTCCCAAAATTTCGCCCCGAAATGAAATGGCCGTTCCCACGCATTGCCGGATTTCATCCATCGGCAACGATCCCAGGGCGGATAATTCGCAGCGAGTTTCTTCCAAATTCCGCAGCTCGGCCAGTTGTCCGGTCGTGGCAATCCGGCCGATAAAGCCGACGCCCAACGGGATTCGTTTCTCGGTATTGAAAAAACACACCGGCTCGCGCACACCGGTGTGAACGGGGTTTTCGCAGCCGGCAACCAAATGCAAACAGCGCGTCTGGTCAGGGCACTGCGGGCTTTGGGGACAACGCGGGCAAAGGTCGCCTTTTTCAATCAACCAAGTTTCCACGCGCGCAAATTCCGGGTGGGCCATGGCCGCGCCATGCACTTTCTCCATCAATCCCCCGAAGGATCGCTCCTGGGCAATGTCGAGCAACAAATTCGACGCAAAATCGAAATCGAATCGGGTGTCGTAGCGATTGTCACTAGCGGTTTCCACAAGGAGATTGAATACGTCATCAGGGATGGGTTTTCAACTTAAAACAGGGTTGAAAAAACAATTGTTTGATATTTCAACCCTTGTTGCAACCAGCCATAAAACATTCAAGTTATTGATGTGGAATGACTTGAATTGAATTCATGGACTTGGCACGCCGGATGATATACGAGCATCACAACTTAAAATTGAAATGAATACCAAAGTCCAAGAAATCAATGAGTCCGAGTTCGAAGCCCAAGTCCTGCGTGCCGCACAGCCGGTGTTGGTGGGATTTCTGACGGGTTGGAGCAAACCTTGCCAGTTGATCGAGCCGGTTTTGGACGAAGTTGCCAAGGCCAGCAACGGCAGCGCGAAAATTTTCAAAGTGAATGTGGACAACAACCCTGATCTCGGAACCACCTACTCGATTCAATCTATTCCCGCCCTGATCTATTTCGTCAACGGCTCGGTTCGCGCAAAAATCGTCGGCATGGTCAGCGCCAAGGCGATTCTGGCCAAATTAAATTCGCTCACGCCGGGAAACCCGCCCACGAATGAATCCGGTCGGCCCCAGTAAAAAAACCACCCAACGCTGAAACGAAAATGAAAATAGACCTTCATTCCAAACCTGAAAACCGCGAGCGGTTGATAATTCCGGTGAGCGAATTCAGTTTCGCCGCCTATCCGATTGTGATCAACCACGCTTTTCGTTGTGCTCCCCATCCGGCGAGTGCGCCCGTCACGCAGGACAAACTGCCATGGAGCGGATGGTTTCAGAAAATTTCACTCTGGCTCCGTCGCGCGTTCGGCACGACAGCGGCAGTGCCGGAAAAACCAATGATTTCCGCCCGAATTTAGGAATTGAAATAACCACACACAATTAAACCAAACAAACAAAATAAAAATATGAACGCCAATCGAAACACATCGCACGAAACAACCGCCACCGACACCCTTGACGCCAGCGGCAGCCGCACGGCGACCGAAACATCAACCACTTCGCCGCGGCCTCATGCCAACGGCGACGGAAAAAATCCGTCAAATCTGTCTCCTGACAAGACCACCGCGAAGAAACACGGGCGGAAAATCCTCGCCGCTGGCGCGGCGCTCGTGGTGGCGGCGGCCGCCGGCGTGTATTATTTCCGGTGCGTCCTGCCGTATGAATCCACCGACAACGCGTTCATCGAAGGCAACGTCATTCCGATGGCGTCGCAAGTGCCGGGCCGCGTCGCGGAATTGCTGGTGAAAGACAACCAGGCGGTCAAATCGGGCGAGGTGATCTTGAAAATTGACCCGCGTGATTACGAAACCAGTCTGGCGCAAGCCCGCGCGGACGTGGCGGCGGCGCGCAGCCAAGTCAATCAAGCGCAGGCGCAGGTGAACGCCAGCCAGGCCAAAGTCGCGCAGGCGCAGGCGTCGGTGCTCGCCGCCGAAGCGGAAAATCAGCGCGCGGCGGACGATCTCAAGCGTTACCAATCCGTGGACAGCACGGCAATTTCCAAAAGCGCGTTTGACGCGGCGCAATCGCAAGCCCGCGCGGCCAGCGCCAATTTGGAAGCCGCGCGCAGCCAGGTCAAAGCCGCGATCGCGGACGTGACGCTGTGCGAGGCGGGCGTTGAAACCGCCAGCGCCGCCGTGCAACAGTCCGAAGCCAGAGTCCGGCAGGCCGAGTTGAATTTGTCTTACACGCAGGTCACCGCGCCCGAAGACGGTCACGTCACGCGCCGCGTGGTGGAAATGGGCGCATATATCCAGCCCGGCCAGTCGCTGATGGCCATTGTGCCGCGCCGGTATTGGGTCATTGCCAATTTCAAGGAAACGCAATTGACGCGCATGCGCGTCGGCCAGCCGGTGGAAGTGGTCGTGGATGCTTATCCCGACCACAAGTTCAAAGGTCATGTCGAGAGCATTCAATCCGGCGCGGGTGCGCGGTTCAGTTTGTTTCCGCCGGAGAACGCCACGGGCAACTACATCAAGGTGGTCCAGCGCGTGCCGGTGAAAATTGTTTTGGACGACGCGCCCGAAAGTGAACTGGCGCTCGGCCCCGGCATGTCCGTTGATCCCAAAGTGCGCGTGAAATAAAAACACGAGTCAGAAAAAAAACCAACCATTTCAATCAAACCGGAAGCTTTGCGCTTATGAACGGCGAAACCAACCAACT
>Ga0265324_10001575_pt1 | contig 12722 bp, 10 predicted proteins | sample 41419metaG_FD_198634 | JGI IMG/M metagenome (GOLD analysis project Ga0265324, IMG submission 198634) | Rhizosphere microbial communities from Carex aquatilis grown in University of Washington, Seatle, WA, United States - 4-14-19 metaG | ecosystem: Host-associated > Plants > Roots > Rhizosphere...
GGGTGCGCGTGCTCGACGCCGTGGTGGCGGTGGAGCTCGCCGCCGACCGGCTCATAGCTCGCCAGATGGCTCATCGCGGCCGAGGGTAGCGGCCGCGCAGGCGCGCAGCCCGCCCGCGCGGGCGCCGCCGCGGCTCGACGTGGGCGAACGGCGGCGCGCGCTCGAAGCCGGCGTGGGGGACGAGCCGGCCGCCGGCGACGCTCACGCCGTGGGCGCCGAAGTCCTCGCGCGACACGCGCGTGACGAGGCGAGCGGCCGCGCCGGTCGGATCGAACGCGGGGATCCCCACGCCGCTCAGCCGCAGCGACGCGAGCGTGCCGGACATGAACGTGCCGTCCGGGCCGAGCCGCACCGTCAGCAGCGCGCTCGTCCCCGTCACCGGGCCGATGCCGAAGTTGCGGTAGCCGGCGAGGTTGCCGAGCGAGTAGGCGATCAGCCGGCCGCGCCGCAGCTCGATCCCGCGCAGGACGTGCGGTCCGGAGCCGACGACGAGGTCGGCGCCGGCGTCGATCGCCGCGTGCGCGAACGCGCGCGGGTTGCCGCGGTTCTCTCCGAAGGCGAGCTCGTCGCGGTCCGGCGTGTGGATCTGGGTGGGTCCCTCCGCGCCGGCATGCATGAAGGCGACGACGACGTTCGCCCGCCGCGCCGCCGCGCGCACGAGCGCGCGCACCGCCGCCAGGTCGCCGATCGGCGCGGTCCACGGGTAGGCGGAGAAGCCGACGAACGCGACGCGCGCGTGGGGGAGGCGCAGCACGCGGATCTCGCCGGGCCGGCCGGAGTACGCGATCCCGGCGCCGGCGAGTGCGGCGACCGTCTGCGCCTGGCCGCCCGCGCCGAAGTCGAACGCGTGGTTGTTCGCGATGTTGACGACGTCGATCCCCGCGACGCGCAGGCCGGCGACGTTCGCCGCCGGCGCCTGGAAGGCGAAGCAGTTCCCGCCGCTTCCGGCTTGACCCCCGCACTTCGACGCGCCGCCGCTGCCGAGCGTCCCCTCGAGGTTCACCGCACCGACGTCGGCCGCGCGCAGAGGCGCCGCGACGGCGGCGAGTAGCCCGCGCGCGTCGTCCGGCGGGTCGCCGTAGGAGGAGCCGAGCGTCACGTCGCCGCCCCACGCGAGCGTGAACGGCTGGCCGGCGGGGAGGCCGTGGGCCGCCGCGCAGGTCGCGCCGAGCGCCAGCACGAGCGCGAGCACCGCAAGGCCGGCACGGAGGGGCGCCGCGATGCGCCTCACGCGCGCCTCAGCAGTCGCGCCAGCAGCCCCGGGCGCCTCGGCTCCACCTCGTCGCGCAGCGGCAGCCGGCCGGCGCGGCGCGCGTCCATCACGCAGTCGGTGTGCGCGTGGCGCCGCCGGCTGCGGTCGCCCTCGGGGAAGACGAGCATGTGCGCGCGCAGCGCAGGCAACGGCCGGTCGCAGAGGGGGCAGCGGTAGGTCGCCGGCTTGCGGTTCGCGGCCGGGCGCAGTTCGTACCAGCGGGCGTCGGCGAAGCTCCTCACGCGCCCATCGTCGCAGGGCGCCGGATCGGCACCGCATCGCTCTCCGCGCCAGCGGGTTACTACCCTGGAATCTCGATGAGTGCTCAGGCAACCATGACCGGTCCCGCCGCGGCGTAGGCGCCGCCCGCGCCGCCCGCGATCCGCGTCGTGCTCGCCGACGACCACGCGGTCGTGCGGGAAGGGCTCGCGCTCGTGCTCGGCATGACCGAGGGCGTCGACGTGGTTGGGGTCGCCGACGACGTCGAGGCGGCGCTGCGCGTCGTCGCCGAGTGCCGCCCCGACGTGGTCGTGCTCGACCTGCGGATGCCGGGCGGCTCGACGCTCGCGGCACTGCCGCGCTTCGCGCAGCTCGCGCCGCACACCGCGATCGTGATCCTCACGATGCATCGCCAGGCCTCCTCCGCGCGCGCCGCGCTGGCCGCGGGGGCGCAGGGCTACGTGCTCAAGGAGGCGGCTGGCGCCGAGCTCGTGCAGGCAGTGCGCCTCGCGCACGCCGGCCGCACCTACCTCGCGCCGCAGCTCGGAGCGGACGTCGTGGCGGGAGCCGACCGCGGCCCGGACGGGCTCGCCCCGCGCGAGCTGGCCGTGCTGCGACTGCTCGCGCTCGGGCACACGAACCCGGAGATCGGCGCGCGGCTGCACCTCAGCCCGCGCACGGTCGAGTCCTACCGCGCGCGGATCCAGCAGAAGACGGCCCGCGGCTCGCGCGCGGAGCTCGTCCGCTACGCGCTCGACCACGAGCTGTTCGACCCGCAGGCCGCCTGAGTCGCCCGCTCACGCGTCGGCGTGCAGCCACACGTGGACGCTCGTCCCGGCGCCCGGTCTGCTCGCGATCGCGAACGTCCCGTTCGCCAGCTCGACGCGCTCGTGCATCCCGGCGATGCCGAAGCCCTCGCGCGGCGCGTCGGGGTCGAAGCCCGCGCCGTCGTCGCTGACGACGATGTCGACCCCCTCCTCGCGCGGGCGCACGCCGATCGTCACGTGGCTCGCGCCGGCGTGCTTGACAACGTTCGTGAGCGCCTCCTGGACGACGCGGTAGATCGCCGTCTCCGTGTCCGGGTCGAGGTGCGGCGCGGGCGCGCCGCCGTCTGTCGCGCCGAGCGCCATGTCGGTCTCGACGGCGATCCCGTGCCGGCCCGAGACTTGCTGCGCGAGGTGCTCGATCGCGGGCGCCAGGCCCTGCTCGTCCAGCGCCGCGGGGCGAAGCTCGGTAATCAGCGCGCGCAGCTGCTCGATCTCGCCGTCGACCCGCGTCGCGAGCGTGCGCAGCGTCCGCTCGCTCTCCGCCGGATCGGCCCGCTCGAGCGTGGCGTCGATCAGCACGCGGAAGCTCGCGAGGCTCTGCAGCGTCTGGTCGTGCAGCTCGTGCGCCCACCGCTGGCGCTCGCGCTCGGCGGCCGCCATCCGCTCGCGCAGGCGCCGTCGCTCGGCCGACTGCGCCGTCGCGACCGCCGTCGCCGCGCTCGCCGCGAACGCCAGCAGCAGCGCCTGCTGGTCGCCGTCGAACGAGACCTGCTCGCCCGCACGGTCGAACGCGACGAGCACGCCGAGCTTGCGGCTGCGGAACTCGAGCGGCACGAGCAGCGCCGTGTGCGGGTCGTGCACGCCGAGGCGGTTCGCGTCGACCGGCACGCCGAGGCGCTCGGACGTGACGCGCAGGCGCGCGGCGACGTCGTCGTTGCGCTCCGGCCGCACGGCCTGCAGGACGGCGCCGGCGGTCGTCCCGTGCACGGGGATCCGCCGCCCGAGCGCGTCGGCTTCGAACTCGCCGGCGCCGGCGGCGATCAGCAGCGCGTCGCCGTCCTCCAGCAGGATCAGCAGCGCGCGGGCGCCGACGAGCGCGCGCCCGCGCTTGACGATCAGCTCCAGCACGCGGTCGAGCCGCGTCTCGGCGCCGACCGCGCGCGTGACCGTCGTCGTCGCCTCGAAGCTGCGCACGCTGCGCTCGAGCCGGTCGCCGCGCTCGCGCAGGCGCCGGTAGAGGTCGGCATGCTCGATCGCGATCGCCGCCCAGTTGGCGAGCGTCGCCGCCGTCCGCTCGTCGGCCGCGTCGAAGTCGCCGTCGCGCTTGTCGGTCAGGTAGAGGTTGCCCCACGCCTCGCCGTGCAGCGCGATCGGCACGCCGAGGAAGCTGCGCATCGGCGGATGGCCGCTGGGGAAGCCGTAGGAGCGCGGGTCGGCGCCGATGTCGTGCAGGCGCAGCGGTCGCGGGTCCGCGATCAGCAGGCCGAGGATGCCGCGCCCGTGCGGTGGGTCGCCGATCGCGCGGCTCGTGGCGAGGTCGACGCCGCGCGTGAGGAAGCGCTCGATCTCGCGGCGGTCGGCGTCGAGCACGCCGAGCGCGGCGTAGCCGGCGCCGGTCAGCTCCTGTGCCGCTTCGAGCAGGCGCGTCAGCAGCGTGTCGAGGTCGAGCTCGGAGACGAGCATGCCGCCGACGTCGATCAGGCGCTGCAGTCGCTGCTCGCCGAGGACCTGCGTCACACGGTGCTCCGCTTCTCCCGATTGCGGTCGATCGAGGACATTCAACCAGTCGAACGGGAGAAGCCCGTCTGCACAGCGGGGAAATCCCGGTGCATGGGCGCTTGACGCGCGCGTACGGTCGTCGCGTGCTCGAGATGGAACAGCGTGGCGGGGCTCCGATCGGCGCCCTCGCGCCGCTCGCCCGGCGCGCCCGGTCGCTCGCGGACGACGCCGAGATCGCCGGCGCCGCGCTGCGCGTGACGAGCTCGGCGAAGCTGTCGCGACGGCTCGGCGGGGAGGTCCTGTGGATCGTCGGCGCCGGCTCCGAGGCGGACGGGGGACGCACGCGCGGAGAGGGCGCGCTCGGCGGCCTGCGACTCGACCGCGTGCACGCGGCGATGGTCGGCGGCGAGCTGGACGACGAGCCGCACGTGCCGGCGCTGGCGCACCGCCTGGCCGGTTCGCGCGTGCGGATGTGTCCGCCGGAGACGCTCCTGCACGCCGTCGTCCCGGCGACGCACGTCGACGTCACGCAGCCGGACGCCGTGATGGCGCTGTGCGACGCGGCCGGCGGCGAGCGCCTCGCGCAGGCGTGCTTCGCCGAGACGGCGGCATGGCTGCCCTACGAGATGTCGGGCGCGGCGCTCGCACGCGAGCTCGGCCGCGCCGCGGCCACGCCGGGCGTGCGGCTCGCGCTGCTCGCGCGCCGCGGCCTCGTGACGTGGGCGGAGACGCCGGAGGCATGCCATGCGGCGACCGTGGCGGCGGTCGTTCTCGCCCGCGCGTTCCTCGCCGCGGCCGGCGACGCGCCCTGTCGCGGCGGCACCGCGCTGGCGCCGCTGCGCACGCGCGAGCGGGCGCGCCTGCTCGCGCGGCTGCTGCCGGTCGTGCGCTCGGCGCTCGGCAGCCGCCGGCCGAAGGTGGTCGAGGTGGATACGACGCCGGCCGTGCTGGACTTCGTCTGCACGCGCGACGCGCCGACGCTTGCAAAGGCCGGCCCGGTATGCCCGCAGCAGGTCGCTCACACGCAGCGGGCGCCGCTGTGGATCGACCTCGATCCGCGCTGCGACGACGCCGGCGACCTCGCCGAGCGCGTCGTGCGCGGCGCGCGCCGTCACCGCGCTCAGGTGCGCTGGGAGGCCGCGGCGTTCGGGGGCTGCGAGGGGACGACGCTCGACCCGGACGCCCGCGTCGTGCTGATCGCAGGCGTCGGGATGGTGGCGGCGGGCGCGACGCGGACCGAGGCGCACCGCGCGCGGTGCGCCTACGGCCGCGCGATCCGGGCGTTGAGCGCGGCGACCGCGCTCGATCGCTTCGTCGCGCCGAACGTGCCCGAGTGCTGCGCGTTCGAACGTGCGCTGGCGGGCAACCTGACGTGACCGTCTTGCAGCACTTGGAGCCGCGAGGTCGCTGTGGCTCCAAGCACGGAGCCGCGGGTCCCACCCGCCGCGGCTCCTCGGGGCCGCGCCGCCGACGGGGGTAGGCCGGCGCGGCCCCGCCGGCCGCTTCGGCGGAGCGCCGGCTCCGCTCGCCTTATGGCGCCGCCGGCACGACCGCGAGCGGCTCCTCGCCGCCGGGCAGCGCGTCGATCTCGAAGGTCGCGTGCGCGAGCCGCTCGACCCGTGGCGCGCCCGCGAGGAACCCGCCGATCGGCTCGAGGAAGTCGACGCGCTCGGTGCGGTAGTGCATCGGCACGACGAGCCGTGCGCCGACCTGGCCGGCGATCTCCCACGTCTGCTCGGCGCCGATCGTCGGGCCGCCGCCGACCGGCGCGATCAGCAGGTCGACCTGGCCGAGCGCCGCCATCTGCTCGGGCCGCAGCGCGCGCTGGCCGAGGTCGCCGAGGTGCGCGATCCGCAGGCCGCCGAGCGAGAAGGCGAAGAGCGTGTTGGGGCCGCGCTGCGTTCCCGCGACCTCGTCGTGCTCGGAGGCGATCCCGACGACCTCGCCGACCGGTGTGTCCGCGAACGTCCCGGCTCTCGAGCGCAGCGTCACCGGCTCGCCCGCGACGACCTCGACGCCGTTGTGGTCGAGGTGCTCGTGCGTGACGAGCAGCAGATCAGCACGCACGCCCGTCATCGGCGGGTAGTCCCAGCGCCGGCCGCTCGTGAGCAGCGCGGTGAGGTCGCCGAACGGGTCGATCACGACGGTGATGTCGCCCTCTGTCAGCCGGAACGCCGACTGTCCGTACCACTCAACCTGCATGCTGCTCCTCCAGCTCGGCCGCCCGCAGGCGGTAGGGGATGGGGGCGGCGGTCGGATCGAGCTCGTCCTCGGCGGCCATGTGCCCGCCGCGCATCAGCGACGCCGCTGCCGCGACGAGGCAGGCGACGATCGCGAACGCGAACGCCGCGTGCAGGCCGTCGCGGAACGGCGCCGAGATGAGCGTCGGGAAGAACGTATGGCCCGTCAGCACAGCCTGGTTGTGCGCCGAGACGCCGCTCAGCACGTGACCGCCGAGGAAATGCTGGATCGGGTTGTAGCCGAGGAACGCGGCGAACAGGATCGAGACGGGCGGCAGCGCGCCGACCGCGTGCGCCGTGCCGGCCGCGACGCCGTGCGCCTGCAGCCCGGCGCTCAGCGTCTGCGGCAGCGTCGCGCTCAGCCCGATGATCATCAGCGTGAAGAAGATGCCGATCGACAACACCTGCGCGGAGTTCTGGAACGTCTGGTTCATCGCGCCGCCGACGCCGCGATCCTGCCGCGGCAGGCTGTTCATCACGGCTGCGCGGTTGGGCGAGGCAAACATGCCCATCGAGGCGCCCATGGCGAACAGGATCAGCGCGAACTGCCAGTAGGCGAAGTCCGTCGGCAGCGCCGCGAGCAGGCCGAAGCAGGCTGCCGTCAGCACCATCCCGCCGGTCGCGAACATGCGCGCCCCGTAGCGGTCGGAGAGGATCCCGGACGTTGGGCCTGCGAGCAGCATCCCGACCGTGAACGGGGCCATGTAGAGGCCCGCGTACAGCGGCGTCTCGGTGAAGCTGTAGCCGTGCTGGGGCAGCCAGATGCCCTGCAGCCAGATGATCAGCATGAACATCAGCCCGCCGCGCGCGACGGACGACAGGAACGTCGACAGCGTCCCGAACGTGAACGCGCGGATCTTGAACAGCGGCAGCCGGAACATCGGGTCGTGCGAGCGGCGCTCGACGGCCACGAACGCGACGAACGCGATCAGCGAGCTGCCCAGCAGCGCCAGCACGCGCGGGCTGGTCCAGCCGGTGGCGTGCCCGCCGTAGGGCCGGATGCCGTAGGTGACGGCGACCATGATCAGGATCAGCCCGAGCGCGAACGTCACGTTGCCGGGCCAGTCGATCGGCGCCGCGTGCGGCGTGCTCAGCTCGCGCAGGCTGCGGTAGGCCCAGACGGTGCCGAACAGCCCGATCGGGACCGAGATCAGGAAGACGAGTCTCCAGTCGATCGGCGCCAGCACGCCGCCGATCATCAGCCCGATGAAGAAGCCGCTGACGCCGACGATGTTGTTGATGCCGAGCGCCATCCCGCGCTGGTTGGGCGGGAACGCGTCGGTGATGATCGCGGCCGAGTTGGCGAGCAGGCAGGCGCCGCCAACGCCCTGCACGATGCGGAAGCCGATCAGGTACAGCGCGCCCGCCGGGCCGGTCAGCCAGCAGATCGCCAGCAGCAGCGAGGCGGCCGTGTAGATCACGAAGCCGAGGTTGTAGATGCGCACACGCCCGACCATGTCGCCGAGGCGCCCGAGGCTGACGATCAGCACGCTCGTGACGACGAGGTAGCCGAGGATCATCCACAGCAGGTAGAAGGAGTTGCCCGGGACGAGCGGGTCGAGCTTGATGCCGCGGAAGATGTCCGGCATCGCGATGATCGTGATCGAGCCGTCGAGCGTCGCGAGCAGGACGGCGAGCGTCGCGTTCGACAGCGCGATCCACTTGTAACGGTCCGGATCGGTCTGGTGGCGGCGGCGCATCACCCGGAGGAGTCTACAGGCAACCTGTACAGGCAGCCTGTCGATCTTCTACACTGGCGCGCATGGCTGCCAAGACCGCCGCGGAACCGACGACCGCCGACCTCGCGCACGAGCTGCGCGAGACGATCGGGCGGTTGGTGCGGCGGTTGCGGCAGGAGCCGGGCCCGCCGGCGCCCCAGCTCGCGGTGCTCGGACGGCTCGGCCGCGAGGGGCCGGCGAGCGTGAGCGACCTCGCCGCCGCGGAGCGGATGCGCCCGCAGTCGATGGCGCAGACGGTCGGGGACCTCGAGACGGCCGGCCTCGTCTCGCGCCGCCCCGACCCCGACGACCGGCGGCGCGCATTCGTCGAGCTGACGCCCGCCGGGCGCAAGCTGCTGCACACCACACGCGCCCAGCGCGAGGGCTGGCTGACCGCCGCTTTGGAGCGCGAGCTGTCTGCCGGCGAGCGGGCCGTTGTCGCCGACGCCGTCGCGCTGCTCGGGCGCGTGGCGGACGTCTGAAGCGTTTGGGCAGCACGTTGCACGTCCACTGACGTCAGCTTGCGAACGCGGCAGGCGATTCTTCACGCGTAGCGCCGGCTGCAGCCGGCAAGCTGGACGCGCAGCGCACACACGACGAACAGGGGGAAGCGAACCGTGACGCGCTCATGGACGAACGACGCGCTCCGCGCGCTCGCGGCGGCACTTGCGATCGCCGCGGCGCTCGCGCTCGCCGGCGCCGGCGTCGCGCGCGCCGAAGCGAACAGTTGCAACACGTTGCCGCCGAGAGAAGCGAGAACGTGGAATGGCTACAACGTGATCTACGGGTCGGGCACGATCGAAGGGACGCCGGGGGACGACTTCATCGTCGGCAGCTCGGGCAACGACACGATCCATGCCGGGTATGGCAACGACGTCGTCTGCGCCGGCGAAGGCGATGACGTGATCTACGGTGGCGGCAGCGGCGACGACCTGCACGGGCAGGGCGGCAACGACAAGATCTTCGGCGAGCTGCTCGACGACGAACTGTATGGCGAAGCGGGCCGTGACCTGCTGGTCGGCGGTCACGGCGTCGACAAGATGTATGGCGGGGAAGGCAACGACTGGCTGCGCGGTGGCACGAACGGCGACACGATCGACGGCGGGACGAACGCCAACGACAACGACGTCGTCTCGTTCGCCGATGCGACGCCGAGCGCGGGCCACGTCGAAGGCTTCGACGGGGTGGCCGTGAACCTGACCGAAGCGACCACGGGCGGCGTCGCGCCTCACACCGCGGTCGGCAACGGCACGGACTCGGTCACGAACGTCGAGAGCGTCGTCGGGTCGCCGTTCGACGACGAGATCATCGCGCCGTCGGGCGTCGCGAACCAGCACCTCTACGGCGGCATGGGCAGCGATTCGTGCACGCCGGGGCCGTGCGTCGAGCCGGCGAGATCGCTGAGCGCACCGTTCGTATACCTCGACACGTACTCGCCGTTCGCGACCGAACCGACGCCCGACCCGGCGCTGATCGCGGTCGGCGGCTCGGCGGCCGAGACGTTCGGCTTCTCCAACAGCGGGTCGAGCTTCACGGTCACGGCGGAAGCCGGGGGCGCAGGCGAGGCGCTGGCGACGACCGAAGCGTGCACGACGCCGAGAACCGGGACGGTCTCGTGCTCGCTCGGCAGCACGCCGGTCGGCGGGGCGGTCTCGTGGTTCGGCGGCGCAGGCGACGACACGGCGACCGTCTCGAACGCCGCGCCCAACGGCGTCACGACCGACCTCGACGGCGGCGATGGCTCGGACACGATCACCGGCAGCGAAGGCAGCGAGAACCTCTACTCCGGCAACAGCGGCTCCGACGTCCTGCACGGCGGCGAAGGCGCCGACGCGCTGATAGCGGAGGGGACCGGCGGCGACCACCTCTACGGCGAAGGCGGCAACGACCAGCTCGTGACGACGAACCCGTGCCAGGGCCACGTCTACAGCGGCGGCAGCGGCGAGGACATCGCCGGCTTTGCGCGCACCGTCCCCGGCGAAGGCGAAGTGCCGGGCGCGGGCGAATACGGCATCAACGCGACGCTCGGGGACCCGAACGGCAACCCGGCCGAACTCAATTCGAGCTTCTATGGCTCCGCCTACATCCTCGGCGAAGGCGGCGTCGGCAACATCTGCCCCGGCGGCGTCCACACCTACGTCGGCGGGGACAACGAGATCCTCGAGGGCACGAAGAAGTGGGACGTGCTGACCGGCAACGAAGCCGACAACACGATCTGGGGGCGCCAGGGCAACGACACGATCTGGGGCCTCGGCGGCAACGACCTGATCGAAGGCCACGAAGGCGACGACACCGTCTACGGCGGCACCGGGGAAGACACGATCAACGGCAACGAAGGCGACGACACGCTCGAAGGCAACTCCGGCGCGGACGTCGTCAACGGCGGCTCGGGCAACGACCTGCTGCACGGCAACGCCGGCAACGACACGCTCTCCGGCGGCGACGGCGCCGACACCGTGTGGGGCGACGAAGGCGTCGACTCGCTGTTCGGCAACGCCGGCAGCGACAAGCTGCGCGCGAGGGACGAAACGAGAGACACGACCGTCAACTGCGGCGAAGACCACGACGAACCGACCCAGAAGGACAGCTTCGACCCGGTCGTCAACTGCGAGTAGGAATGACGCGGCCACCCGGGTTCGCGTGCGGACCCGGGTGCGTCGTCGCGCGGACGCACGCCTTGACTCCGCTCGGCACGTTGGCTAGTAATCCCCGCCGTCGCGGGGACGGCAGGATGCCGCCGCGCGAATAGCGAGCCGCCGGCCGGGGGATGCGCGCACCGCGCACGCACGCGACGGCGGCTGCGCCACATCGACGGTCCTCCAAACCCGCTCATGGGCGAGCGGGCGGACGAGCCGTGCCAATCATCAACGAGAGGATGGCGAATGAGCCATTACATCAAGCCGGAACGCGCGCCGCCGGTCGCGCGGGCGCGCCTGCTCCTGGGCGCGCTGCTCGCGCTCGTCGTCGCGCTGGGCGTCGGCGCGCCGCGCGCGCAGGCGGTCCCAGCGGAATTCTTCGGCACCGTCTCGGCGGCCGAACGCTGGTACGAAGAAGCCGAATGGGCGAGGATCCAGTCGCTCGGCGTCAAGCTCTTCCGCTTCCAGTACGCCCAAGCGGCCGGCTGGGAAAGGGTCGACGAAGTCGTCAGGCGCGCCGCGCTCCACGGCATCACGATGGAGCCGGTCATCCTCCCGTCGGCAACGCGGTATCCGAGGAAGGGCACGGCCGAATACACGACGTTCATGACGTACGTCAGAGAATCCGTCCAGCGCTACGGGCCCAGTGGTTCGTTCTGGTTCGCGCACCCTGAACTCACGGCCCGCCCGTGGAAGATCTGGGAGGTGCTCAACGAGCCCAACCGCAAGGAAAACAACCCGCTGATCGAAGGCGTGGAATCGGTGCAGCCGCACCACTACGCCCAGCTGCTGATCGACGCCTCCGCGACGATCAGAGCGGTCGACTCGAGCGCGACGGTGATCGTCGCCGGGCTCGATTTCTCAAGTAGGGACATGTCGCCGAGCGAATTCCTCAGAAGAATGTACGAGCCGGTCACCGAATCGGGCGGCTGGGGATCGCACACGACCGAACAGGTGAAGGCGGCGTTCGACGGCGTGGGGCTGCATCCGTACGCGTTCAGAACGACGTTCGAAGCGCGCGAAGGCCAGGTCAAGACCGACATCGAAGAAGCGCGCGCGACGCTGAGAGAAAACGGCGATGCCGGCCTCCCGCTCTACATCACCGAGATGGGCTGGGCCGTCGCGGGCACGAACCTCGAATCCAGACAGATCGTCACGCCGGCCGAACAGGCGAGACTCCTGCGCACCATGTTCGAATGGTTCGCGGGCCAGAGCGACGTCAAGTACGTCGTCTGGTACCTCTACCGCGACACGAGCGGTGCGGAATGGCAGGCAAGGTCCGGCCTCTTCGACGCGAGCGGGAACACGCGTGAAGCGGCGTGCTCGTTCTCGAACCTCGCCGGCGGCTACGCCTGCGGCTACGAAACGGCCACCTACGCGACGATCACGCAGACGCTCAACGGCCAGCCGGGCTATGTGAGCATAGGCGGGGAAGTGCTCGACACGACCCCGGGCGGACCGGCCGTCGAAGGCGTCTACGTGAACATCAACTTCGAGCGCTGGAACGGGAGCGGCTGGGAATACGTCGACACCGCGCACGCCAACGTGGTGGGTGGCCACTACCAATACAACTTCTGGGCCAAGGGCGTGGGCAGATGGCGGACCAGGACGGTGCTCGAAAGGCAGGGGTCGTTCAAGGAATCGCAATCGGGCTACCACGAATTCCAGATCAAGAGCGGCTACCGGCTCGTCTCCCGCAACTCGAACAGGTGCCTGAGCCTGTCCGAAAACAGGGCGACGAACGGCACGCCGATCATCCAGTGGGACTGCTCGCCGTCGCCGAATCCTGGTGACGGGCAGGTGATAACGCTCGTCCCGATCGAATCCGAAGGGCAGTACTTCAACGTCAAGATCAACTCGACGGGGAAGTGCGTCGACGTCACCGGCGTCAGCTACGAAAACGGCGCGAGGCTGCAGGAGTACGAATGCCTCGGCGCGGGCCAGACGAACCAGCAGTGGCACGTCGTGGCGATCTCGGGGCAGCCGCCGTACGAAGCGCTGATCGCGCGTCACTCCGGCAAGTGCATGGACGTGACCGGCCTAAGCACGAGAAACGGGACGCAGCTCCAGCAGTGGGAATGCTGGTGGGGCGGCAACCAGCAGTGGTACTGGCAGGCGATCGAATAGCGATCCGCACGGACGCGGCTCGCTGAAGCGCGCAGGCGCCCTCG
>Ga0265324_10001577_pt1 | contig 12690 bp, 9 predicted proteins | sample 41419metaG_FD_198634 | JGI IMG/M metagenome (GOLD analysis project Ga0265324, IMG submission 198634) | Rhizosphere microbial communities from Carex aquatilis grown in University of Washington, Seatle, WA, United States - 4-14-19 metaG | ecosystem: Host-associated > Plants > Roots > Rhizosphere >...
ACCCGCGCGGCCGGCGCTCAAGCGGCTGCCGCGATAATTCACCGCCGCCTGCGAAATGGTGCGGAACATGAACTGTCGCACCGCCGCGAACCGGAACAGGCACGGCAGCAGGCGCGGAATGATTTCAAGCCGCATCAGGCGGTCGAAAAAACTGGAGCTGGTCACGCCCGCGAACACGCGGTCGGTCGTGGTCACGAGCCGCCGGGCAAAGGCGATGCGCTCCGGTTCGTAGGTATCGAGCAGCGATGGGTCAGCGCGTCCGCGCAGGACGGCGTGGATTTTCCAGGCGAGATTCACCGCGTCGCCGATGCCGGCGTTCAAGCCCTGGCCGCCGACGGGGCTGTGGATGTGCGCCGCGTCGCCGAGCAGAAAGGCGTGGCCCTGACGGAAAGAATCGGCGACGCGGTGATGCACGCGGTAAGTTGAAAACCAGTTCACGCGCCGGACCGCCAGCCCCATTTCTTCGATGACGTGCTGGCTCACGTCGTTCCAAGACATTTGCTCCGGCGCGTGCCCGGTGGCATCGCTGACAACGCCGATAAGCCGCGCGGTGCCGGCTTCTTTCAACGGGAAGATGACGAGGAAATCTTTGTCATCCACCGCGACGTGAAGTTCGCCGTTCATCGCCGGGCCGCCGGCCTGCACGTCGGCGACGTAACAGCGATGGGCGTAAGTGCCCCCGGCAAAGCCAATCTGCAACCGCTCGCGGACGGTGGAATGAGCGCCGTCGCAGCCGGCCAAGTAAGCGGCGCGGCACGTTTCCAAAGTTCCGTCCGGCAGTTTCAATTGCGCCTGCACCCGGCCGTTTATTTCTTCAAAGCCCAGCAGTTCCGTCCGGCGCTCCACCGTGAGGCCCAGTTGCGCCAACTGCCCGGTCAAAAAAAATTCGTGATCGTTCTGCGGAAAAACCAGGGCGTAGGGAAACGGGCTGATGTCCGCGCCCAGGTCGCCAAAACAGAAGCGCGACGTATTTTTGCCATTCACCCAAAGATTCAGCGCGGGGGCTTGGCGGCCGCGTTCCACCACCGCGTCGGCAAGGCCGAGCTGGCGGTAAAATTCCAGCGTGCGCGCCTGCACGCCAACCGCGCGCGAAGAGGTGCCCGGTTCCGGCGTCTTGTCCACGATGCGCACGGGCACGCCGAGCCGCGCCAGCCAGAGCGCCAGCACCAGGCCGGTCGGCCCCGCGCCGACGATGAGCACTTCCGGGTTGCGATTGGGCAAGGCATCCATCGTCAGAAATATTTCCGGCCCGGCCCCGGCAGGTTGAAATTAATTTCAACGGATCGCCAGCGTCTTCGGGTCGGTCATCCAGCCGGCGGGACGCGACATGATTTCAAGCATTCCCCAGCCGAACTTCGATTTCGTGGTCGCGCCGGCAGCCATGCAGGCGATTTTGCCATTGCACCAGACGTGCATCGCGTCGGTGATTTTGCCGGGGAACGCGCGCTCGAATCTCATACCGCTTACATACATCGAAAAAATGCGGCCGTCGTAAAAATATTTGATCAGCCACATCCACGCGCGGATGAGATGATACATCTCGTCGGAATACGCCTTGAGATTATCCAGGTTTTCGGAAAGCAGTTCCGCCGAATGCAGCGCGAGGTGGATGCCGGGCGACAGCATCGGGTCCACAAAACCAAATGCGTCGCCGGCCATCGCCCAGCCGGGACCGTAACCGCGCGTGGAGACGAGCTGGTAATTCGTGTAAGTCGTCACGCCAGTAATCCGGCGGCGATTTTTGCCGGCGGCGGACAAAATCGGATCGCGCGCGATGGCGGCTTCGAGGCGTTCCTCCGGCGTCGCGCCGAGTTTGGCGGCGGCGTCCTTGTTGATGACCACGCCGACGGAAAGCCGTCCCGGCAGCGGAATGCGCCAACTCCAGCCGTCCGCGAGCCGGCCAATGATGACCTGCCCGCGTGGCTCATTTTCGGCGAAGCCTTCGTAGTGCGCGAAGTGCGCGACATCCTTGCGCGGGCCGGTCTCGGCGGGAATTTCCAGCGCGTGCGCAAACAAACGCACGCGACCGGCGGCGTCTACGAGCAAGTCCGGCTGCTGGCCGTTGAGCCACGGAGCCTGCGCCAAGGTTTCCTCCGCGAGCTTCAAACCGTCCGCGCCGACGCGCTCGATTTTTGCGCGGGTCAACACGCGCTTCACGCCGAGTTCGCCGGCGCGGGCGTCCAGCAATTCGTCGAACGCCGGGCGCGGCGCGTTGTAGGCGTAGGTCGGCATCGTGGTGCCGGCGAGCGACTGGAAGCAAAATTCGATCTTCTCCTTTTCATCCAGTGTGAAGGTGACGCCGGGCTTGTGCTGGCAGATGGCGGCGGCGCGCTCCTCGAGGCCGAGCTTGCGCAAAACGGGAATGACGGCGGGAATGAGCGATTCGCCGACGACGAGATCGGGCCGGCGACCATCGTCAAACAGCGTGACATCGATGCCCTTGAGAGCGAGCAGCGAGGCGAGCGTGGCGCCGGACGGGCCGCTGCCGATGATGCCGACAGTTTTAATGGACATTTTAATAAAGACTAGTAAATGGGTTAATGACCGCCAAACAACGCGGCATTATCTGCGTTTTTCCGCGAATCAAGTCAATGTCAAATCCGCCGGCGATGGAATCGCCGCTTGACTCGCCGGGGTCGGAAAATAAACTCTGGCTCATCACCGCCGCGCGCGGTAAAAATCATTTAGTTGAACAACGCGTGGCTTGACCCGTCTAAAATCATCATGAAAAAATCACTATTCACCCTCGTCCTTTTGAGCGCCGTGACCGCCTGCACGGCGGCCAGCGTGCTTTATCCGGTGGTTGTGGCCGGCCGCTGGGGCTACATCAACAAGTCCGGCGAAACCATCATCAACCCGCAGTTCGACCGCGCGGAAATATTCGCCGGGAGCCTCGCGCCGGTGAAGCTGGGCAAGTGGGGCTACGTCGGCACCGACGGCAAGGTCGTCATCAATCCGCAGTTCGACCGCGCGGACGTTTTCAGCGAAGGCCTCGCGTCGGTCAAGCTCGGCGGCGGCACCAGCCCGTATCTGGACGACCCGCGCCCGTGGAGCCCGTGGCATTACGGCGGCCCCGGCGGCGGCGGGCACTATGGCTTCATCAACGCGGACGGCAAATACATCATCAACCCGCAGTTCGACGACGCGGGGAAGTTTTCCGGCGGCCTCGCGGCGGTGAAGATGGGCAAGTGGGGCTTCATTGACAAGAGCGGCAAGACCGTCATCAACCCGCAGTTCGACGAGGCCGGCGAATTTTCCGGCGGCCTCGCGGTGGTCAAACTCGGCAAAAACTTTGGTTACACCGACACCGACGGCAAGCTCGCCATCAACCCGCAGTTCGAGCGCGCGCAGGCGTTTTCCGAAGGCCTGGCCGCCGTCCGTTCCGGCGGCAAATGGGGCTTCGTGGACAAGACCGGCACGCTCACGATCAATCCGCAGTTCGACGAGGCGGGTGGCTTTGTGAAGGGGCTTGCGCCGGTGAAGCAGGCCAAAAAGTGGGGCTACATCAATCCCGCCGGTGCCTTCGTGATCAACCCGCAGTTCGAGGAAGTGCTACCGTTCTCCGAAAAGTTTGCGGCGGTCCGCCAGAATAAAAAGTGGGGCTATATTGACGCGGAAGGCAAATTCACCATCAACCCGCAGTTTGACGAAGCGTGGGGCTTTGCCAACGGCCTCGCCCGCGTGAAGGTTGGCAAGAATACCGGCTACGTCAACACCGACGGCAAATACGTCTGGAATCCGGCCAACTAAACCGGGACGGCGGAATTTTTCCGCCGGCCAACTGGTTTTTCGGACTTCACCGGCTCTGAACGCGCGGCCAAATGCCGCCGGTCGGGCCGGTGAAATTTTTTCCACCAGGCCAGCCAGCGCAGCGTGTCCGCCAGCGGACAAATGTGGCTTGGGCGGTTGCTCCGCAGAACCTGCACCGGCGCAAAGGCCACGCGCTCGCCCGCCGCCAGAAAAGCCAGCAGCATCTCCGACTCCACCTCAAACTTTTCAGCTTCCAGCAACAGCGTCGCCCAGGTCGGCAGGTGGATGAGGCGAAAGCCCGATTGCGTGTCCGGCAGAAATTTTCCCGCGCGGCGCGAAAGCATCCGGCTCATCGCGCGGTTCACCGAACGGCGCAACCAGGGCATTTTGTGCGCCCCGCCCATGCGATTGCCGATGACCATGCGGGCGCCGGTCATTTCCGCACAACAAAACAGCGCCGGCAAATCTTCCGGCGCGTGCTGGCCATCGCCATCCAGCGTCACCGCCCATTCAAAACCAGATTTGGCCGCGTGCGCCAGGCCGGTTTGCAACGCCGCGCCCTTGCCCGAATTTTTCGCGTGCCGCAGCACGACCGCACCAGCGCTTTCGGCGAACTGCGCCGTGGCATCCGCCGAGCCGTCATCCACCACGAGCACGGACGAAAGCTGCCGGCGCACCGCCGCGACGAGCGCGGTGATGCTGGCCGATTCATTCAAACACGGAATGATGGCGGTGCAGTTGGAGGTTCCGATCACAGCGGAAGGTTGAAATTTTTCCCGCCGCAAATCGAGGGGAAATTCACGGCGCCATTTTCAACCGCCGAAAAAACCAGTCAAACCGGCACATTCCGCGTGACGCTGACGGCGGGTTTTTGTAATTTGCGCGCGCCACAACACCGCCATGCTCTTTCCGCCAAAACCTTCGCCCGCCGCGCCACCGCGCGTCGTCGTCACCGGCGCGGGCATGGTTACGGCGCTTGGTTTGGGCTGGAAATTGAACGCGGAAGGCTTCCGCGCCGGCCGCCGGGCGTTCCGGCCGGTGACGCATTTTGATGTCAGCCGCCAGCGCGTGAAAATCGCGGCGGAAGTGGACCTGCCGGAAATTTTTCCCGCCACGAAACTTCCCGCGCACAAACTGAACCGCCTCGACCGCGCCGGGAAAATGCTTTTGCTCGCCGCGCTCGAGGCATGGCAACAGGCCGGCTGGGAACCGCGCGAGGATTATCCGCTCGTACTCGGCACCACCGCCGGCGGCATGACGCTGGGCGAGGCGTATTACCGGCAGGCGATTCAGACGCCGCATCACCAGCACGGCCAAGCCACGCGCTCGATCCAATATCAGGCGCAAGTCCAGGCACGCGCCGTTTTTGACGCGCTCGGTTGCAGCGGGCCGACGACCATTATTTCCAACGCCTGCGCCTCCGGCGGCAACGCCATCGGCCACGCGTTTGATTTGATACGCAGCGGCCAGGCCGAACGCGTGCTGGCCGGCGGCTACGACGCGGTCGGCGAACTGGTTTTTTCCGGCTTCGATTCCTTGCAGGCGTTGTCGCCGACGGTCTGCCGTCCGTTTGATGCGAAGCGCGACGGCCTCGCGCTCGGCGAAGGCGCGGCGGTCCTGACCTTGGAAACGCTCGACAGCGCGCGGCGGCGCGGCGCGGAAATTCTCGGCGAAGTCATCGGCTACGGGACGGCGATTGACCCGCATCATCTCACGCAGCCGCAGCCGCAGGGCAACACGACTTTGAACGTGATGCGGCAGGCGTGCGCGGTCGCCAAAATTTCTCCGGCGGAAGTGGATTACATCAATGCCCACGGCACCGGCACCGTGCTCAACGACGCTTCCGAGGCGCTCGCCATCAGCGAATGGGCCGGCGCGGGCGCGGCCACGCTGGCGGTCAGTTCGACGAAGGCGAGCATCGGCCATCTGCTCGGCGGCGCAGGCGCGGTCGAGGCCGTCGTCAGCCTGATGACGTTGCGCGAACAATGGCTGCCGCCGGAAGTTGAATTTGAAACGCCCGACCCCGCGTGCCAATTTCCCATCGTGCAAAAACCGCAGGACGCGAAAGTGAATGTGGTTTTGTCCAACTCATTCGGCTTCGGCGGCGTGAATGCCGCGCTGATATTCCGGAGGTGGCCATGAGCAAAGTCTTTGTCGCCGGCATCGGCGCGGTTTCGCCCGCCGGCTGGAACGTCGCCGCGCTACGCACCGCACTGGAAAAAAACGAGCCGCTGCCGGTGCAAACGCTCCCGCGACCCGGCTGGGAAAAACCGTTGAACGTCCGGCTGGTGCCGAATCCCGCCACGCGTCTGGAATTCCTCGCGCATCCGCGACTGCGCCGCAGCAGCCCGATCACACATTACGCCGCCGCCGCGTCGCTGGAGGCACTGGCCGGCTTGCGCGCCAAGCCCGATGGGAAAAATCCCCGGCTTGGCGTCATCGCGTGTTTGCAGTCCGGCTGCGTGCAGTATTCCTGCCGGTTTTATGACGAGACGCTGAAAAATCCGGCGACCGCCAGCCCGCTGGTTTTTCCCGAAACCGTCCACGCCGCGCCGACCAGCCACGTCGCCGCGCTGCTGGAAAATGTCGCGCTCGCCCAGACTTTGGTCGGCGACCCGTCCATCTTTCTGCAAGGCGTCGCACTTGGCGCGCAGTGGCTTGCGGAAAACCGCGTGGATGCCTGCCTGATTTTCGGCGCGGATGAAACCAACTGGATCATCGCCGACGCCTTTGCGCATCTCGACCGCCGCGCCATCGCCACCGCCGGCGCGGGCGCGGTGTGCCTGAGCCGCGATGAAAAGTTTTCCATCGGCGTGGAACTCGCCGCCATCACCGACGCACACGTTTTTTCCGCACGGCAAAACCGGACGCAGGCGGCGCAGGCGATGCGCGCACAGCTCGGAACCATTTCTGGCGGCGAAGTGCTGTGCGACGGCCTCGGCGTCAGCCCGCGCGCGGATGCGGCGGAACAATGGGCCTTTGCTGATTGCGCAAATCCCCGCGTCAGCCCGAAAAAGATTTTTGGCGAAGGCATGATGGCCGCTGCGGCCTGGCAATGCGTCGCCGCGTGCGACGCGGTGGCGGAGAAAAAATCCAGTTCCGCCAGCATCAGCCTCGTCGGTTCCAACCAGCAGGCCATCGGCGCGCGATTCGTGCGCGCGGAATTTGGTTTGTCCGCCGCCGTGCCGGCAGGCAACATCCGGCCATGAGCTTGCGGGTCATTTTCATCACCGGTGCGAACGGCGGCCTGGGTCAGGCCATCGCCCGCGCCTTTCTTCAGGAATCGCCGGACAACATCGTCTGGCTCGGCGTCCGCGCCAACCGCGAACACGCCGAAAAGCTGGCGCAGGAAAATCCCAGTCGCTGTTTTTGGGTCACGCTGGATGTCACGTCGCCGGAATCATGGGCGGTGGCGGTGAAGGAAATTACGGCAAAACACCAGCGCCTTGACGTGCTGGTGAACAACGCCGGCAGCCACGAGGACGCGTTGCTCGCGACGATGCCGGCGGATTCGTGGCGGCGCGTTTTGGCGACGAACCTCGACGGCGTTTTTCACGGTTGCCAGACCGTGTTGCCCACGATGATTTCGCAGCGCGGCGGGCGCATCGTGAACATTTCCTCGTTGAGCGCGCTGCTCGCGCCGGCGGGACAGGCGAATTACGCCGCAGCCAAGGCCGGCGTGGTGGCGCTGACGCAATCCGTCGCGAAGGAGGTCGCGCGCATCGGCATCACGGTCAACGCCGTGTGCCCCGGCTTCGTGGAGACGGAGGCGCTGGCCAAGCTGGCCGGCGACGAGCGCAAGGCCGCGCAGATGCGCGTGCCGATGCGACGTTTTGGCAAACCGGAAGAGGTCGCAGCAGCGGTGCGTTTTCTGGCGAGCTCCGAGGCCGGCTACATCACCGGTTCCGCGCTAAAGATTGACGGCGGAATTTTGTGAGCGGAACAATTGCGATGACCACCGACGCGCAACCGGTTGCGGAAAAGAAAGTCGTCATCATCGGCGCGGGCATCGCGGGACTTTCGTGCGGCTGCTATCTGCAGATGTGCGGCATCCCGACGGAGATTTTGGAAGCCGGCGGACTGCCCGGCGGGCTCTGCACATCGTGGCATCGCGGGCCGTATGTTTTCGACGGCTGCATGCGGTGGCTCATCGGCGCGCAACCGCCTTCGACGTTCCACCAGATTTGGTCTGAATTGGGTGCGATTGCCGGAAGAAAGATTTTCATCCACGACGAAATGCTCCGGATCGAAGGACTCGGCGGGGAGACCGTGACCGTGGCGACCGACCTCGACCAGCTCGCGGCGGAATTCAAACGCATCGCGCCGGAGGATTCAGAGTTGATTGACAAGCTGGTGCGGGACGCGCGCCGGTGCGCGCCGCTGGAGCCGCCGCTGAAACCGCTGGAACTGATGCATCCGTTCGCGAAAACCCGGCTGGGCTTGAGCATCCTGCCGATGGTGCCAACCATCCTGCGATATAAAAACGTGCCGATTCCAAATTACGTCGCGCGTTTCAAAAACAAATTGCTGCGCGAGGCGCTGCAACTCATCGTCGGCCACGAGGAGATGTCGGCGCTGGTGCTGGTGATGCTGCTGGCGTTTCGCACGCGGAACAACACGGGCTTCGTCGCCGGCGGCTCGTGGGATTTTGCGATGGCGATCGCGGAACGCTACAAAAAACTCGGCGGCACGCTGCGGCTGAAAACGCGCGTGGCAAAAATCGAGGTGGAAAACAAGCGCGCCACCGGCGTCCGCAGCGACGACGGAAAATTGACCCCGGCGGCGACGGTGGTTTCCTGCGCGGACGGGCACACGACGATTTTCAAGATGCTCGACGGCAAGTTTGTGGACAAGCGCATCCGCTTTCTTTACGAGCAGTGCAAGCCGTTCCCGCCGATCGTGCAGGTTTCGCTGGGCATAAAAAAAGTTTTTCCGGACGCGCCGCACACGCTGAATCTGCCGCTGGCCGAGCCGCTGGCCGTGGACGACCGGACGCGGCACACGCGGCTGGAGGTGGAAACTTTCGGGAGCGAGTCGGGGCTCTGCCCGGAAGGCTGCACGGAGATGACGGTGCGGCTGCAAACGCGCCACGATTTTTGGATGAATTTGAAAAAGGCGGATTTTCAAAAATACCGTGCCGAGAAAAAACGGCTCATCCAGGAAATCACCGCCGCGCTCGACGGGCGGTTTCCGGGGCTGGCGGCGAACGTCGAAAATTCCGACATCGCGACGCCGGCGACGTTCGTGCGCTACACGGGCAACTGGCAGGGCAGCTACGAGGGCTGGCTGCCGACGCCGGGCATTTTGGGCCGGCCGATTTCCTACACGCTGCCGGGCCTGAAAAATTTCTACTTGGCCGGCCACTGGGTCGTGGCGGGCGGCGGCCTGCCGTCGGCGGCGCTGGCGGGACGTTATGCGGCGCAATTGGTCTGCGCGCAGCATAAAAAAGATTTCACGCCAAGTGTGCCGTGAATTTTAGAAGGCCAGCGGCCGACCGTCATCGCCGGTGCGGAAGTTGAACACAAATAGCGGCGCGGCTTCACCGTGGCCAGGAATCCAGCCGGAAATCCTGTATTCGGTGCGCGGCTCCAAAACCAGTCCGGCTGACAGCGCATAAATCCGTTCGCAGTCATGGCTGGACGCCGGCAAAACCGGCGCGGAAAATTCCATCCGGCTTCGCTCAATCACCGGCGGTGGCGGGTCGCTGTGCCGGATGCGGACGCCGGCGAAGCTATCCGCCTTTTCAATCGCGGCCTGCAAGGGCACGTCGCCAGCCAGTCGCGAAAAGACCGGCGACCAGACGCGCAGAAAGATTTCATCGTCCGGGAGGACTGCGAAATCCGTGTCAAACGGCTGCCGCTGGATGCGCACCGCCGCCTGTTCGTTTTTGACGAGCCACTCCGCGCCGTTTTCCTCCGCGCGGAAATTTTTCACGCCGGGGAAATTTTCAAATTGCGCGGCCACACGCGCGGTCGTGGTGTCGCGCGTCGGCGTGAAATTGCTCAATAAAACTCCGTCCGAGCAGAGGTCGTCCAGCGCGCCGTGCGTGCTGCCGCATGTCACCAGCCGGCTGCCTTGCTGCACCAGCCAGCCGGCGTTGACATAGCGGTTGTCCAAGCTGATGAGGATGGTCGCGGGGTTGAGCGTGTTGCGCGTCAGTCCGCGCACGATGCGCTCCAGCGCGACCGGATAATGGTTGGTCAGGGTGGCGGCCAACCAGTCGGCGGCGTCGGCAAAATTGCCGGCATCCAATTGATGATTTCGCCGAAGCGTTTCGACGACGGGCAAGTAGTTCAGCGGGTCGCCGCGCTCGGCGGTGTAGCGGAACGAATTGTTTTCCGGCTGCCAGTCAATCACGGCGCGCGCGCTTTGGGAATTCATCACGAGAAAGCGGTTGGTCTGATCCGCCAAGCGCGCGGCCAAAATGTCCGCGCCTTCGAGCCGGCAAAGTTGTTCCGTCAATTTCCCCGTTTCCGCCGGCGCATTGTGGATTTCCACCCAGTTCTCAATGCCGCCGTCGGGCAGGACAACGTCCTTGGGATTCGCAATGGATTCGCCGACGCGGTAGCCCGCCTGTTCCAGAAAGGAACGGATATCGACGCGCTGGCCGCGTCCGGCGTGGTTGTGCCCGTGGTCCGAGAGCATCACAATTTGCAGCTCGTGCCCCTCGCGGGCGCGGTAGCGGGCGCGCAATGACTGAAGCTCCTGATCGAGCCGGCAAAGCATGGTGAAAATATCGCGATCCAAATGCTGGGCGTCGTCCGATGCGCGGATATAGGCGTAGTAATTCGTGCCGACGCTCGCGGTGTTCCAAAATTCCTGCGACATCTCACGGACCTCATGTTCATAAGCGTGCAGCGGGAAAATGTAGCCCATGCCCCGCCGAAAACCGCTTTCCACCTGCCAGTCCATCTGCCGCTCATATTCCATCGTGGTGGTGATGCCGCTGTTGAAAATTTCCGTGTTCACCGCCGCACTGTAATAAATCCGCTGATAGCCGGGCAGCGGACGATCGCCAAAGATGTCCGTCCACGCGATGTCACTCAATGACGGAAAGGTCGAGACCAGACGGCTCGCCGGGAAATACCCCTCCTCGGCGGTGAAGGCGCGACAGACGGTTTTTTTGCCCCAGAAATTTGTGCGGACAACGCCGGCCTGCAATGCCGCCAGGTCGCGATACGCGATGCCGTCCATCGCCAGCACAAGGCGCGCCGGCAGCGCGCGGCTGGTCGCCGGGAACAACGCCAGCACCAGCAAAAGCAGCGGCGTGGACCGCCGCCATTTTTTATTTTTGGAACTGGAAGTGAAATTCATCAGGGCAAAACTGTCCGCTTTTACTTTTAGTCCATTTACGCCGGCGTGTCTAAAAAAATGAGCCGCCGGGCATGAGTTCCCGGCTTGCACGGCAGGGCAAATTCACGCATTATGGAGGATTCGGAACGGTAAAAGTTTTTGTCATGGACAATTTGAACGCACTCAAACAGCAGATCCGGCAATTGATGGTCGAGAACCTCATGCTGCAAATCAGCGCGGATGAAATCGGCGACGACCAGCCGCTCTTCGGCCCCGGCAGTGTCGGGCTGGACTCGGTGGACGCGCTGCAGCTCGTCGTGGCGCTGGACAAAAACTATGGCCTGAAAATTGCCGACCCCGAGGCCGCCAAGCTGGTCTTGAAAAGCGTCAGCACCATTGCCGAGGCCGTCGCCAAGCATCAGGCCGGCAAATAAAACTCCGCCGGTCGTGCAACCGATACACCAGTTGCGCTAATTCCCTGTTTAAGCTTGTTTTGTCTTTGGCAAACCGTATTTTGCCCGCCAGTTTAATGAGGCAAACATGAATCCCAGCGCCATCGAAGGTCATCTCACGCTCGTCCTGATCCAATGGATGATCATCATCGCCGCCGCGTTTGGGTTCGGGCGCCTTGGCAAAAAATTCGGCCAGCCGCTCGCCGTCGGCGAAATCGCGGCGGGCATCATCCTCGGCCCGTCCGTTTTTGGCGCGACGTGCAACTGGCTGGCGCACCAGTTTGACACACCCGGCATCGCCGACCTGCCGGCCACCATTTTTCCCAAGAGCACGCAGACCTCGATGCAACTGCTCGGCAAGCTGGGATTGGTTTTTTTGCTGTTCCAAGTCGGGATGGAATTTGATTACAGCCACCTGCGCTCGAAATCCAAAACGGTCACGTCCGTTTCCATTTTCGGAATGGTCATGCCGTTTCTCTGCGGCCTCGCCATCGGGCCGTGGCTGCACAAGACGTTCGCGCCGGAAACCCCGGCGGTTGGCTTTCAACTGTTTCTCTGCATCGCGCTGTCCATTTCCGCGCTGCCGATCATGGGCAGAATTTTGCTGGAGATGAACCTTGAACGCACCGCGCTCGGTGCAATGACCATCAGTACAGCGGCGATTGACGACGTCATCGGCTGGGTGCTGCTGGGCGTCGCGACGGTGCTGGCGACGAGCCAGTTCAATGCCTGGCATCTGCTGCTGCAACTTGTCTTGATTGCCGGCTTTTTCGTGCTGCTGCAAAAAGCCGTCGGCCCGGCGCTGCGAAATTACTGGCGCAAGCACGTCCACGACGCGCATGAAAAAGGGATGCCCAATTCCTTCCTTGCGCTGCTGCTCATCACGCTGTTCGGCAGTTGCCTCATCACGCATTACCTCGGCATCTTCGTCATCTTCGGCGCATTTCTATTTGGCACCTGTCTGCATCAGGAAGCCGGCATCGTGAAGGCGTGGCGCGACCGTTTTTCCGGCGTGGTGCTGGTGGCGTTCGTGCCGATTTTTTTCACCAACACCGGCCTGAACACCAAAATCGGCGGATTGCAAACCCCCGAAGCGTGGCTCGCCTGTGCGCTGATTCTCGCCGCCGCCATCGCCGGCAAACTCGGCGGCTGCTACCTCGGCGCGCGCCTCACCGGCCAGAACGCGCGCGAGGCG
>Ga0265324_10001586_pt1 | contig 12650 bp, 9 predicted proteins | sample 41419metaG_FD_198634 | JGI IMG/M metagenome (GOLD analysis project Ga0265324, IMG submission 198634) | Rhizosphere microbial communities from Carex aquatilis grown in University of Washington, Seatle, WA, United States - 4-14-19 metaG | ecosystem: Host-associated > Plants > Roots > Rhizosphere >...
CTCGTCCCGCATCTTGGCCGCGCCCTCGAAATCCTGGTTCTTGATCGCGCCTTCCTTCTTGCCCTTGACGACTTCGATCTAGGCTTCCATGGCCTTGATTTCCGGCGGACGCGTCATCGTGGTGATGCGGGCGCGAGAACCGGCCTCGTCGAGCACGTCAATCGCCTTGTCCGGCAGGAACCGGTCGGTGATGTAACGGTCGGAAAGCTTCACGGAAGCCTCGACGGCAGAATCGGTGAACTCCGCCTTGTGATGCTCCTCGTATTTGTGGCGCAAGCCTTTCAAGATCGCAATCGCATCCTCAATCGAAGGTGCCTCGACCTTCACGGATTGGAAACGGCGTTCCAGCGCGGCGTCCTTCTCGATGTATTTGCGGTATTCATTCAGCGTCGTCGCGCCGACGCATTGCATCTCGCCACGCGAAAGCGCGGGCTTGATGATGTTGCTCGCGTCCATCGTGCCTTCCGCCGAACCGGCGCCGACGATGGTGTGCAATTCGTCAATGAAGAGAATGACATTCTTCGCGCGGCGGATTTCGTCCATGACCGCCTTGATGCGTTCCTCGAACTGACCGCGATATTTCGTGCCGGCGACCATCAGCGCGAGGTCGAGCGTGACGACGCGCTTGTTCAAGAGCAGTTCCGGGACGTTGCCCTTCGCGATTTCCTGCGCGAGGCCTTCGACGATGGCGGTCTTGCCCACGCCGGCTTCGCCCAGGAGAACGGGATTGTTCTTCGTGCGGCGGCAAAGAATCTGGATGACGCGCTCAATCTCGCTTGCGCGGCCGATGACCGGGTCCATGTCGCCCTTGCGCGCGATTTCGGTGAGGTCGCGGCCAAACGCCTTGAGCGCGGGGGTCTTGACGTCACCCTTCTTCTCGCCGGCGGCGGGTTTTTCGGGAGCGGGTTCGCCGGGTTGCGGCGCTTCCTCACCACCCTGCTGCGCGGCAAAATTCGGATCAAGCTCCTTCAGCACGCGCTGACGCGCCTCCTCGATGTCCACGTCCAAAGCGCGGAGGACTTTCGCCGCCACGCCGTCGCCTTCGCGAAGCAGGCCGAGCAAAAGATGCTCGGTGCCAACGTAGGTGTGGTTAAGATTCTTCGCTTCCTTCTGCGCGAGCGCGATGACTTTTTTGACGCGCGGCGTGTAGGGGATGTTGCCGATCATCTTTTGATCGGGGCCGGTGCCGACCTGCTTCTCGACCTCCATGCGGACGGTTTCGAGGTCAATGCCCATGGCTTGCAGCACATTGACAGCGACGCCCTGCCCCAGCTTGATCAGGCCAAGCAGGAGATGTTCGGTGCCGAGAAAGTTGTGGTTCAACCGGTCGGCTTCCTTGCGCGCGAGCGCGAGCACCTGCTGGGCGCGCGGCGTGAAATTGCTCATGGACTCTTCGCTCATACTGAAAGTAGTTTGCTATGAGTTGGCGAATTTGTCCAACGCCAACCGGAATAAACGGTTTTTTTCATCCGGCAGGTCCCCGGCTGAATCCCCGGCCGCCGAAATCAAAAAAGGTAAACGAAACAGCAAAATCGTGTTCGCCCAACGAACGTTTTTCGGCAACATTACCGGACAATTATATGAATACCGACCCCTATTTCAAACAACGGCTCATCTGCGTGGCGGTCATTGACAAGGTTGACGATGCCGTCCCCCTCGCCGAGGCGCTGCTGGCGGGCGGGCTGAACAACATCGAGGTCACTTTCCGCACCGAGAGCGCCGCCGACGCCATCGCACTCATCCGCAAACGCGTTCCGCAAATGGCCGTCGGCGCCGGCACGTTGCTGCACGGCGACCAAGTCAAACAGGCCGTGGACGCCGGCGCGCAATTCGGCGTCTCGCCCGGCTTGAGCGAAGCCGTGTCCATCGCCGCCCAAAAGAACTGGCTGCCGCTGTTCCCCGGCGTCGTCACGCCCAGCGAAATCATGCGCGCGCTGGAACTCGGCTGGAAAGACCTAAAATTCTTCCCGGCGGAAACGTTTGGCGGCGTGAACGCGCTCAAGGCACTCGCCGGCCCGTTCGGCCACACCGGCGTGAAATTTGTCCCCACCGGCGGCATCACCATCGCGACCTTACCGAACTATCTCGCCGTGCCGCAGGTTGCCGCCGTCGGCGGTTCGTGGATGGCTGACCGCAAGCTGGTCGCAGACAAGAACTGGGCAAAAATCACCGCGCTCACGGCGGAAGCGATGAAGGTCATATCCGCCGCGCCGGCAAAATAATTTTAACCGCTAGTCTACGCTCATCAGCACTAATTTTTATTAGCGGAAATCAGCGCGGATTAGCGGTTTAATTTTGGGTCAATCCCCCACCGTCACCTGCAACGGCTGGTCGCGGCGCGCGGCGAAGCGTTTCAGGTAATCCTCCCACTGGACGTGGTTCGTGAAATCGCCGCTGCGGTCCCAGCTCGCGCCGAAGTAGTAGCTGAACGGCTGATCCACCTCCATCTGCGTGACGGCAAGCTGCGTGCGGATGGGCGGATAACCTTCGTGCGTCGGCTGCGGCACGTTCGCGTGTTTGACGCTTTCGGGCATGGCGGGATTGTCGTTGGTGAATTCCTTTACGGAACCTTTTGGCAGCAGAATCGCCACGGCGGTCGTGCCCTTCGGCTGATCCTCCGGCTGCCAGTAGGTCAGCCAGCCTTCGGTCTGGTCATGCGCGATGAATTCCTCGCGGTTCGTCGGACAGGCGCGCTCGGCCAGGCCCACGCCGATGGATAACGGCGATTTGTCTTCGCTGGAAATGGTGCTCGTCACTTTCGTCAGCCAGGAGCCGGCGTCAATGCTGAAGCGTTTCACCTCGGAAACTTTGCGGCCATTGCCGGCGTCCCACGCGTCGTAGGTCAATTCAAACTCCGAACGAATCTGGCCGGTGATGATGAGCTTCCAATTGCGCCAGTTGCTGGAGACGAACAGCTTCTTGCCGTCCCAGATGCCAAGGCCGCCGCAGCCGCGGCTTTTGCCGACGCGATAATCGTCCATAAACGCGCCGTTGTCCTCGTGATAATGTTTCGTGGCATACATCGTGTCCACGATGAGACCGCGATCCTTCTTGATCCACACATCCGCACCGCTGCTGACGGTGCCCTCGGCCTTGATGAGCGCCTGACCGTAAATGCGATGCGCAATGCGGTCGCTCTCCCATGCAAAATCGTCGAAGCGTTCGGTAACGTAACGCGCCATCGTCTTCACGATGGGCGGCGGCACGGCGGGCAACGCAGTTGCATCCAGGATATAAAAAGTGCGCGTCTCGCCGGGAGCGAGGTCAACTTGGAAAAGCAATTTACGCACCGAATATGAATGCCTTTCGTCGTTGACTGGTAACTGCTGATGGGTAGTGGCATCAATACGGAACAAGATTTTCGCCTGAGAATCCTCCAAATAAGTTTGTGAATCCAAGATGCGTGAAGACTTTCCATCCATCACGGAAATCTCGTGCATCGCTGCAAAGGCATTATTGTCCGTTGTAAAAATATTGCCTGCTGCAATTTCGATGATTTCACATTCACGCCAGAAATTTGCCGGATTGGTAAGTTTGACGGCAACTTCCTTTGAATTTTCAAGAATTGCCATCCGATAAACCTCGCTGCCCGCGAGCAGGAAAGCGCCGGTGCCATAGACTTCCGTGGCGTCTTCCTTGAAATGTTTCGGATCCGCGCCGATGGGCTGGACGTGTGTCAGCTTGCCATCCGCATCCACACAGGCCACGAGCGCCGCCCACGCCTTGCGCACGGCGGGTTCAAATTGCGCGCGGTCGAGCAGGCTCTGATTCACGCCCCACGCCAGTGCGTAGGTGTAAAAGCCGGAGCCGCTGGTTTCCTTGAGCGGATAACTGGCCGGATCAAGCAAGCTCGCGCGCCAGAGTCCGTCCGGCTGCTGGCAGGTCAGGATTTTCGCCGCCATGTCCTTGAACAATTGCTCGAAGCGCGGGCGGTCAGGATGATTCGTCGGCAATGATTGCATCACGCGGACGAGGCCGGCCATCACCCAGCCGTTGCCACGGCCCCAAAACACTTTCTTGCCATTGGCTTCCTGCTTGTCGAAATAAGTGCTGTCGCGGAAGAACAGATGCTCGTCCTGGTCGTAAAGATAATCCGTCGTGCGCCACCAGTTCGTCACGGCGAAGTTGAGATAACGCTCATCGCCAGTCGCGGAATAAAGCCGCAGCCACGCGGGCGGTGCCATGAACAAGGAATCGCACCACGTCCAAAGCGCGCTCTGTCCTTCGCCCTTGAACTTCAGGTTCGCGTCCTTCGGCGGATGCGCCATGAGGTCGTCAAAACCGGCGCGCAGCGGCGCAATCATCTTCGGGTCGCGGTAGAGCAGATACAATTCGGCGTAGGTCTGGCCGACACATTGGTCGTCGGCGCTCTTTTTGTTTTTGCCAAGCTGCCAGCCGTTCGTCTCGCCGAGCGCTAGCATGGCGTCGCGGTATTTCGCATCACCGGAAATGCCCGCCAGCGCCATCATGCCGGCATCGCCCACGGCCTGCACCCAGCCGTTGGCGGGACGATTGGAGGTGATGCTTGGATGCGCAAGTTGCCAGTCGGCGACGCGCTGCATGGCGGCCAACACCGGCAGCGGCTTGATTTCGCTCGAAAGCTGAGCCGAGACGAGTGATTGCTCGGGCTTGATGGATTCCGCTTCGGGTTGCGCAAGCAACGGCCGGCCGGTCAAAAATAGAACCACCACGGCAGACACGGCGAAAGGGAAGCGATGAAGTTTCATGTGGATTTCAAGCGGATGACGGATGCGTTTTCAGATGAAGGCGGCGGGAAATGGTTACTGATTTTTTGCCGCCGCCAGTTGCCGCATTTCGATGCCGGCGAGAATGAACGGCCCGACGCCTTTTAGATCATTGGTCACCACCGGCTCGCTGATGTAGTAATCAAAACTGCCGGAGCGATAATGTCTGCTGCCCGGCGAACCGCCGAGACCGGCGACCGAACAGCATTGTGTGAGCGACCAGCTATTCGGGCCGTCCGGCTTGAGGAGATGCTTGATGATGCCGGCATAACCCTGATTGATCGCCGGGATGTAATCGCGCGACAGGTAGTCGTGGTTCACACCTTTCGCCAGCGCATAGACGAACATCGCCGACGCCGTGGCTTCGAGGTAATTGCCTTTGCGCCCGCCCTGATCCAAGACTTGCCACCACAGACCGGTTTTCGCGTCCTGCCAGTTCACGATGCCGCGCGCCGTTTTTTGCAGCGTCGCGATAATTTCCGCCCGCGCCGGGTGGTTGGTCGGGAAATCATCCAGCAAATCCACCAGCGCCATCGCATACCAGCCTTCGCCGCGGCCCCAGAAATTGGACGAACAGCCCGTCAGCGGATTCGCCCACGGCTGAATTTTCGCCGCGTCCCAACCGTGATAATTCAAGCCCGTCCGCGCGTCGTAAGTGTGCCGGTCAATCAGGCGGATCTGTTTGGCCACCTCGTCATACGCCTGGTCCGGCGTTGTCAGGTAGCGCCCCATCGCGCAATAAAATGGCGCGGACATGTAAATCCCGTCCAGCCACATTTGATTGGTATATTTCTGCTTGTGCCAGAACCCACCGTCCGGCGTGCGCGGCTGCGCGAGGAACTGCAACGCCAGCAGCGTGGCACCGGAATAATACGCCCGTGGATGGACTGGATCCGCCGCTGCCAGCGCGAGCAGCGTCTTGCCCGGATTGATGGCATCAAGCTGGTATTCCGACATCTTGTAGGTGGCAATCCGGCCGTCCTCCGCGACAAACGACCCGATGGCGTTGCGGGAAAAAGCCACATACCTTGCGTCCGGCGCGACCTCGTTGAGTTTGAGCAATGCGAGCGTGAACAGTCCCGCCGTGTAATCCCACTTCGCCTTGCCATGCGGTTTCCACGCCAGTGAATCGCCACGCCGCGCCATCTCGGACGCGGCCAGGCGCTGCGACCAGACCAGCGGCGCGATCCCGGCGAAATGTTTGGGTGACGGCGACACCAGTATGCAGCCCGTCACCGCCAGCAAACCCAGCCAACCGAGGGCTTTCAGTTTCATAAGCGGGAAAGCGCCAACGTAACAAACCGCGTGGGCGTCCGCGACAAAACTTTTCCCGTCCACCAGCCTCCGCATTCGGCAACCTTGCACACCCGGCACCTTAAGGCCGTCATGCCATACCAAACCGAACCAGCTCGCCCTCGGCCTGCCCGGCTACCTGTGGAGTTCCAACAGAATCAAATGGAAGTGGAACACAACCATTTGGCTTTTTCCGGTTCTCGGGCTGCCGGCCACCGGGCAGGTTTTACCGGGAAGCTCAACCACCTCGACGCACCAGCGAATCTTTGGGTTGCCCGCCCCAAGTAAACGGGCGGTGGTCGCCATGACCACCGCCCGTTGAAGTTTCACGTGAAACCGGGTTTGACCGGGGCCTTACCGCGCCAGCCAGCCGCCGTCCACATTCATGATGGTGCCGTTCATATAGTCGGCTTCCTTGGACGCGAGGAACAGGATGGGTTCCGCAATGTCCGCCGGCTCAGCCCAGCGGCCTTCGGGAATGCGGGCGAGGATGGACTCGCTGCGCTTCTCGTCTTCGCGGAGTGGACGGGTGTTTTCGGTGGCGACATAGCCGGGGGCGATGGCGTTGAAATTGCAGCGCTCCTTGGCCAGTTCGTTGGCGAACGCCTTGGTGATGCCGGCAATGCCGCTCTTCGCGGCGGTGTAGCCGGGCACAAAGATGCCGCCTTGGAACGACAGCATCGAGGCGATGTTGACGACTTTGAGCCGCGCATCGGCCGGGGATTTTTCGCGGCCGCCGGTGAGCCACCATTTCGCCACGGCTTGCGTGAGAAAAAACGGCGCGGACAAATTGATCTGGAGCAGCGCGTTCCAGTCGGCCTCGGGATGATCCACGATGGGCGCGCGGCGGATGATGCCGGCGTTGTTCACGAGAATGTCCACGCGGCCGGTGTCGGCGATGATCTTGGCAATGAGGTTGGCGGCCGCTTTTTGGTTGAGCTTGCCGAAGTCCTCGGTGTAGCAGTTGAACTTTGCGCCAAGGGCCTTGACCTTCTGGCCGGTCTCGGTCTGATCGCCGATATCCACGCTGACGACGTGCGCGCCTTCGCGGGCAAACGCCAGGGCAATTCCCTGCCCAATGCCCCGGCTCGCGCCGGTGACAATGGCCACTTTGTTTTCGAATCGTTTTGTGTTCATAAAATTAAAATCATTGAACAACGAAGACACAAAGTAATTCCTGGCGGCGCGTCTTCGCACCTTCGTTGTTGGTTATTGGTCACCGTAAGTCCAGCGGCTTCACGGCGTCCATGTCGTCGAACACCTGGTTTTCGCCGGCCATGCCCCAGATAAATTTGTAGTTGCCCGCGCCGACGCCGAAGTGCATGGACCAGTTCGGCGAGAGCGCCACGTCTTCGTTGTGCAGGAACAGGTGGCGCGATTGCTGCGGTTCGCCCAGGAAATGCGCGAGAATCTTTTCGCCGAGGTCAAAGTAGAAATAAATTTCCGTGCGCCGCCAGTGCGTGTGTGACGGAAAAGAATTCCAAACGTTGCCGGGTTCCAGCGCGGTCAGGCCCATCACTAGCTGGCAGCTCTGGATGCCGCCCTGATGGATGAACTTGTAAATCGTGCGCTTGTTGGAAGTTTCCTGCGCGCCAAGATTCACGGGCGCAGCCTCGGCGGCTTTCATCATGCGCAGCGGATACGCAGCGTGCGCCGGGCAGGAGAGGAAATAAAATTTTGCCGGATTCTTCGCGTCATTGCTCGCGAAGGAAACGGATTTCGTCCCCATCGGCAGATAAACGCAATCAAGTTGGTCGAGCGCAAAGGACTGGCCATCGGCGATCACCTTGCCGGCTCCGCCGATGTTGATGGCGCCGAGTTCGCGGCGTTCGAGAAAAAAAGCGCGGCCGGTTTCCTTGTGGTTCGGCAGTTCAATCGTCTTGTCGGTAGGCGTCACGCCGCCGACCACCAGCCGGTCGAGGTCGGTGAAATGAGCAACGAGTTCGCCGGGGACAAAGAGACCGGAGATCTGAAACGTGTCGCGTAGTTCCTGCGTGGACATCCCGATGACGTCCTGCGGACGCGGCGTGCGGCGGATGGAATTGGCAATCATGGGAGGCAGATTGGCAAAAAAATTACCGGCCGACAAGCCGGCGGCAAGGTGATTTTGGTTTACCTGTTAATCTCAAGAACCACGCGGCCTGGCGCGAATTACGAAGGACGGCGCAACTGGTCGGCAGCCAAACTCGACAACCTCATGCTCCCACTCCCGCCATGCGCCGCTGCTTGCCGCTTTCATTTCACGCCGGGAAACGCCAGGTAATTTTTGGCGTTGGCGTAGCAGATATTTTTGACCATCGGCCCCAGCAAACCTTCGTCGTCCGGCAGCAGTCCCTTGGCCACATCGCGACCAATGAGATTGCACAGCGTCCGGCGGAAATACTCGTGGCGCGGATAGCTCATGAACGAGCGCGAGTCCGTGATCATGCCAATGAAACGTGACAGCAGGCCAAGCTGCGACAGCGCGTTGATCTGCCATTCCATGCCTTCCTTCTGATCGAGGAACCACCAACCGGAACCGTATTGGATTTTTCCGGGAATAGTGCCGTCCTGAAAATTCCCGATCATCGTGGCGAACACATAATTGTCCGCCGGGTTCAGATTGTAGATGACGGTCTTCGGCAATTTATTTTCCGAATCGAGCTTGTTGAGATACGCGGAGAGGGTCTGCGCCTGCGGAAAATCGCCGATGGAATCGAAGCCCGTGTCCGGCCCTAGCTGCTTGAGCAACCGGTCGTTGTTGTTGCGCAGCGCGCCGAGGTGAAGCTGCTTCGTCCAACCGCGCTTCGCATCGAGATGACCGAAGAACAGCATCATGAACGACGCGAACTGCGAGTGTTCCTGCGGCGAAACTTCTCCGCCCGCCCGCGCCTTGTCAAAAATTGCGGCGGCGGTTTTCTCGGAACAGAAATCCGCAAAACAGTGGTTCATGCCGTGGTCGGACAGCCGGCAATCTTGAGAATGAAAATACTCGTGCCGCTTTTCCAATGCGCTGATGAAGGCGCTGAAGCCGTTGATGTCCACGTTTGCGGCGGACGAAAGCTGCTCGACCCATTTATTAAAACCGGCAGGCGAATTCACTGCCAGCGCTTTGTCGGGACGGAACGCCGGCAGCATCTTCGTCGGATGGCCGGACTTCGCAAACGCGCGATGGTATTCCAGATTATCCACCGGATCGTCCGTCGTGCAGACGACCTTGACCTTCATCTTTTTCAGCAAGCCCTGCGTCGTGAACGCCGGCGTGGCGAGCTTGGCGTTCGCCGTTTTCCAGATTTTCGCGGCGGTCTTTTCGTTCAACAGATCGGTGATGCCGAAGTAACGCTTCAGTTCCAGATGCGTCCAGTGGTACAGCGGATTGCGCAGCGTGTGCGGCACGGTCTTGGCCCACGCGTTAAATTTTTGTTCCGGCGTGGCGTTGCCGGTGCAGAATTTTTCCGCGACGCCGTTACTGCGCATCGCGCGCCATTTGTAATGGTCGCCTTCCAGCCAGATCTCGAACAGATTTTTGAACTGCCGGTTTTCCGCGATGTCTTTCGGCGAAATGTGACAGTGATAATCAAAGATCGGCTCCGCCTCGGCGAACTTGTGATACAGCCGCCGCGCAGGTTTGTTGCCGAGCAGAAAATCGTCGTGGATGAAGGCTTTCATGGCTTATTGACCCAAGAGTAGCGGCTTCATATGCCGCTCGAAAAGATTTTCCGTGACGTTTTTGGCGATGATCGCCTCGTGTTTTTTAAGCGCGGCGTAATAACGGTCGCCCTTTTTCGCCGCGACCTTGAAGCTGACGTGCAATAACTGCCGGAAGCTCGGATTGTAGCCGGGGTTTTTCTGGTCGTGGCGCAGCGCGTCGGTGAATTGCTTGGAACTCCAGCCGTTCACGACGGACGCCGGCGGCAGTTTCTTTTTATCAATGTCAATGACGCTCGCATACGGCGCGCAGAACTCATCCACATGTTCCATCGCGTAAGCGTAAATCTCCTTCGTGATTTCCAAGCCGTCGCCGCCCGCTTCCGCAAGGCCGATGAGTTCTTCGAGCCACGTCGTGCCGGCAGTCTTGATGTGGACGCCCGCGCCAAATTTCTTCAACGCCTTGCGCATCGGCTCGTAAATGGAAAATTTGTCACTGCCGGAATGCACGCTCAATTTGAGCGACGGCGGCAAGCCGTATTTCGAAATGGCGAACGCAATGACCGCGAGGTCTTCGTTGAATTCCTGCTCGAACTGTTTCACGTCGCCAACGTAATCCACGCCTTTGTTGAAACGGCCAGTGAACTTCGGTGCGATGGTCTGAATTGGAATTTTCTGGTCGGCAATTGCGGCGAGAATGATGAGCAATTCCGGCGGCGTCTGCGGGCTGTCGGTTTCGTCCATTGAGACTTCAGTGATGAAATTCGCCGCGCCCTTGGCCTTGACGATGTGCTGGTAAATTTTGCCGGCGTCCTGCACCGCGAGCAAAAACTTATTCGCCACACGCTCGACTTCCGCGCGGGAGATTTCAAACGGCCGGTCAATGTGCGGAATGGAAATCTTATCAGTGAGTTCCGGATGACGTTCAACAAATGCATTTACGTCCGCGGCGGCAGCGGGTTTGCCGATGCTGTCCGCCACGTCAATCGTGAAGAAATCCGACGGCGCGATGAAACGGTCCACGGTTTCGAGCCGGATGTGGTCAGCGTCCACATGATACGGCCTCTTCCAGCCGAGCGCCTGCACGGCGGCATCTGCCTCGGCGCGCAAACTTGAAGGCTCAGTGCCGATGAAACTGTGCTCGCGGTTGGACTTGTTCCAGACCGGGATGAATTCCGCTCCAAGTTCAGTGGCCTTGACGCAGGCCTGAAGCTGCGCCCTGCCTTGATGAGCGAAACGGTCACCCATGCCGAAGGAAAATTTACCCAACGTGAGATATTTATTCATAAGATTGGTGTTTGCAGTATAAAGAATCGAGTAACTGTGTCGCCATATGAGTTTTGCAATTATGTATGAGATTTCTGCGCCACGTCCATCCACAGAATTGCTGGGGCTGCGCCCAACAACGCGACCGCCAAAGTTTTGCGCCAAAAACGATTTGACTTTTTAATATTAAGCATCATTTTATCCGTATCCGTTGATTTGACGGACTCATAAAGAGTGGTTGAGGGACTGGCCCGCTGACACCACGGCAACCGATTGGATTTAAGTTCCAATGACAGGTGCCAATTCCAGCTCAAGCATCATCGGCTTGGGAAAAATGAGAAGAGCACAACCGTTTTGTCGCCCCTTCTCCTTGTGAGTCGGGGTTTTTTTATTGCCCAAATCAAATCCGGTAAGGCCGAGCTGCTGCTCGGCTTTGGTGGAATACTTTGGGCGGCGCAACAACGCCGCCCTACCAGAAAATTTAATATGAGTGAAAAGCATCAAGGTTTCATGAAGGCGCTCAAGTGCCGCGAATGCGGCCGCGAATATCCCCTTGAAGCCACGCACGTCTGCGAGTTCGACTTCGGTCCGCTCGAAGTCGCCTACGACTACGAACGCATCAAGAAGGCGCTCACCCGCGAAGCCATCCAGTCGCGGCCGAAGACCATGTGGCGTTACCGCGAACTGCTTCCGATTGCCGGCGAACCCACCGTCGGTCCACTCGTCGGATTCACGCCGCTCGTCAAGGCCGACCGCCTAGCGAAGGCGCTGGGTATCCGCGAGCTTTACGTCAAAAACGACGCCGTTAACTACCCCACGCTCTCGTTCAAGGATCGCGTCGTCAGCGTCGCCTTGAGCCGCGCGAAGGAACTCGGTTTCGAAACCGTCGCCTGCGCCTCCACCGGCAACCTCGCCAACTCCGTTGCCGCCAATGCCGCGAGCGCCGGCCTGAAATCCTACGTCTTCATTCCGTCCGATTTGGAACAAGGCAAGATTCTCAACTCCCTCATCTATGGTTCCAATGTCATCGGCATTAAAGGCCATTACGACGAGGTGAACCGCCTTTGCGCCGAGATTGCCGGCAAGTTCGGCTGGGCGTTTGTGAACGTCAATATGCGCCCCTACTACGCCGAAGGCTCCAAGAGCATGGCGTATGAGATCGCCGAGCAACTCGGTTGGCGTCTGCCCGATCACACCATTGTCCCGATGGCGTCCGGCTCGTTGCTAACGAAGATCCACAAGGGCTACCAGGAATTCACGAAGCTCGGCCTCGTCGCGCCGCATGACACGCACATTCACGGCGCGCAAGCGACCGGCTGCTCGCCGATTTCCGTCGCGCAAAAGGCGGGACTCGACTTCTTCAAGCCGGTCAAGCCCGATACCATTGCGAAATCCCTCGCCATCGGCACGCCGGCGGACGGTTTTTATGCACTCAAGGTGATGCGCGAGACGAATGCCGCCGCCGATGACGTGACGGACGACGAAATCCGCGACGCGATCAAATTGCTTGCCGAGACGGAAGGCATTTTTGCCGAGACCGCCGGCGGTGTCACCGTGGGCGTGGCGAAGAAACTCATTGCCTCCGGGAAGATTCCGAAGGATTCTTCCGCCGTCATCTGCGTCACCGGCAACGGCCTCAAGACGCTGGATGCCGTCAACGGCTACTGCGGCAAAGCGAAAGAGATCAAGCCGAGTTTGCGCGAGTTCGAGGCGCTGCTG
>Ga0265324_10001591_pt1 | contig 12636 bp, 9 predicted proteins | sample 41419metaG_FD_198634 | JGI IMG/M metagenome (GOLD analysis project Ga0265324, IMG submission 198634) | Rhizosphere microbial communities from Carex aquatilis grown in University of Washington, Seatle, WA, United States - 4-14-19 metaG | ecosystem: Host-associated > Plants > Roots > Rhizosphere >...
CGCCTCGTGCTCGTCGCCCGCACCGACACCGTAGAGGGTCAGCAGGTCGGCGATGTCGCGCTCCTTGAACCCGACCCGGCCATGCTCCATGCGGCTGATCTTCGAGTGCGAGCCGCGGATGCTCAGCTCGGCGCGCTCGGTGGTCATGCCTGCCTCTTCACGGAGCCGGCGCAGGTGGCCGCCGAGCACGAGGCGCTGCACTGTCGGGCCCGCGGAACGCGGGCTGAACAGCGGCTGCGGGGTCTCCCAGTCCGAGTCCTCAGGGATGAGCATCGCTACTCCTCGGTGGGTCGCGTCAGCTCATGGTCATGCGCATGGGTTCGTAGTCTCCCACGTGATCACGGCATTACGGAAGAGGAATCGATGACAATTGCATAAGAGTATCTGTGCAATTCTCACTTTGGCTTAGGACCGGGATCCGCGACGGGGAATTAGATCACGTGGTCGAACTCGCCATCCTTGGCCCCGGCCAGGAACGCGGCGATCTCCGCGCGCGTGTAGACGAGGGCAGGCCCGGCCGGGAACCGGGAATTCCGCACCGCGATGTCCCCGTTCGCCAGGTGCGCTACCTCGACGCACGCGCCGTTGGGGTTGCTGTGCATGCTCTTCTGCCAGGTGACGTTGGTCAGTTCCGTGGCAGGAATGCCGTTATAGATGTCGCTCATGTTCCGTCCAGTTCATCGTGGTGGTGTTACTGGAGAACCTTCTGGCGGCGTCAAGGGCAGGCCCAATCCGTCGCAGAACTGAGTATGCCATGTGCGGATGAACGTGCATCCTCGTTTGCACGGGATGCACGTTCATCCGCGCACGCGCCGGATGCACGTTCATCCGGTCTTGCATCTGCACGGCATTTCGGGCACCATGTTCCTAAGGCATACCCCACAAAACTGCGACAAGCACTGTACTAACCCCCCAAGATGCAGAAAGCGGTTGCGTTGGCCCACTTGAGGGTTGCTGCGTGGGAGCCGGACGATGACGACGAAGAGCTGGTCGTCTCCCTTCCGGCTCTTCCAGCGTCTCCTCCCCAGTTTCTGCCGGTGCCCTCGGCATGGTGGGAGACGCCAGCGATAACCAGCCGCCCGCTGCGTCCGGTGGCGGAGGAGGCAAGGACCGCCAGGCAGTTTGTCAGGGAGTTGCTGACCCGCTGGGGGCTCGGGTACCTCTCCGACGATGCCGAGCTGATCATCGCCGAGCTCGTCGGCAACGCGGTCAGGCACGGGATGCGCACGGCTCCGCAGTTCGTGCCGCTCGGGGCGAACGCCCCCGCGCTCAGGCTCTGCCTGCTGCGGCGGATCGGCGAGGTGATGCTCGCGGTGACGGACCCGAGCGACGAGGCGCCCACGCCCAAGCCGCCAACCTCGGACGGAGAAAGCGGCCGCGGCCTGCACATCGTAGGCGCCCTCAGCTACGTCTGGGGCTGGTCGCCTATCGAAGGCAGCGGCAAGGCCGTCTGGGCGGTTCTCAAGTCCGTCAGCTGAGGAGCCTGCCGAATGTGCCGTAATTCACCGGTCCCTAGGCCCATCCACCGTGTTTGTGAACACGATTAGCGGCCGGGAGGAGCACCCGCCCGTTCGGCTAACTTATTTCGTTCCCTATCGAATTAATGCGTCTTAATCTGATCGAAACGTGTTTACTGTGGCGACCTTACCCCGGTCACTTATCGCGCAACCGGCGTATCGGTCACATAAAGCACATGCTCGATCAAGGAGATCAGCACTTCCTTAGCCGACTCCTTTGAGCGCGCGTCGCACAGGACGATCGGCAGGCCGGGGTCAAGGTCGAGCGCCACGCGGACGTCCTCCACCGAATAGCGGCGGGAGCCCTCGAATACGTTGAGTGCGACGATGAACGGGATATCCCGGCGCTCGAAGTAGTCGATCGCGGGGAAGCAGTCGGCGAGCCGCCGGGTGTCGGCCAGCACTACGGCGCCGAGCGCGCCGAGCGCGAGCTCGTCCCACATGAACCAGAACCGCTCTTGCCCGGGCGTGCCGAACAGGTAGAGCACAAGGTCTTCGCGCAGCGTGATGCGGCCGAAGTCCATCGCCACGGTGGTGGTGGTCTTGCGCTCGACGCCGGCCGTGCTGTCGACGTTCTTGCCGGTCTCGGTCAGCGGCTCCTCGGTGCGCAGCGGCCTGATCTCGCTGACCGCGCCCACGAGCGTGGTCTTGCCCACCCCGAACCCGCCCGCGAGCAGGATCTTGATGGCGCGGTGGCGGCGGACGGCGCCGCCGGCTGGCTCATAGCCCCCGTAGGCCATGCAGGACCTCCCTGAGCGTTTCTCTGTCAACGTGACGCGCCTTCATCGGAATCGGCGCCGCAATCACTACGAGGCCGAGTTCGCGCAGGTCCGCGAGGAGGATCCGGACCACACCGAGCGGCAGGTCGACGTCAGAAGCGATATCCACCACCGTCGTCGGCGTTAGCGCGAGGTGCAGCACAGAATAATGCTCTGGACCGAGCTCGCCCAGGTCCGCGGTCCGGGCCTGGGTCGCGATTACCGTAGCGACCAGGTCGAATGGCTCACCCGAGTGCCGGGTCCGGCCCCGGGTCACCGCGTACGGGCGAACCACCGGCCCGGCCTCCGCGTCGAGCCACCGCTCGTCGTTCGACGGCATGATCGCTTGCCCCTTGCGTGTCAGATAACGCGGAGCGGGTCCGCATATTGACCTGAAGGTGGTCGCCGGTGCGCTGGACGAGGACCGCCATCTCGTACGCCACCTGGCCGATGTCCGCTTCGGCTCCGGTCAGCACCGTCAGGCAGGTGCCCTGCCCGGCCGCGCACACGAAGAGGAAGCCCGACGACATCTCGATAATGGTCTGGCGGACGTCGCCGCCGCCGAAGTGCCGGCCCGCGCCTCGCGCTAGCGACTGAAACCCGGCCGCGAGTGCCGCCAGGTGCTCGGCATCCGCCTGGTCGAGGCCACGGGAAGCACCGAGGGCCAGCCCGTCCTGCGAAAGGAACACCGCCCGCGTGATGTGCGGGACCCGCATCACCAGGTCATCGAGCAGCCAGTCCAGCTGGTTCACCGGGTATCGCTGGCTAGTTTCCATCCGCGCCGCCTTCTGTGTTCGGTTGCGTCTGTGACCGGCCCTGCTGCCAGCCGCGTTGCATAGCGGACAGCGTGTTGCGCATGTCCGCGAGCGATGCCGCGGTTGCCCGGGGAACACCGGCCTCTTGCGCGCTTGCCGCTGCTTTGGCGGAAGCGCGAAGCTCCGGCGCGAGGTTGGCCTGGCGAACGCGGCGCGGCAGTCCCTTGAACTCGGTGCTGCCGGCCGGCTCGTCCGTGAGAGAACTTGCTGAGCTGTCCGCATTGTTCCCGACGGGGGATTCGTCGGCCGCCCGGCCGCCGAAGTCCGGGTACGACTGCGGGTAAGGCGCGGCGGCGGCGGGCATACTGCCCGGCTCCGAGCGCCGTCGCGGTGCGAAGACATCGAACGGCGGGGGCGGCGGCGTGACCGGCCGGCTGACCGGAACGCCGGTGACCACATGGACCTCGTCCGTCTCGTGCCGTCCGCGCCGCGCGCCGGGTTCCGTCGCGCCGCCGGCCGGGCCAGGGCCGCTTACCGCGCCGAAGCCGCTGGTGGGCGAGGGGTTCCGGAGCACGCCGGAGATGCGGATGGTCGCCCGGTCCGAGTCTTCGCGCCCCCGGTCGTAGCCGCTGGAGCCGGGCGTCCCAGGTGACGGGTAGCCGGACGTCCCGGATGACGGGTAGCCGGCCGTCGCCGGTGCCTGACCGACGTCACCGTAGGCGGGTCCGGTGCCGAATGACCCGGTGCCGAATGACCCGGTGCCGAACGACCCCGCGCCGGCTGACGTGGGCCAGCCGCCCTCGCCGGGCCAGGCCGCCCGGTCATCGGCGGGGCCGCCGGGGTAGGCACCCGACTTCCCGTTGCTGTAACTGCCTGGGCCGGCCGTGCCCGCGGCGGGCGCGCGCCCGCCCGCCGTGATCGCCGCCGGGCCCTCATCAACGAGCAGCGTGAGCGGGATCAGGGCAACCGCCGTGGTACCACCGTAGGGCGACGGGCGAAGCATGACGCTAATCCCGTGCCGCCTGGCCAGCTGCCCGACGACGAACAGGCCGAGCTGCTCGGTGTTGGCCGGGTTGATCTCCTGCGGGTTGGCCAGCCGCTCGTTCAGCTCGTGCAGCTTCTGCGGCGTCATGCCGAGACCGCGGTCCTCGATCTCGATCGCGAAGCCCTTGGCCACTGTCTCGCCGCTCACCCGCACCTGCGTGAACGGCGGGGAGAGCGAGGTCGCGTTCTCGATCAGCTCGGCGAGCAGGTGGATCACGTCGGTGACCGCGGACCCGGACAGCGCCGCGCGGGACTGCGTGGCGACGGTGACCCTGGCGTAGTCCTCAACCTCGGCGACCGCGCCCCGCATGACGTCGATCAGCTTCACCGGGGCGGACCAGGAACGGCCCGGAGGGGCACCGGAGAGGATGATGAGGCCTTCCGCGTGCCGCCGCATGCGGGTGGTGAGGTGGTCCATCTTGAAGAGGTCCTCGAGCATGTCCGGGTCGGTCGCCCGGCGCTCCGCCTCATCGAGCACGGTGAGCTGGCGCTGCAGCAGCGACTGGTTGCGCCTGGCCAGGTTGCGGAACATGTCGTTGACACCCTGACGGACCCGCGCCTCCTCCACGGCGGACCGCAGGGCCGTCTGCCGCACGAGGTCGATCGCCTGGCCGACCTGGCCGATCTCGTCGTTGCCGACCCGGACGGACGGTGCCTCGGCCGCCACGTCCACCGACTCGCCGCGGCGGAGCCGGGCGATCACGGATGGCAGCTGCTCCTCCGCCAGGGTCAGCGCGGAGCGGCGCAGCGTGGCGAGCCGCCGGTTGATCGACCGGGCGAGCAGGATCGTGACCAGCAGGGTAAGGATCAGGCCGGCCACGCCGACGGCGGACAGCACGATCACGCGCTTCTTCGCGTCAATGGCCGGCTGCGCGTTGGCGGCGAGCACCGCGGTCGCGCTGGCAGTCCCCGCCGTGCTCGCGGCCTTCAGCCACGTGCTTGTCAGCAGCTGCCAGGTCTGGGAGGACAGGCCCTGCTGCTCCATCACGCTCAGCGGGATGCCGGCCGGGATGGCCTGCTGAATGGTGGCCAGGTTGCCTTGGACGGTCTTCGGGGCGAGCTGGTTGAAGGTGCTGTTGTAAGTCTGGAGTTCGGCTGGGGTAAGCAGCTGCTGGTAGCTCAGAGTATCGTCCTGCAGCCGTCCGACCGCGTTGCTGAAGGCCACTCGGTCGGCCTGGGTCAGCGACCCGCTGACCAGCGCACTCGCCAGCACCGCGTCCTGCTCGGACACGTCTTCCTGCGTGTTGACCGCGGAGATCAGGCCGAGTCCCTGCATCACTGGGGCCGAGTCCTGGATGCTGCTCGCCTCGGCCTGAAGGACGGCGCCCTGCCCGGCGATGATGTTCGTGTACGCCGCGAGGGCGTCGAGCGGGGCCAGCATCTTCCCGGTGACCTGGGTCCGCAGCCCGGCTATGCCGTTGATCTGCGTGAGCACCTTGTCGATGGCCGCGGTTTCCGCTGGGGTCGAAGCCTTCTTCGTCGCCGATGAGGTGAGCGCCGCGTTAACCGTCACCGAGTCGTTCTTCGTGGCGTTGACGGCGCTCTGGAAGCTGCTGAGGTTGGCCGTGTCCGGGTGGGACAGGTAGACGACCGCGGCGCGGCGCTCCAACTGCAGCACGTTGACGAAGTTGGTGAGCGGCTCCGAGGTCTCATCGATGAGAGTCGGCGCACGGTCGAGGTTCAGCCAGTTGGTGACGGAGGTGTAGGCGACGTACCCGAACAAACCGAGCATCGTAAGCAGCGGAATCGCGACCAGGAAGTAGATCCTGAGCCGGATGGATCGGCCGCGCGATCCCATGAGCTAACCCCCTGCGGTGACGGGTAAAGGCAGCCCACAATAGCGCGTAACAGGTCATGATCGTAGCCAAACCGGTACATTTCATGACCGAAAACCGACTGTTACGGTGATATTTGACTGGACATGGCGGCCCGGTGAACGCTCCTTTGACGGCGGTACCGCCTACCCTTGAAGCCGTGACCACGACCGTGACGAATCCCCTACTTGACGGCCTCAACCCGCAGCAGCGGGCTGCCGTGACCCACTCCGGCGGGCCGCTGCTGATCGTCGCGGGGGCCGGCTCGGGCAAGACGCGGGTCCTCACCCACCGGATCGCCTACCTGCTCGCCGAGCGGGACGTAGCACCGGGGGAGATACTCGCGATCACGTTCACTAACAAGGCGGCGGGCGAGATGGCTGCCCGGGTCGCGGCGCTGGTCGGCGACCGCCGCGCCCGGGCGATGTGGGTGATGACGTTCCACTCGGCGTGCGTCCGCATCCTGCGCCGCGAGGCGACCAGGTTCGGCTACCCGTCGAGCTTCTCCATTTACGACGCGGCCGACTCGCAGCGGCTGATGGCGCTTGTCTGCCGTGAGCTTGAGCTCGACGCCAGGCAGTACCCGCCCAAGTCGATGGCCGCCCAGGTGTCAGGCCTCAAGAACGAGCTCGTGGACTACGAGTCGTTCGCCCGCCAGGCGCGCGGCGCGCGGGAGAAGGCGCTCGCCGAGGCCTACGCGGAGTACCAGCGCCGCCTGGTCGCGGCCGGCGCGATGGACTTCGACGACCTGATCATGGTCACCGTCAACATGTTCCAGGCGTTCCCCGAGGTCGCGGAGGCCTACCGGCGCCGGTTCCGGCACGTGCTCGTCGATGAGTACCAGGACACCAACCACGCGCAGTACGTGCTCGTCCGCGAGCTGGTCTCCGGCGGTAGCCCGCTCTTTTCAAGGCCAAGGCCAAGGGCAGTCGGAACGGAGGCGGGCGACACCCCTCCGTCGCCGGGCACCGGGGAGGCGGTGGGGCCGTCCGAGCTGTGCGTCGTCGGTGACGCGGACCAGTCCATCTACGCGTTCCGCGGCGCGACCATCAGGAACATCGTCGAGTTCGAGGAGGACTACCCGGACGCGACGGTCATCCTGCTCGAGCAGAACTACCGCTCGACGCAGAACATCCTCGCCGCGGCGAACGCGGTCGTGTCGCGCAACCCGGGGCGCAAGCCCAAGAACCTCTGGTCCGACGCCGGCGACGGCCCGCCGATCACCGGCTACGTCGCGGACAACGAGCACGACGAGGCCGCGTTCGTCGCCGAGGAGGTCGACCGGCTGCACGACGAGGGGCTGGCCCTGCCGGGCCAGGTGGCGGTCTTCTACCGGACGAACGCGCAGTCTCGTGTCTTCGAGGAAGTGTTCATCAGGGTCGGGCTGCCGTACCGGGTGGTCGGCGGCGTCCGCTTCTACGAGCGGCGCGAGGTCCGTGACCTGCTCGCCTACCTGCGGCTTATCGCCAACCCGGCGGACGAGGTGTCGCTTCGCCGGGTGCTCAACGTGCCCAAGCGCGGGATCGGGGACCGGGCCGAGGAGTACGTCGCCTCTTACGCGTCACGGGAGCGGATCACGTTCGCGCAGGCGCTGGCCACGCCGGGTGACGTGCCAGCACTCGCGGCCCGGTCCGCCGCGGCGATCGCCGCCTTCAACACCCTGGTCGGCGAACTGCGTGAGCAGGCCGCCAGCGGAGGCCCGGTCGCGGAACTCGTCGAGGCGGTGCTCGATTCAAGCGGGCTGCAGTCCTACTTCGAGAACTCCGAGGACCTGCAGGACGCCACCCGCGTTGAGAACCTGCAGGAAATGGTCTCGGTCGCGCGGGAGTTCGACGGCGGGGCCCCGGACGGCACGCTCGCCGACTTCCTTGAGCGGGTCGCGCTCGTCGCGGACGCGGACGAGATCCCCGACGGCGTGGATCACGGTGGCCTGGTGACGCTGATGACGCTGCACACCGCCAAGGGCCTTGAGTTCCCTGTGGTGTTCCTCACCGGCATGGAGGAGGAGGTGTTCCCGCACGCCAGGGCGCTGACCAACCAGCGCGAGCTGGAGGAGGAGCGGCGCCTTGCCTACGTCGGGATCACCCGCGCCGAGCAGCGGCTGTACCTGACGAGGACCGCGTCGCGGAGCTGGTACGGCCGCCCTTCGTTCCACACGCCGTCCCGGTTCCTGTCGGAAATTCCCGCCTCGCTGATCGAATGGAAGCGCAGCGCCAAGGACGTGGCGGCGGCATCCACCCCGGCGTCCGCCCGGATGGCCGCCCGGCCGGGCACGGCCGTGGTGGGCAACCGTTCCGTGCCCGTGCTGTCCCCAGGCGACCGGGTCAACCACGACAAGTTCGGCCTCGGCCGGGTCGTCTCGACCGACGGCTACGGCGACAGCGCGGAAGCCAAGATCGACTTCGGCGGTTCGTACGGGGTTAAGCACCTGGTCTTGCGGTACGCGCCGCTTGAGAAGCTCTTATCTCTGGCCGCGTTGGGGCCGGCGCCGGTTAGCGCGGTGCCGGTTTAGCGCTGGGTCCGGCCGTCCGGTGGCTGGCGGCGTGGTGGGGCAGGTACGGGGTTAAAGGACGGCCCCGGCCCGGGCTTTCCCGGTCGCGGCGCACGCGGCTGCGGCTGGGAGGCCGGGCGGCCGTCAGCCTGCGGCCGCGGGCCGGTGGGCTGGCTGCGGTCGGGTGGCAGCCGAGGATCGCCCCAGGGGTCGCGGTCGGTGCGGGGGTCGCGGGGCGCGCGGCCAGGGCGGGAGCCGTTAGCGGGTCCTCGCCATGGGCCGCCGCCCGGCCGTGGGGTTGGCCCGGTTCCCTGCGGGGTCGGCCCGGTTCCCTGCTGCGGTGTGGGGCCGGTTCCCGGCCGCGGGGTCGGCCCGGTTCCCTGCTGCGGTGTGGGGCCGGTTCCCGGCCGCGGAGTTGGCCCGGTTCCCTGTCGCGGTGTGGGGCCGGTTCCCGGCCGCGGAGTTGGCCCGGTTCCCTGTCGCGGTGTGGGGCCGGTCCTTGAGCGCGGGGCGCCGCCGTCCATGGCGGGGTCGGCGGCCCAGGAATCGACGGGGCGGCGGAAACCCTGAGAGGTGCGCGCGTTGCCTGGGGGCACCGGCCGGTCGGCCGACAGCGGAGACCCGCCCGTGACGAGCGGGCGCTTGAGCAGCCAGCGGCCGCCGCCGACCAGCAGCACGAGGATGGTCGCTACCACCGCGGGCCAGAAGATGCCCGCCACCCACTGCGCGAAGCTGGCGCCCAGGCCCGCCGTGGACGACGCCAGCTGGCGGTCATGGACGATGCCGGTCGCCACGGCGGCCACGAAGAAGGCGAGGGCGGGCATCGGGAAGAAGAGGTGAACCGCGCCGCGCCGGACGCCGAGCACGGCGGCGAGCGAGCCGACGATGATAAAGAACCCGAGCAGGTTGCCTGGCTCCTTGCGCGCGATCACGGTGACCGCCACTCCGACGACGGTGGCCCCGATCAGCACGAGTGCCGCCGTCAACGTGGACATCGTGCCCAGCCAGCGCAGCAGCGCGCCCGACCGCAGGCTGTCTAGGCCGTCTGGCGGCCCGCCGGGTCGGCCGCGGTCTGATGTGAAGATCTCGCCGCTTGAGCGCGACCGGCCGTCGAAGTCGTCGGCCAGGCCGCGCCGGTCGTAGCCATTCGCACCGGGGACACGCGGCCCTTGGCCGTCACGCGGCGCGCGCTGGCCGGCCGGCCCGGAGTTCCGTGCACCGGACGCGCGACTCGGGGTGAACTTGGGGACCGGGCCACGGCCGTCACCCGCGCCGCGTCCTTGCCCGTCACCGGGGCCGGCGTCCGAGTCGCGTCCGGTACCGCGCGGTACCTGGCGTCGCGGATCGGCTTCGTCTGGTGGCCAGCCTCCAGCCCCGCGTGGCACTCGCCGAGCTTGGTCGCCGCGCGTGGGACCGGGCCGTGGCTCCCACCCCGATGGTGTGGTCATTGCTGGAGAGGGTAATGCATGAACCCTTGAGTTCGCCCTAACCCCTGTCCTGCCTGGTCCGCGTCTTGCCAGGGACCAGGCAGGAAACTAATCACCTTCCGTCACCCTCCGTCACCCCCGGACGGGGGAGGAATGGGCTTCATTGCTGATAATTCGAACGGCCTCATTACGGTGCGCTGTTTTCTCGGCGTGAGCAGGTACTATTCGCAACACTGAATGTGATTGGCGGCCGGCTTGCCGGCTGTGACGCCGGGTAAGAGGGCCGGCGGGCATCGTGCCTGCATGCGCGCAAACCCGTCATAAGCCATCTTTCTCGCGGGCTGACCGGGTAGCCTCGCGAGCAACGGTGCAGGACCAGCCGGAGGGAACAACATTGCTCGGCATGGGCGGCGGTTCACTAATCGCAGGCAAGGTCGGGTACGCGGTGACCTGTGCGCTCGCTGCCGCGGTGCTTGTTGTGTCCGGTGCCGCCTACAAGGTGGTGAGCCTCAGCGAGGGGCTCGGCAACGGGGTGAGCATCAGCAACGGCGCCTCGGTCGGCGCGATGAACATCCTGGTGATGGGCCTGGAGAGCCGGACCGACTACGAGGGCAACACCTTGTCGGCCGGGCTGCTCGCGGCGATGCACGCGGGCAGCGTCTACGGCGTCGAGAACCAGGGCGTCGGCGGCCAGGCCACCAACACGCTGATCCTCCTGCACGTCTTCGCCGGCGGCCAGAAGGCGGTCGGCTTCTCGGTACCGCGCGACGACTACGTCACCTACCCCGAGGCATACGACGGCCAGTCCTCCGGCAAGATAGATGAGGCCTACGGCCTCGCCTACTCGCAGTCACTCGGCCAGACCTTCGGCTCCTCGATGAGCTCATCGCAGCGTTACCTGGCGGCCAACCAGGCGGGCCAGGCGGCCACCATCGCCACGGTTGAGTCGGTCACCGGCCAGAAGATCGACCACTTCGCCGAGGTGAACCTCGCTGGGTTCTATTACCTGGCGGAGGCGTTCGGCGGGATTGAGGTCTGTCTCCAGCCGTCAAGCGGCGACGCCAACCTGCACGACTACAACTCAGGCTTCAACGCGGTGCTCGACGGCTACAAGGTGAGCAAGGGCGGGAAGCAGTACCTGCACCTCAGTGCGCCCCAGGCGCTCGCGTTCGTCCGCGAGCGGGACAACCTGCCCAACGGTGACCTGGACCGTACCCACCGGCAGCAGGCAGTGCTCGACTACGTGATCTGGAAGCTGGAGAACGGCGGCGCGCTGTCCGACCTCGGTCAGCTCACCTCGCTGCTCAACACCGCGAAGCAGTACCTCATCACCGACTCGACGTGGAACCTGCTGAACTTCGCCACCGACATGCGCGCGCTGACCGGGAAGAACCTCCAGTTCTACACGGCGCCGATCGTCGGCTACGAGACCGTCAACAAGCAGGACGTGAACCTGATCGACATCTCGACGATCCAGGCGGCCATCAAGGCGAAGTTCACCGCCCCGCCGCCGGCCACGCCGGGGGCGAGCGCGGCGAAGTCGAGCGCGAGCACCGCGCCCATCCCGGCGGCGTCGACTGTCACCGTGGACGTCTACAACGGCGGGATGACGTCCGGCCTGGCCACCGGCATCTCTGACGCGCTCGTCGCGAAGGGCTATAAGGCGGGAGCCGTCAGCAACGCCTCAGCGCAGGTGCAGCCCGCGACCGCGGGCACCCAGGTGTTTTACGGGGTGGGCGCCTCCGCCAACGCGGCGAAGATCGCGGACTATTTCGGCGCGACCGCGGCGGCGCTGGCGTCGCTGCCCGCAGGGCACGTCGAGGTGCTGCTCGGCACCGGCGCCACCGTGGTGCCTGCCACCCTGTCCCCGTCGCCGGCCGCCTCAGCGAGCTCGTCCGCCTCGGCGAGCACCGCCGGTAACAACGGAGCGGCCGGGGGCGCTCTCACCGTGGGAGCCCAGGCGAAGTACGGCATCCCCTGCGTGTACTAACCCGGAGGACAGCGGTGGGCAAGAAGATCGCGGGCAAGGTCTTCTACGGGTTGGTGTGCCTGCTCGCGGCCGTTCTGCTGGTGGTATCCGGGTACGCCCACAAGGTCGTGGGACTGACCACGATGCTGGAAAAGGGCATCTCCATCCCCGGCGTCTCCGCCGTCGGCACCGCCGGGACCGTCGGCGCGATGAACCTGGGCGCGGCGCAGTCGCTGGCGTTCGTCCGGTCCCGCGACACGCTGCCCGGCGTTGACCTGGGCCGCACGAAACGGCAGCAGGCCGTGCTCGATTACTTGATCTACGAGCTCAAGCACGAGGGTGTGTTCACCGTGACGGGGAAGCTCGACTCGCTGCTCAGTTCCGCGAGCCAGTACCTCATCACCGACTCGACCTTCAACCTGCTCGACTTCGCCACCGACATGCGCGGGCTTAGCGGTAGCAACGTTTCCTTCCAGACGCTGCCGTTCACGCCGGAGAACAACGTCAGTGTCCCTGGTTACCCGACGCTGCAGGACGTCAACATCATCGACGTGCCCGTCATCCAGCAGCTGGTGCAGAGCACGTTCTTCCCGGGGCCGGTCGGGCCGGCGTCGGGCGCGGCCACCCCGAGCGCGTCGGCCGCGCTCGGCACCGGGGCGTCGACGGCCGCGCAGCAGATCGCGATCCAGTTCGGCACGGCGGCGACAGCGCTGAGCACGCTGTCGCCCGGGCACGTCGAGGTTCTCATCGGCTCCACCGTCATCCAGGTCCCCGCCGGGATCGCCCCGCCGGGCAGCCCGCCGTCCGCGAGCACCCAGTCCATCGGCGCGCAGGTCATCGGCGCGGGCGGCGCGGTCACGG
>Ga0265324_10001592_pt1 | contig 12634 bp, 10 predicted proteins | sample 41419metaG_FD_198634 | JGI IMG/M metagenome (GOLD analysis project Ga0265324, IMG submission 198634) | Rhizosphere microbial communities from Carex aquatilis grown in University of Washington, Seatle, WA, United States - 4-14-19 metaG | ecosystem: Host-associated > Plants > Roots > Rhizosphere...
GCGAGCGGGTGCTCGCGCAGCGCGAGCGCGCTCGCCTTCACGATCAGGTCGTTCACCGACGGCACGACGCCGCCCTCGTCGGCGGCCGCCTTCAGCCCCGCGCGCAGCGCGAGCGCCGCGTCGATCGCGACCTCGATCTGCACCTGGAACTCCGGCACGGTTGCCTTCGCCTCCGCCATCCGGCGGGCGACGACCTGCTGCAGGCGCGACAGCTCGCGCAGCTCGACGCCGTCCGCGGCGGAAGCGGGCGCGGCCGGCGCGGAAGCTGGCGGCGCAGCGACCCGCGCCGGCACGGCGTCCGGGATCGGGACGCCCGCGGCCGCCGCCACATCGGCACGCGTCACGCGCCCGCGCGGCCCGCTGCCCGCGAGCGCCGCGAGGTCGACCCCGTGCGCGGCCGCGAGCCGCCGCGCGACCGGCGTGGCCGCCATGGCGCCGGCGCCGTTCGCAGACGAGCCCACGCCCACGGCGAGCAGCGAGGGGGACGACCCGGCGGAGCCGTCCGCGGCATGGTCCTCAGCGCCGTCCTGCTCTGGTGTCATCACGCGACCTCCAGGCAGGACGCCGGCCGCGGCCCCGACCCGCGCGATCACCGCGCCGACCGGCAGCGCCTCGCCGGGGCCCGCGACGATCGCGAGCGCGCCGGCGGCCGGCGCCTCGTACGTCATCGTCGCCTTGTCGGTCTCGATCTCGACCAGCTCCTCGCCCGCGGCGACCGTCTCGCCGTCGGCCTTGAGCCAGGACAGGATCGTGCCCGACTCCATCGAGTCGGACAGCTTGGGCATCGTGATGTCGGTCATGGGATCAGGTCCAGTGCGGCGCCGACGATCGTCTCCGTGTCGATGCCGAAGTAGCGGTAGAGGTCCTCGACGTCACCGGACTGGCCGAAGTCGTCGACGCCGAGGCTGGTGATGGGGACGTTCTGCACGGCGCCGAGGAAGCTCAGCGTGTGCGGATGACCGTCGAGCACGGTCACGATCGGGGCGGCGCGCTCGGCCGGCAGCAGCTCGTCGAGGATGCCGTCCTCGCCCTCGCTCAGCCCCCGCCGCGCCTGCAGCGCGCGGAAGATCAGGTCCGGCGACGTGAGGCACAACACGTCGGCGGCGATGCCGGCGGCTGTCAGCTCGTCGGCGGCGGCGAGCGCGTCCGGCACCATCACGCCGACAGCGACGAGCGTCACGTCGGGCGTGGCGTCGGCGCGGCGCAGCGGATAGCCGCCCGCGAGCGCGAGGCGGCGGCGCTGCTCGCGCGCCGCCGGGTCCTCGGGCACGACCGCGAGCGCCTGGTCGAGTGGGCGCGTCGAGAGGCGGAAGTAGGCCGAGCAGCCGCCGGGCTTGCCGAGCCGCGAGAGCGCGTCGAGCAGCGCCCACTCGAGATCCTGCCCGAAGGCCGGCTCCCAGGCGATGCATCTCGGCTGCTCCAGCCCGACCGACGGGGTCGTGATCGACTGGTGCGCACCGCCCTCCGGCGCGAGCGTCACGCCCGACGGCGTGCCGACGAGGATCGACTGCGCGCCCGCGTACATGCCGAACGACCACGGCTCCAGCGCGCGGTTGACGAACGGGTCGTAGAGCGTCCCGATCGGCAGCAGCGGCTGCCCGTCGCGCGACCACGTGCAGCCCAGCTCGGCGAGCAGGCCGACGAGATTGCCCTCGGCGATCCCCAGCTCCACGTGCCGGCCGTGCTCACTCTCGCGCCACCTGACGAGCGTGTCGGTGTCGTCGGCGAACCAGTCGATCCGCTCGCCGACGCTCCAGATGCCGACGCGGTTGAGCCAGCCGCCGAGGTTCGTCGAGGAGGCGACGTCGGGGCTGACCGTGACGACGCGCTCGGCGACCTCCGGCGCGCCGTGCGCGAGGTCGACGAAGACGCGCCCGAACGCCTGCTGGGTCGAGGCCTTGCCGGCGTGGGCGCGGCCGACGTCGACCGGCACCGCCGGCGGAGCGACCTGCGGGCGCAGCTCGCGCTCCAGCCGCTGGGCGACCTCGCGGCACAGCTCGGCCTCGGGCGAGTCCTCGGCGAACGCCGCCCACGGGTCCGCCGCGTCGGCGCCCAGCTCGGTCGCGAGCCCCTCCCACTGCTCGGCGCTCAGCAGCGCGGAGTGGTTGGCGGGATGACCCTGCGTGGGCAGCCGCCACGCCTTGATCGTGTAGGCGAAGATCACCGACGGGCGGTCCGTGACGGCGTCGGCCTCGGCGTATGCGTCGAGCAGCAGCCCGAGGTCGTGGCCGCCGAGGTCGCGCACCGCGGCGACCAGCTCCGCGTCCTCGAGGTCGGCGGCGAGGCGCTCCAGCTCGCGCCGCCGACGGCCGCTGCCGGGCAGCCGCTCGCGCAGCTCGGCGGCGGGCGAGCGCAACAGGCGCTGGTACTCCTCGTTGCCCATCCCGTCGATCCGCGCACGCAGCGCGGAGCCGCCCTTGCGCCCGAACAGCTCCTCCAGCCGCCGGCCGTACTTGACGGTGATCGCGTGCCAACCGGCCGCCTCGAACATGCCCGCGATCCGGCCGTAGGCGATATCCGGCACGACGCGGTCGAGCGACTGGCGATTGAGGTCGACGATCCACAGCACCTCGCCGAGGCGCGAGACGACCGGATCCACGAGCGCCTCCCAGATCGCCCCCTCGTCGAGCTCGGCGTCGCCGACCAAAGCGATCTGCCGGCCGCCCTGCGGCACGTCGAAGTGACCGGCGACGTAGCGGTGCGCGAGCGCCGACCAGATGGTCGCGGTCGCGCCGATCCCGACCGAGCCCGTCGAGAAGTCGGCCGGCACCGGATCCTTCAAACGCGAGGGGTAGGACTGCAAGCCGCCGTACTCGCGCAGCGTCGTCAGGAATCTGGCGTCGAGCTGGCCGAGCAGATACTCGATCGCATGCAGGACCGGCGAGGCGTGCGGCTTGACCGAGATGCGGTCGGGCGCGCGCAGGTGGTGGAACCACAGCGCAGTCATGATCGACGCCATCGACGCCGAGGAGGACTGATGGCCGCCGACCTTCACCCCCGAGGGCGTTCTGCGCACTCTGTTGGCGTGATGAATGATCGACGTCGCGAGCCACAGCACGCGGCTCTCGACGGCCTGCAGAACGTCGAGGCGAGCGGGGGCGGGCGCTGCGGTGGACATGCGCTGATCGTGCACCCCGCGACCGCGAAAGTCCAGGATTTGATCGCTAGAAGCCGCTGATGCGCTCAATATGAGCGCAGATAGTCACTCAGACGATACGATCATCACGTGCCGCGCACGGATCTCGACGAGCTCGACCGTCGACTGCTCGAGCTGCTCGTCGAGGACGGCCGCCGCTCCGCCAGCGCGCTCGGACGCGAGGTCGGCCTCTCCCCCGCCGCGGCCAAGCGCCGCATCGACCGCCTCGAGCGCCTCGGCGTGATCCGCGGCTACCGCGCCGTGCTCGACCACGCGCGGCTCGGCAGCGAGATCGAGGCGTTCGTCGAGCTGCGCTTCGCCGGCACGACGCAGGTCGACGACATCGAGGGCACCGTCGCCGGCATGCCCGAGGTCGTCGAGGCATTCACGACCGCCGGCGACCCCGACGCGCTCCTGCGCGTACGCGCGACCGACCTCGACCACCTCAAGCGCGTCATCGACCGCATCCGCCGCAGCGGCAAGGTCACCGGCACCAAGACGCTGATCGTGCTGGGCAGCACCACGGGTGCGCCCTGACTCTGCGGCCACCTGTCAGGTCCTGACGCGCGCGGCGACGCCCGCCTCCAACATCCGCACGGCGGACATCAGGTACGGCACGAGCAGTGCGTTGGAGACGAGCACCGCGCGGTCCTGCGCGTGAATCGGGTGCGTGGTGGGGCTCGACGACCGCCTTCGCGCGCCGCTCCGGATCCTCGCTTCCTACGGCCGGTGTGCTGAGCGCCCACCGCCGCTGCTGCTCAGCGCGCTGCCGCAGCAGCGCGCTCGATCGCGTCGATCAAAAGGTCGACGGCATCCTCGAAGATCGCGTCCTGCTCGGGGAACAGGTGCGGCGCAGCGGCGACCGCATGCGGCAGCAAGTCGCGGTCGAGCGACGCGTAGGCGCGGCGCATCGCGGCGCGGTCGGCGACGCACGGGTCGTCGGCGTGATCGAGCAGCGTCGCGTACAGGCCGGAGCCGACGACGACGTTCTCGATCAGGTGGAAGAAGCGAGCGGCCGCGGCCGGTGGGAGACCCGCGTCGGCGAGCAGCGCGAGCACGCGCTCGTTCATTCCGACGAGGTGCGGGTCGTCGTCGGGGCGGCGCGCGAGCAACGCGGCGACGTCGGGGTGGACGCGATAGCGGCTGCGCTCGTGGCGCAACTCGGCGCGCAGCCGCTGCTGCCAAGGGGCCGCCGGGTCGAGCGCCGGCGCATCCTCGAACAGGCACTCCGCCAGCGCTCCGAGCAGCTCCTGCTTGCTGCGGTAGTGGCGGTAGACCGCGGTCGGGTCGGCTCCCAACTCGCTGCCGATGCGTCGCATCGAGAGCGCGTCGAGCCCCTCGGCAGCGACGATCCGCTCGGCGACGGCAAGGATGGCAGCGCGGTCGAGTCGCACTCGGCGCACCGGCCCGGGCGCGCGTCTCGCTCGGTTGCGCGTCTGCGCCATGGCCCCAGCCTACAGGGCGGCCGTAGCCGCCAGCCGGGTTTGTCAACGTGCTGTCAACGCGTTGACTCCTGCGTGCGCCGGCCGCTACGCTGCCGCCATGACCGCCATCGATCCCGCCCTTGCCACCGGCCTCAGGATGCCGGGCGAGTGGGCGCCCCACGAGCTGACCATGATCGCCTGGCCCGCGCGCGAGGAGGCGTGGCGCGGCACGACGATCGAGGCGGCGCACGACGCGCACGCCGCGACCGTCGCCGCCGTCGCCGCGTTCGAGCCCGTGCTGCTGGTCGCGCACCCCGACCACGCCGACGACGCGCGCCGACGCGCGCCGGCCGAGAACGTCGAGGTCGTCGCCCTGCCGATCGACGACTCGTGGCTGCGCGACTCGGGACCGATCGTCGTGACCGGACGGGACGCCGACGGCCGCCCGTTGCGGGCCGGTGTCGACTTCCGCTTCAACGCCTGGGGCGAGGCGTTCACGCCCTACGACCAGGACGCGGCCATCGCCGGCCGGCTGCTCGCCCATCTCGGGATCGAGCGGCTCGCCTCCGAGATCGTGCTCGAGGGCGGCTCGATCGCCGTCGACGGGGAGGGCACGCTCGTGACGACCGAGCAGTGCCTGCTCAACCCGAACCGCAACGTCGGCCTCTCGCGCGAGCGGATCGAGCAGGAGCTGCACGACCGGCTCGGCGCGGAGCGCGTCGTCTGGCTGGGCCGGGGCCTCGTCGAGGACGCCGACACCGACGGACACGTCGACAACGTCTGCGCGTTCCTGGAGGCGGGCCGCGTGCTGCTGCAGACCGCACCCGCAGGCGACCGCAACCACGCCAACGCCCGACACAACGCGGGAGTCCTGCGGTTGGCCGGGATCGAGGTCGAGGAGCTGGAGCTGCTGCCGCGCACCGCGCGCGCGGACGGCGCGGCGGTTGCGATCCCGTACACGAACTACTACCTCTGCAACGGCGCCGCGATCGTGCCGCTCGCAGAGGTCGACCCCGACATGGACGCCGAGGCGCTGCAGCGCCTGCGCGCGCTGATGCCCGGCCGCGAGGTCGTCGGCGTTCCCGGCCGCACGCTCGCGCTCGGCGGCGGCGGCGTGCACTGCATCACACAGCAGGTCCCGGCCGTACCCGATGTGGAGACGCGCGCATGAGCGACTGCGAGCTGATCTCGAACACGTCCCCGCCGCCATCGCTCGCGCGCGTGGCGGGCGACGACCGGCCGCGCCGCGCGCCGCTGCGGGTCGCAGCGGTGCAGGAGCGCTGGCACCCCGACGCGGCCGAGCACGAGGCCGCGCTCGAGCGTGGGATCGCGCTCGCAGCCGAGCAAGGCGCCCGCCTCGTCTGCCTCCAGGAGCTGACGCTCGCGCGCTACTTCGCGATCACCCCCGCCGGCCCGGCCGCCGCGGGCGCGGCGCCCGAGCCGCTCGAGGACGGCCCGACCGTCGGCTTCGCGCGGCGCGCCGCGACCACTTACGGCGTGCACGTGCACGCCTCGCTCTACGAGCGCGCCGACGGCACGAACGGGCTCGGCTACAACACCGCGATCGTCGTCGCGCCAGACGGACGACTCGTCGCCCGCACGCGCAAGCTGCACATCCCGATCACCGCCGGCTATTACGAGGACAAGTACTTCCGCCCCGGCCCGGCCGCTGCGCCGGGCGAGGACCCCTACCCGGTGATCGCGCTCGGCGAGGCGCAACTCGGCTTCCCGACCTGCTGGGACCAGTGGTTCCCCGAGCTCGCGCGCGCCTACGCGCTCGCCGGCGCCGACGCGATCGTCTACCCGACCGCGATCGGCTCCGAGCCCGACCACCCCGACTTCGACACCGAGCCGCTGTGGGAGCGCGTGATCGTCGCGAACGGGGTCGCGAACGGCACGTTCATGATCGCGATCAACCGCTTCGGGACCGAGGAGCGGGCCGACGGCGGGCCGCCGCTCACCTTCTACGGCTCGTCGTTCATCAGCGACCCCTACGGCCGCGTGCTCGCGCAGGCGCCGCGCGACGCGCCGGCTGTGCTCGTCGCCGACCTCGACCTCGACCAGCGCCGCGACTGGCTGGAGCTCTTCCCCTTCCTGCGCACGCGCCGGCCCGACGCCTATGACCCGCTGACGCGACCCGCGCGAGCCTGACGCGAGCACGGACGGACGCGAATCGGGCCGCCCGCGCTGGCGCGAGGGGATGCGTCAGCGCGCGATGCGCTCTCCTGCCTCTCCCAGCACCTCGCCGAGAATTCGTACGATCTCGTCGAACTCCGCCTGGCCGGCGATCAGCGGGGGCGAGACTTGCACGACCGGGTCGCCGCGGTCGTCGGCCCGGCAGATCAGCCCGGCCTCGAACAGGCGCTCGGAGACGAACCCGCGCAGCAGTCGCTCCGCCTCCTCGTCGCTGAAGCCGGTGGCGCTGTCGCGATCCTTGACCAGCTCCACCGCGAAGAAGCAGCCGGCGCCGCGCACGTCGCCCACGATCGGCAGCGCGTAGAGCTGCTCGAGCGTGGAGCGGAAGCGCTCCTCGTGCTCGGCGACATGCTCGACGACGCGCTCGCGGCGCATGATCTCGAGGTTCTTCAGCGCGATCGCCGCCTGCACCGGGTGGCCACCGAACGTGACTCCGTGCGCGAAGGACGCGGTGCCATGCGTGAACGGCTCCATCACGCGCTCGGACGCGATCAGCCCGCCGATCGACGCGTACGCCGACGAGAGCCCCTTCGCGCAGGTGATCAGGTCCGGGCGGATGTCGTAGCGCTCCGAGGCGAACCACGCCCCGATGCGCCCGAAGGCTGTGATCACCTCGTCCGCGCAGAGCAGGATCCCGTGCTCGTCGCAGAGCGCGCGCACGCCCTCGAAGTACCCGGCCGGCGGCGTGAACGCGCCACCCGAGTTCTGCACGGGCTCCATGATCACCATCGCGATCGAGTCCGGTCCCTCGGCGTGGATCGTCTGCTCGAGCTCGTCGAGCAGGAACGCGGCGAACTGCTCCTCCGTCTCGCCGGGCGGGCGGCGGTAGCGGTTCGTGTTGCGCACGTGCGCAACCTGCGGCACGAGCGGCTCGAACGGCGCGCGCAGCCCTGCCACGCCGTTGATCGAGAGCGCTCCCATGGTCGTCCCGTGGTAGGCGACATTGCGCGCGATCGCCTTCCACCGCCGCTCGCCGCGCGCCGCGTGGAACTGGCGCGAGAGCTTCCATGCCGCCTCGACCGATTCCGAGCCGCCAGAGGTGAAGAAGACGCGGTTGAGGTCCCCCGGCGCGAGCGCGGCCAGCTCCGCCGCCAGCTCGATCGCCCGCGGGTGCGCATAGCTCCAGTTCGTGTAGAACGGCAGCTCGCGCATCTGCTCCGCCGCCACCCGGCCGATCTCCTCGCCGTGCGAGTAGCCGATCTGCACCGCGAACAGCCCCGCGAGCGCGTCGAGATAGCGCCGCCCGTCGGCGTCCTCCAGGTAGCAGCCGTCTCCGCGCACGATGATCGGCACCGGCTGCTCGGCGTATGCGCCCATCCGGCTGAAGTGCAGCCAGAGATGATCTCGCGCCGCCCGCTGAAGCCAGGCGGCGTCGGTGTGGGTCGAGGCGGCCGTCATCGACCGAGCTTCACGGCGACGTGCTTGACCCGGGTGTAGTCCTCGAGCGAGTAGAGCGACAGATCCTTGCCATAGCCGGACTGCTTGAAGCCGCCATGCGGCATCTCGGAGGCCATCGGCGTGAGGTGGTCGTTGATCCACACGACGCCGAACTCGAGCCGGCGGGCAGCGTCCATCGCCTGCGCGACGTCACGTGTGAAAACCGACGCGGACAGCCCGTAGCCGGTGTCGTTGGCCCACTCCAGCGCCTGCTCGGCGTCGTCGGCGCGCTGCACCGTGACGACCGGTCCGAACACCTCGCGCTGCACGATCTCCGCGTCCTGCGCGACGTCCACCACGACCGACGGCTCGACGAACGAGCCTGCCGCCGGGCCGCTCCCGCCGCCCGTCGCCAGCTGGGCGCCCGCGCTCGTCGCGCGGTCGAGGAAGCCGAGCACGCGCGCTTGCTGAGCACGCGAGATGACGGGGCCCATCTCGACGTGCTCGCCGTCGGCCGGATCGCCGACGTGCAGCGACTCGACTGCCGGCACGAGCCGCTCGAGCAGCGCGTCGTAGACCGAGCGCTCGGCGATCACACGCGCGCCGGCGGTGCAGTCCTGCCCGGCGTTCCAGTAGCCGGCGACTCGCACCGCGGCCGCGACCTCGTCGAGATCGGCGTCGGCGAGCACCACGACCGGCGCCTTGCCGCCCAGCTCGAGGTGAACGCGCTTGAGCGAGTCGGCCGCCTCGCGCGCGATCGTCTGACCCGTGCGCACATCGCCCGTGAGCGACACGAGCCCGATGTCGCGATGCGCGACGAGCGCGGCGCCGACGCCGACGCCCTCTCCCGTGACGACGTTCAGGACGCCGGCCGGGATGGCGTCACCGGCCAGCTCGAGGAAGCGCAGCAGCGACAGCGGCGTCTGCTCGGCGGGCTTGAGGATCTGGACGTTGCCGGCCGCAAGCGCCGGGCCGACCTTCCAGACGGCCATCATCAGCGGGTAGTTCCACGGCGCGATGCCGGCGACGATCCCGATCGGCTCGCGGCGCACCATCGACGTGTAGCCGCGCAGGTACTCGCCGGCCGCCTTGCCCTCGAGGCTGCGCGCCGCGCCCGCGAAGAACCGCAGCGCGTCCGCGCACATCGCAAGCTCGTCGCGCGCCGCGCCCAGCGGCTTGCCGGCGTTGGCCGACTCGAGCGCGCTCAGCTCCCCGGCATTCGCGTCGAGCACGGCGGCGAGCGCGAGCAGCACGGCGGCGCGCTCGCCGGGCGTCGTCCGCGACCACTCCGCCCGCGCCGCGCGGGCCGCCTCGACGGCCCGCTCGACGTCCTCCGGCGTGCCCTCGGGCACGGTCGCCAGCACGGCGCCCGTCGCCGGGTTGAGGATCTCGCGCGTGCCTCCGGCGGCTGCCGGCGCCCAGCGGCCGCCGATCGGCAGCCCCGAGTGCGTCCGCGGCTCGATCGAAGTCGTCATCGACAGCTCTCCTTTTGCTCTGCTCGGTTGCGTGGCCGGCGCTCGCGCCCACGATGTACGGCCGCGAGGCCCGCGCCGATGCCGGCGGCGAGCTGCTCGATCTCGCTCGGTCCGACGACGAGCGGCGGTGAGATCGCGATGCCTGCGGCGAGCGGGCGCACGAGCACGCCCGCCTCGCGGCAGGCCAGCTGCAGCCGCGTCACGAGGCCGGGGTCGGCCGCGCGCGCGTCTGCCGCCAGCTCGATGCCGGCGATCAGCCCCAGCCCGGCACGCAGCTCGGCTACGAGCGGGTCATCGGCGAGCGGGGCAAGTGCCTCGGCCAGCGGCTGCTCGAGCATGCGGCCGCGTTCGATCAGGCCGTCGCGCTCGTACACGTCGAGCGCCGCGATGGCGGCGGCGCAGCAGGTCGGGTGGCCGGCGTACGTGGCGCCGTGACGGAACACCGGCGCGCCCGGGCCGTCGGCGAAGAACGGCTCGGCGACGTGCGGCGCCACCAGCAGCGCTCCGAGCGGCAGGATCCCGCCGGTGATGCCCTTCGCGAGCGTCACGAGGTCCGGCTGCACCGGCCAGCGGTCGATCCCGAGCCACGTGCCGAGACGCCCGAAGCCGCAGATCACGCAGTCGGCCACGAACAGCACGCCGTGCGCACGGCAGATCCCCGCGACGCGCTCGACGTAGCCGGGCGGCGGCAGGCGCACTCCGCCGGCGCCGATCACCGGCTCGCAGAAGAACGCCGCGACGCGCCCCGCCCCGATCCGCTCGATCTCGCGCTCGAGCGCCTCGGCGTCGTCGTGCGGCACGATCGAGACATCCGGGACCAGGTCTCCGAAGCCGGCCAGGTTGGCGGCGATCCCGCCGACGCTCGTTCCGATCCCGTGTGTTCCGTGATAGCCGTGCTCACGACCGATCAGGTGCGTGCGCTCCTCCTCACCGCGCTCCGCGTGCCAGCGACGCGCGAGCTTGGCGGCAGCCTCGACCATGTCGCCCCCGCCGGAGCCCAGGAACACCTTGCTGCCCGGCATCGGCGCGAGCTCCGCCAGCCGCCCCGCAAGCTCGACCGCCGGCTCGTTCGCGTAGTCGCCGAAGGTGCTGTAGGAGTCGAGCCGCTCAAGCTGCCAGCGCACGGCTGCGGCGACCTCGCCGCGGCCGTGGCCGAGGTTCGCGCACCACAGCGAGGCGGTGGCGTCGAGATAGCGCTCGCCGGACTCGTCCCACACCCACGCGCCCTTCGCCCGCACGAGCATGAGCCGCTCTCGCGCGACACTGCCCATGTCGGCGAACGGATGCCAGAGGGCGTTTTCGGCGGTCATGCGCCACCTCCCTCGCCTGCCACGCCCATCGCGACGTACTTGGTCTCCAGGAACTCCTGCACGCCCTCCGGGCCGCCCTCGCGGCCCAGGCCCGAGTGCTTGACGCCGCCGAACGGCGCCGCGGCGCTGGCGACGTGGCCCTGGTTGAGGCCGACCATGCCGGTCTCGAGCCGCTCGACAACGCGGAACGCGCGGTCGACGTCCTGCGTGAACACATAGGCGACGAGGCCGTACTCGGTCGCGTTGGCGGCGGCGATCGCCTCCTCGTCCTCGCAAAACGTCGTGATGGGCGCGACCGGCCCGAAGATCTCCTCGCGCAGCAGGCGCGCGTCCGCCGGCACGTCGGCGAGCACCGTCGGCGCATAGAACCAGCCGCCGCCAAGACACGGCTCGCCGCCAAGTGCGACGCGCGCTCCGCGCGCGACGGCGTCGTCGACGAGCCCCGCCACGCGCACGCGCTGGGGCTCGTCGATCAGCGGACCGAGCTGCACCCCCGGTTGCGTGCCGCGCCCGACGGCGACCGCGGCCATCCGCTCGACGAAGCGCTCGACGAACGCCCCAGCGACGCGCTCGTGGACCAGCACCCGGTTCGCGCTCGTGCAGGCCTCGCCGCCGTTGCGCAGCTTGGCGAGCAGCGCCCCCTCGACGGCGCGGTCGAGATCGGCATCCTCGAACACGAGCAGCGGCGCGTTTCCGCCCAGCTCGAGCGACACGCGAAGGACCTGTCCGGCCGCCTGCGCCGCGAGCAGCCGACCGGTCGCGGTCGAGCCGGTGAACGAGAGCTTGCGTGCCCGCGGGTCCTCGATCAGCGGAGCCACGACGCCGGGCGCGTCGGAGGTCGGCAGCACGTTCAGCACGCCGGCCGGCAGGCCCGCGCGCTCCAGCACCTGCGCGAACGCGAGCATCGAGAGCGGCGTCTGAGGCGCAGGCTTGACGACGACGGTGCAGCCGGCCGCCAGCGCCGGCGCGATCTTGCGCGCGCCCATCGCGAGCGGGAAGTTCCACGGCGTCACCAGGATGCAGGGGCCAACCGGCTGCTGCAGCGTCAGCACGCGGCTGCGACCGTCCTCCTCACGCGTGAAGCGCCCGTTCACGCGCACCGCCTCTTCGGAGCACCAGCGCAGGAACGCGGCCGCGTAGCGCACCTCGGCGCACGCCTCGCCGAGCGGCTTGCCCATCTCCAACGTGATCAGCAGCGCCAGCTCACGCTCGCGCTCCAGCAGCAGGTCGTAGGCGCGGCGCAGCAGGTCTGCGCGCTCCCGCGGGGCCAGCGCGCAGTACGCGGGGAATGCGCGGTCTGCCGCCTCGAGCGCTGCCGCCGCGTCCTCCGGCGCCGCGTCCGCAACCTCGCACAGCGTCGCACCCGTCGCCGGGTCCTCCACCGGCATCGTCGCCGCCCGGGCGCCCTCGCGCCACGCCCCGTCGACGTACAGCTGCCGCGGCGCCGAGGCGATCGCCTCCAGCTCGTCCTCTTTCGTCGTCTCGAACATGTCGATCAGTCCATCTCGTCGTCGCGCGCCGAACGGGTCGCTCCCCTTGCCGGCGGCGCCGAGCAGGTCGAGCCGAGCAGCACATCGGCGGCGGCGCTCGGCACGCTCACGCCGTCCACGATCGGCTCGGCTGCGATGCGGACCTCGGCGACGACCGGCCCGGCCTTCGGCATCAGCGGCGCGAGCCGCGGCTCCCTCACGGGATCGGCCGGCCAGCCGGCACCTG
>Ga0265324_10001594_pt1 | contig 12631 bp, 17 predicted proteins | sample 41419metaG_FD_198634 | JGI IMG/M metagenome (GOLD analysis project Ga0265324, IMG submission 198634) | Rhizosphere microbial communities from Carex aquatilis grown in University of Washington, Seatle, WA, United States - 4-14-19 metaG | ecosystem: Host-associated > Plants > Roots > Rhizosphere...
TTGAACTTCCCATCAAAGGCTCGTCTTTTCTCGTTTGACATTGGACTCCATTCCCAGGTAAATCTACCTGAAGGTTGTGTCCGGTGTCAGGGGGACAGTTCAAATCGAAGAGAAGCATCATGTATGGGCACCCCAGATAAATGAGGTTTGGCCGATCGCAAAAATTGGGATTGAAACGGAGACAATATTCGGGGTACTCCAAAAAATGAAAATTCTATTTGGGGATAAGACGAAAACGTATTATCAACTGAATTGGTCTGGATTTAATGAAGTCGTCGATCCACTTTGGGACAACATAGACAAGGACTTTAACGACTTCATCTACCACTTAAAAAGCACAAAGTATCGGGAATTGAAAAAAAATTCAGGAGATGCAATTTAACGGAACGCATGTATTCGGAACTAAATAGGCCTGTCATTTATTTAGCATTTCAAAATAATTTAGAATTAAAATTTGAGCGATATAAAGGGACGTAATGAAAAATAAACTCCTTAGCATCTTGGCATTGATAGCCATGATAGCGTGTAAAAAAGAATCTCAAGAAACGAAATTTGATTTTGTCTCCTCGTGTTCTGATTGCCAAACCGAGGTTGTTAAGTATCCCAATGGCCAAATTGAATGGGAATACCAAATAAAAAATGGAAAAAAACATGGATTGGCAAGGGGTTGGTGGCCATCTGGAAAAATTAGCTCAGAAAAATATTACAAGGATGGAAACATGCATGGTCCACAAAAAAGCTGGGATGAAAATGGAAACCAAATTGGAAGCAGCATGTGGCAGAATGGAAAAATCGTTGAGTAAAAACAAAATATTTTGATTGGGTAACCTTGGTGCTACCGCCGTATAACAATCGATTCAACACCGACTCAGCGTGGCCGTCACGCCCTTTGCTCGGGTGGGTCAATACGGGTTGGTCTTACGGCAAAGGTCGCGCCGGAACCCCCTTTCGTCCGTCCTTTCCAGGCCGGTCAAAAGGGGGCCACAGCTTCGCGGGTTAATCGCGCGTTATACGGACAGAAAAAGTGAGATGAAAAAATGAGAATCTTTGATTTTATCCGGACAGCCGATGATCTACGTCGGCATATATTTAAAGATCAAACCATTGAATCCGAATTTCTAGACTTCAAAGCTTTGGTTGAATTATCTGATAGATCTGATAATAAATACATTGACATAGCCACTGATATCGTCGCATTTGCAAATAATTTGGGCGGCAACTTGATTGTCGGAATCTCTGAAAAGAAAAATGAAAACGGTATAAAAACAGCCCACGAGTATGTCGGGCTTGAATCGTTTGAAGAATACAGAAGGTTTATCGAATCCAATCTTAAAATTTGGATTTACCCAACAAGCTTGCAGTACTTCGCGAACTACATAGAGATTGAAAACAAAAAAGTCATATCGATCAATATTTATCCTTTAGAAAACCATATAGGCGCAGTATTCAAGGCAGGTCAAAACGAAATTCGCTATCCATTTAGGACAACATACGGGAATAGGTTCCTTTCTCCGTCTGAAGTAGAGGAAAGAGTAATGAATGATGGGCGCAAAGCAAAATTGGCCATTCTAAAAGCGTGGAATGGTTCACGAATAGACTTGAAAATTCACAGCCACGTAGCACCTCAGAATCAAGACTCCATATTCAATCGTCGGGACAATGGCGCAACTTATATTTCCGAGGTTCGAGATGAGGATTTCCTAATAAGTTTTAACGGTGTATTTGTTGAACCTATTCCTTACTCATTCGTAAAGGACTTTTGGAAATTGGGAGGTAACGGTTACGGGATAGTCCTAAAGTGTACCTTGATGCTTTTTGAAAATCCAAACAGAGTTGAAATCAATTTTCGATATTGAAAAACCAATATACATGGTGCTCTGCCGTATAACAATCGATTCAACCCGACTCAGCGTGGCCGTCACGCCCTTTGCTCGTGTGGGTCGAGGAGGTCGGTCTCACGGCAAAGGTCGCGCCGGAACCCCCATTCGCTCGTCCTTTCCAGGCCGAGCGAATGGGGGCCACAGCTTCGCGGGTTAATCGAGCGTTATACGGACTAAATAAAGGGTTCTGCGACACGAAGAGGACTAAAGACAGACGGAATAAGGGAAAGGTAAGATGAGTTTTGTGCAGTCGATTTGGGCCAATATAGACTCGCTCCAAAAGTTGTTCCAAACGCTATTTTATATAACGGGTGGAGTGATCGCTGTATTGACCTATATAAGTGCTAAAAAAGGATTACTTAATACTGTAAACACTGAGTACCACAAAAAAGTAATAGATAACCTAAAGGCACTTTCTGGTGAATTGTGGAGCGAGTTTGACTCCGAATCTAAAAATTATTGGCTAAAATCCAGTTCTATTGAAGGAATCGTGGTTGAAATTCATCGAAGATTTAAATCTAGGCAAGAAGAAATTTTAAAATCAAAAATATTTGATGAAGGAATCCTCGTTGGTGTAGATCAGCAAAGATTTTCGGCACTTATCTCAAAGTATAAGTCCGACCCATTTATACCAAATCCTATTCGCGAAAAAGTGATTGAATTTTTGAAAAATAGATCAAAAATATTGCAGGAGGCGCGTTGGGTTACTCTTCGTAAATACATGCAAGACCTTGCCAACGGCAAATATACGAACACGCTTGAAAATAATTGGGGTTGGCTCCAAAATGAAATCCTACAATACTGCGGGGAGCGAGGCGCTAACTTAAGCCAAGCAGAAATGGAAATAGACAACATTCGACTTCTTATTCAAGAGTACTTTGAAAAATATAATCCAGTAAAGGTGACGATATAATCTCCGTCGCGCCAACGCCGTACAGATATAAAACTTTAAGGGTAACCTGCGTGCTACGCCGTATAACAATCGATTCAACCCGACTCAGCGTGGCCGTCACGCCCTTTGCTCGAGGGTCAAAGAGGTGGGTCTTGTCGGCAAAGGTCGCGCCGGAACCCCCATTCGCCTGTCCTTTCCAGGCCAGGCGAATGGGGGCCACAGCTTCGCGGGTTAATCGAGCGTTATACGGACTTAAAAAAAGGTCTGCGGTACTAAAGGAATAGAATACGGACTAAATTAAAAGATGATCGGCAACCTAAAAATTAGGATGGAAAAAAGGAAATCCATACAATGATCAAATACCTCTTAGCACGCCAACTCGATAAAGAAGAAGTAATCCTTGGAGAATCAGTTGATTGGGCAAGGTATCTCCTCAATAAATCGATTCTCGCATTTATAAAGTATGCGCTATTCAGCCCCTTATCTACCCATAGAAAGTACGCTTCGATCGAATCAATCTGCGTGGCAAAATTGGTAACCGTTAAAAAAGAAGATTGTGGAAGCTGTCTTCAAATAGCCATTAATGAAGCGAAAAGAAATAAGCTGAATGGAGAAGTGATCAAGGACTGCATCAATAATAAATATGACCGTTTGCCGACTCCACTTCAAATTACAGCAGAATTTACGCGTGCCGTGTTGGACAAAAGCGGTGAGGAAGACGGTATGAGAGAAAAATTAATTGGAAACCAAGGCGAAAAAGCCTTGGTGGAAATTTCCTTAGCGATAGCTACCGCAAGATTTTATCCCACGGTAAAAAGGGCATTAGGTTATTCCAAGGAATGTTCGCTAGCAGGACTTGACTTTGAAGTAAGGTCGCCACAATAAAATGGGAAAGAAATCAATGAGTATCTTGTGTGCTACCCGCCGTATAACAATCGATTCAACCCGAGTCAGCGTGGCCGTCACGCCTTTTGCTCGGTCGGTCAATGCTGTCGGTCTTTCGGCAAAAGTCGCGCCGGAACCCCCTTTCGTCCGTCCTTTCCAGGCCGGCCGAAAGGGGGCCACAGCTTCCCGGGTTAATCGAGCGTTATACGGACGGAATAAAGTAAAGGTGCGGCACCAGTGAAATATCAATCAGAAAAGTTAACCGAGGAATGCGAGAAAGAGGATTGAATGGGGGCACTTATCGGTTGGCCAAATCTTCTCGGCGTAAAATTCGAACCCGGTTTATCGGAATCTGAGATCGACGGAATTGAAAAAATGTATAAGATCAAATTTCCGATTGATTACAGGCTCCTTCTTTCAAAAAGTCTTCCAGTCTCCGATGGGTTTCCAAATTGGAGACTTACGACAGAAGAAAATCAAATCGAAATTAAGAAGCGAATTGACTTTCCTGAATCGGCAATAATTTGGGATATCAAAAATAATGAATTTTGGCCAAAAGTTTGGGGTAAGTTACCGAATGACGTCATTGACAGAGTAAATATCTTTAAAAGATTCATGGAAAAAGCGCCAAAGCTTATTCCAGTCTACTCCCACCGGTATATTCCTTCGCCTCCATATGAAGCGGGGAATCCAATAATTTCGGTCTACGGTTCCGATATGATATTTTACGGAGAAGATATAGACCAATATTTTCAAAATGAATTTGGAAAAAAGAACATGGTGGATTACAGGAAAATAAAAGAAATCCCTTTTTGGTCTGCGCTGGTTTATGAAAACGATTTATAACTCAACTGTCAACAACCTGAGGAAATTTGGAGACCCACCGTTTAGTACCCATATTGTTTAAAGAAAGGCAATACGGTAACCTGTGTGCTACCGCCGCATAACAATCGATTCAACCCGACTCAGCGTGGCCGTCACGCCCTTTGCTTGGGTTGGTCAATAAGGGTGGGCCTCACTGCAAAGGTCGCGCCGGAACCCTCAGGTTTGCGTCCTTTCCAGGCCGCAAATCTGAGGGCCACAGCTTCGCGGGTTAATCGAGCGTTATACGGACTGAACTAAGGGTGCAGCCGCACAAAAAAAGAGGACACAAATTCAATTAAAAAGTTTACTGAGAAATAATTTACATTTCCTGAAAATGGAGACAAAGATGCATCGGGTTATCTTAGGTATGCAGCTCGTATTCATCTTTTACGGCTGTGCTCCGGTTCCGTCGACGTACATTACTGTATACGAATCACATCTAGATAAAAGCAGTCCGAAGTCTTTGCAGTTTAAAGACGATAAATTTGAATTCGAATTTTCTCCATATCCAAATGGTGTCTATTTCATGGTAAAAAATATTAACGGTATCCCAGCATTTATGATTTGGGATCGGTGCTACTTTGTAGAGCCAAATGGAAATTCATCGAAGGCGTTGAACGTAGATGAATTGGGAGAAAGTTCGGATCCAACCAAAAAATCAAAATATGAATCGCCTATTCCTTCGAACGGGAAGTACGGAAGATTTACAACTTCATCGAGAAATCTTAATGTGTTTAAATCTGCCTATTCCAATAGCGCCGGATTTAACCTCTATCTTTATGATAACAAAGGGTACCCGACTTTGTTCGAAACAAATGCTAGAGAAAGAATCGATTTTGAAACATTCTACAAAACAAGCCAGTATTGGCCAGATTTTGTACGTCCGGATGTCCCGGATAGTATGCTGGAAAGTTCTGAAAATACAGAGCTTGAAAATATGCGAAATTATCTGATTAACAACAATAATATGGGGCTGGGATTGGGTATCAAACTAAATGATTCAATCTACGACTATAAATTTGATTTTAAAATCCACAAAGTAACCGTTTTTAAAACTCAAAAAGAAAACGGCGGGAAAGAAATAACCAAAGAATATTCAAGCGCGTCGGATTCAAATTCTTGGGTATGGAACCCTATCATTAGACCAGAGATAAAGAAAAATATTTCTGGAAAGTCAAACAATGATAAGAGTGAAATCTTAGTTTTCCCACACTAGCTATAAATAGTGGTGCGCCGCCGTATAACAATCGATTCAACCCGCCGGATCTCGGCCGGCATGCCTTCCGCTTGCGCGAAAGCCACGCCGGTTCGTTCGGGTCGCTTCTGCTTCGCAGGCGCGACCACTCACCCTCGACCGCGGGTTAATCGAGCGTTATACGGACTAAATTAAGGATCGTGCGTCACCAAGAAGAAGTAAAAAATGGAATTTAAAATGGAAAATCACCGGCGAAAAACTGTTTGGGTCGTGCTAGCTATAGCCGGATTTATTTCGTGTAAAAGAGAAGTAGTTAAGCAGTCTCAAAACCCGAAGAAATATGAAAATAAGCTTGGGGACTCAACGGAACTTTATTTCCCTGTTGTAGCCCTTGCGGACACGATTGAAAAAACGCAAAATCCAAACGATACCGCATTTATCAATTCCTTCCCGCAAGGAATCGATGGATATGTTTCTCACGGTATAAACGTATGGTACTCAAAACAAATGAAGGCAATGAAACTTCCAATTATTAAGTCCTCTCGAAGTCCCGTTATAAGGTTCACTTGGTTGAGAACCTTTCATCACCCGATATCCGTGGAATTGAAGAAAAACGCAAGCACTGTCGAATTAACAGGGATACAAATGTCTGGAGCAGGGGGTTATGAGCCTGGAGAAGTCGATTCCGTAGTGATAAAAAGTGTGAGTACATCAAAATGGGATTCCATCGAGCAGGAGATTAATCGAACCTCGTTTTGGCAGTTGGCAAGCAAGCGCAAGAGAGGCGGTACTGATGGGGCAGAGTGGATTTTGGAGGTAGCTGGAAAAACGAAATACCATTTCGTAACTCAATGGTGCCCTACAAAAAATGACGCGATTCGAAAAATAGAACTGGAGCTGATAGAATTGGCTGGGTTTTATATACCACCCAGGGATATATATTGAAAATGAAACGTTCGAGCAAACCAAAAACGATAAACCATAATACATGGTGCTAAGCCGTATAACAATCGATTCAACCCGACTCAGCGTGGCCGTCACGCCTTTTGCTTTGATGGGTCAAAGAGGTTGGTCTCAAGGCAAAAGTCGCGCCGGTACCCAGCGGCGTCCGTACCTTCCGGTCCGGCCGCCGCTGGCCACAGCTTCGCGGGTTAATCGAGCGTTATACGGACTGGAAAAAATCTTAGGCTCCGCGCTAAGAAACCGAACAAATAGGCGCTTCGCGCTTTAGAACTTTGAAGTTCGAGAAAATAGCCCATTGACGCCTTGTACGTCAAAACGTACAATATAAGGTACAAAAAGGGGTCAAAATGGAAAGAATTGAACTGGACAAGGATGTTAAGCCGATCAGCGAATTTCGAGCAAACGCGACCAATTTGATCGAGCAAGTCAATAAGACTAAACGGCCGCTCGTTATCACGCAACATGGAAAAAGCTCGGCAGTTTTGCTTGATGTTAAAGAGTACGAGGCATTGCTCGACAAAATCGAATTGCTCTCTGACCTGGCTGAGGCTGAGGAGAACATTAAAAACAAGCGGCTTTATTCCACCGATAAAATTAGAGAGCTCCTCGGGAAACGAACCAAAAAATGAAGGTTCAATGGACCCAGGTAGCGTATAGGCGCTTGGAAGAGATTTACGGGTATATCGAGAAGGATAGTCCAGCAAACGCAGCGAAATGGGCCGAAAAACTATTGAAGAAAATAGAAGGAATCAAAGACTTCCCGAAAGCTGGACGGGCGGTGCCAGAACTTGATTCTGCAAACGTAAGAGAAATTGTGTACGGCAATTATGGCCTCATTTATAAAATAAAAGATGAGACGGCCTACATCATGACCATCCGCCATTTCAAGCAGATTCTTCCACTCAAAGAATTTGAAGAATAGATTGACAACCTTTAGTGGTCCGCCGTATAACAATCGATTCAACCCGACTCAGCGTGGCCGTCACGCCCTTTGCTCGGGTGGGTCAAAGGGTTGGTCGTACGGCAAAGGTCGCGCCGGAACCCCCTTCTGTCCGTCCTTTCCAGGCCGGCCAGAAGGGGGCCACAGCTTCGCGGGTTAATCGAGCGTTATACGGACAAAATTAAGGGTCTGCGGGAATGATAACGATAGGATACGGCGGAAAAATAAATCATGAAAATAAGATTTAAGCAGTATGGGATGCACGGCCATGAAGAGATGTGTAAAACCGACCTAGCGACATTCGTAGATCGGCTACCACATATGATCACGTTCGATCTGATTCCGCCTCGAAGAATATTAAACAAAATATTCAAAGCAGGTAAATTTGATGCGGGCATGAGTGGCGGCTGCGAATGGACGCCTTTTCAAATTGATGGAAAACAATTTAAAGATCTCATCAAAAAATTGATGGAGTTGGGCAAAGGATACAAGTATTCTCCTCCTCCCCGAAACATCAACTCGAAAATGGAATGGACTCTTTGGAAAGGATCTGTTGGCACGGGATATCCATTACAGCCCATCCTTTCCTTGCAAGAGAAAATTGAATCCTGGAACAAAGCCAAAAATGCGGCAGAAAAAAAAGGGGAGACTGAGACTTGGGGAAAAGCATTTCAAGAACTTTCAAAATTAAATCAAAGACAAATGAATATTATGTCTCCCTACATTCAGAAGTATCACGAAAAAGTAAACGCCAAGAAAAATAAAAATGGTACACTTAAAAAATAAATGGAAAGAACTATCTTAAGTGGTTCGCCGTATAACAATCGATTAGAGCAGAGTGCGCGCGGCCGTCATCCGCTTTGCTCGGGTGGGTCAATGGGGTTGGGTCTCACGGCAAAGCAGCTGCCGGTCCCCTCAGGCCCTTATGCTCCGCATGCGGGCCATCGGCCGTGCTCCCAGCTCAATCGAGCGTTATACGGACTAAATTAAGATCCTGAGACAAATGAGTTTTAGGACACGGTCAGGTAAAAAGGTTTTATAATAGGTCGCACGGAATGAAAAGGACCATGCACTACAACTGGAGTTACTGGGTCCATTCCTTCTTTGGACTTGGAGAATTTTGCCTAGGTATTAAATTGTTAGTTACCCATTCTGGTGGGGCTTTTATTTATGGGCGCTATCATGGTAGCAGTGCAATTGTCGGCGGGTATTTATTTTCAATTTATGGTTTTGTATTACTGCTCATTCCATTTTGGCTCAAAGATAAAAGATCTCAAATGAAAACATTACTTGATTTTGTTTTCATATTTGCAATATCCATTTTTATAGAAGTATGCTCTTTTACCCTAACTCGGTAGTCAATTTCGAAATTTGTTTTCCTCCCTGCGCTGAAAAAAACCACAAAGAAACGAGAAATGCGTGAGCTCTCAGACCAGAACCTGTATCCCGCCGCAAACAACCTGGTCTCTCGTAGCTAACCAAGGAATATTTTGAAAAGGTACATATATTTGATTTTATCAGAGCGCTAGTACGGCTGGTTGGGACCGGGCGCTGATCCCAAGACGTATAGTATTTGAAGGGTATTGCGGTTACGCCAATAAAATCCATCAAAGAAATTATGATTTAGGAAAAGATGCCCGTGAACTTTGGAAAGATTGGAACCCGTACTTGCACCCAAGTTAAGTATGAGAGGGTAATGGGGTAACATTGGTGCTACGCCGTATAACAATCGATTCAACCCGTCTCAGCGCGGCTGTCACGCCCTTTGCTTGGTGGGTCGAAGGGGTCGGTCTGACGGCAAAGGTCGCGCCAGTTCCCCGAGCCGTCCGTCCTTTCCAGGCCGGACGGCTCGGGCCGCAGCTTCGCGGGTTAATCGAGCGTTATACGGACTAAAATGAAACCATGAACTTCATAGAATTCTACCGAAAATATCTCGCCTACGAATATTGGAGTCCCGATCTTCAAATCATGGCTTACCGGTCAATTAATGGAGCAATGTTAGGGAACCTTATACTTCTATTCATGGTAATTTCGGCTCTATTTACTGGACTGCCACTGTTTGCTTGGGCAATAGGTAAGATTTTAAAAGATAGGGGTATTCTTTCAAAAGGAAAGTATCGTTTACTAGTGCGACTGATCATTGGATCCGTAATAATTGGTCTCTTGTGCGCCATAAATACCACGAACAATATTTGGGTGGCGATTGCAAATTAATTCCATATGAAATGGATTAAATTAAGCGCCTGTCGTAAAAAAGCGGGCGAGATACTGAAGACGGTAACAGAATGAATCTTAATCGCGCGGTCACCATCATAATTGGGCTTATTTTTAGCCAATCACATTCCGGAGAAAAGTCTCAAATTTTATGGAGGCCAGATTCTATCCAATATTCAATTAAGGTCGATACCGAATATTTAAAAATTGGAAAGTATCTTCAGCTAAAGCAAGGTTTGAAAAAAGGTGAATCCGGTTGGACTCAGTCAAAAGAAGATATTCCCGACTCATGGGAAATTGATTCCATAGCATTTTTTAGGGATGAGCTAAGAATGAAGGAAAGGAGTAGAGGTTGGTATTACCTGTCTCCCGACAATTATGGGACTGTAAGTTCAAGAATCTTAAATGGAGGCAAAAAGACTGATGATGAATTGGAAAAAATATGGGACGAATATGGCAAGAAATAGTGGCCTTGGATAGAAATAATTTGGAATGGATGTAAGATAAATAGGAAAACTGGATACCGTACCCTGTGTGCTACCCGCCGTATAACAATCGATTCAACCCGACTCAGCGTGGCCGTCACGCCCTTTGCTTGGTGGGTCCAAAAGGTCGGTCGTACGGCAAAGGTCGCGCCGGAACCCCCTTTCGTCCGTCCTTTCCAGGCCGGCCGAAAGGGGGCCACAGCTTCGCGGGTTAATCGAGCGTTATACGGACAGGTGTAAAGGATGTGCTGCACAAAGATGATAAATTCAAGACGGGAAAAATGTAAAGGAAAAGCATGAAAAAAATAATTTTTATGGTACTCTCAATTTATTATTTGGGGAACGGATTTCATTACCCTCAACAAGTAATTGATATGGCGAACCGACCTCATATGAATGGAATGTACGTGAGTTCTGTTAAAAGAAGGTACCAATTTATAGGGTATCTAAAAAATACCGGAGTTAAAGTTTTATTTACTTCTTGCTTATACGAAGATACATTGAAAAGAGAATTCGTGTTGATAAACGAAAGAAGTAAGCTTGGTTCCCCAGTTCAACAGGATACATCACCTAAATATACCGGCGATTTTGATTCATTATTTACTTATGCAGTAAATTATAGCAGGCCTACGACGTATAACGAACCTACACTAAATATCCAGGCTGGCCCTGAAAAGGTCGATACTTCGTGGGACACGGCTGTTGCTAACGACAATAGATGGGTGTTTAAAAGGATCAATGGAAAAATTTCAATATTTTCCGATAAACCATTTTCAAGTAGTTATTCATACATGAAAATAGAAGGAGATACAATAAAAAGATATAGCTATGACTCGATAAAATTGGCGTTATGCAAAAATATGGATTGCGAAAAAAAGCTAATGTATCGAGATATTGGGATTAAGTCATCAACAGCGCTTCTCTTATCTGGTTTAGGGCTGGCCATTGTTGGATTTACTCAAAGTTCGGTTACCGAAAAACGAGATAATCATGGGAATATTACCCGTACCGAGTATGATAGTCCTTTATTCTTTGTAGGCGTAGGTTTACTAGCCGTCTCTTGGATTCCTTATGTTTTGGTAAAAAATAACTTTGTCAAAGCTGTTTATAGTTTCAATCTTTGAAAATGACATTTGTTTCACTCCAAATTAGACCCAACATGCACTAAAACCTTCTAGGTAACCTGTGTGCTACCCGCCGTATAACAATCGATTCAACCCGACTCAGCGTGGCCGTCATGGGTTTTGCTCGGGTGGGTCAAAAGAGGTCGGTCGTACGGCAAAACCCACGCCGGTCCGTTGGGCGCCCTTCTGCTTCGCAGGCGGGCACCCAACCCACAGCTTCGCGGGTTAATCGAGCGTTATACGGACGGAAATAAATGAGGCGCGGCACATGAAAGTCGAAATTAGTGGTTGGAAAAAAGGATTCCAAACGGTATCAGCAATTCGACTCTTGATGGATTACGGTATTGGACTGAAAGAATCAAAAGAGAAAATAGATCTACTGCTTGATGGGAAAATAATTCACTTAGAACTAAATATAAAAGATTTCCAATTATTTATGGGAAAAATGGAAGAATTGGGAGGCATTGTAACCAGCGAATAGACCGCACAGCGTGGTAAAGTTATTATGCGAAAGAGCGGGCATAAGAGGAGTAAATGGAAATAAAAAATACGGAAATAGAAGCGAATCAAGGCGTTCGCATTGGAAGGCCCGCTCGTTGGAATAAAGGGTACAACGCCCTTATCCAGAAATATTTCGAAGAAAAGAGAAATATTAAATCCTGCCACATGGCTTGGATGGTCATTGATAAACCAGGGGAAGTACCTCACTATATTCTAGCAATTACCTCAGATATACCGGATACCGCAATTGGCTCAGGCCTAGCAAAATATTGCAGTGAAAAACTGAACGATCAGGTGCCTCTAACAGATATCATTTACGACCATGGAAATCCAATGGCAAAGGTCGTCAAGTTATTCGGGAAAAGGATTTACCCAAAGAGAAAATACGGCCTATTTTAGATAAACCTAGAAAGGTAACCTCCGTGCTACCGCCGTATAACAATCGATTCAACCCGACTCAGCGTGGCCGTCACGCCCTTTGCTCGTGGGTCGAAGAGGTTGGTCTTGTCGGCAAAGGTCGCGCCGGAACCCCCTTCCATCCGTCCTTTCCAGGCCGGCTGGAAGGGGGCCACAGCTTCGCGGGTTAATCGAGCGTTATACGGACTAAATTAGGGGTTCTGCGGCACAAAAGGATTGGATGCGGACGTGGAATCCATTCAATATCCTTTAAGACAAAAGCAAAAGGAAA